>JFJP01038038.1_pt1 | contig 20143 bp, 18 predicted proteins | sample 431651 | NCBI WGS metagenome assembly JFJP01 (sample SAMN02602958, study PRJNA72255) | Microbial mat metagenome, whole genome shotgun sequencing project. | biome: fresh water; feature: sink hole; material: water; isolation source: purple microbial (photo- and chemosynthetic) mats found in...
CCATGCTTCCTAACGGGAAGATATCTGCGAAGGTAAAGTATGAAAGAAGAAAATAACCGCCCTGCAAAGGGTAAGGGTGAGAAGGTAAGGTAAGAGCTTACCAGCATGGTGGTGACATCGTGGCTGTTTCACTCATGGGTTGCAAGACCAAATATACCGGTGTTTTAGGGTTGCTCGCCTGAGCCGGGGGGTAGGTTGCACGAGCCGGCTAGTGATAGACGGCCCAGATAAATGGCAGACACCGAATGGCAACATGCGGAACAGAATCCGGCTTATAGTTTTACTTAATTGTTTTTTTTGCGTTTTAAAACAAGCCCAATTCGTAAAATCCGTCATATATCCTATATTCTCTTAGCGGAATTCACCTATTTCCAATATGTTTTTTCGCTTAAACTCTTTTTCAGAAATAAAAAAGGCCGCCCAATCGGACAGCCTATCTTTAACATATTGTAATTCTAACCCTATAACGAATTACTCAGAAACTACTTCGAAAGGAATTTCAACAATAATATCTTTGTAAAGTTTTATAGTGGCAGAGTATTTACCAACTTCTTTTATGTGATCTTCTTTGATCATAATTTTCTTACGATCAATCTCAAATCCTTTTTTAGAAAGCGCTTCAGCTATTTGGATTGTATTCACAGAACCAAAAATCTTGCCTGTAGTACTTGTTTTAGCACCAATAGTAAGCTCCTTACCGTTGAGTTGCTCAGCCAAAGCAACAGCTTCCATGCGAACGCGTGCTTCTTTGTGTGCTCTTTGTTTCTGCAATTCAGTAAGTTGCTTTCTGGCAGAAGGGGTAGCCATAGTAGCCATTCCTTTTGGAATGAGAAAGTTCATGGCATAACCATCGCGAACTTTAATAATCTCGTCTTTTTGCCCGAGGTTAGCTATATCTTGTTTAAGAATAATTTCCATTGTCTTAAAATATTTTACATTCAGCCTAAGTCAGCCGGGTTTATTTCATCAAGTCGGTTACATAAGGAAGCAGGGCCAAATGGCGGGCGCGTTTAACGGCTTTCGATACTTTACGCTGATATTTCAGTGAAGTACCGGTGATGCGGCGAGGAAGTATTTTACCTTGTTCGTTGAGGAATTTTTTCAAGAAGTTTGAATCTTTGTAATCCACATAACGAATTCTGCTCTTTTTGAAGCGGCAGTATTTCTTCTTTTTTATTTCAACTGACGGTGGGGTCAGGTATCTGATTTCGCTTGAACTTTGAGCCATAATTATTCCTCCTTCTTAGATTCTTCTTTTTTCGATAAATTTCTACGCTTTTCGCTGTATTTTACAGCAAACTTATCCATACGGAAAGTTAAGAAACGAATGATTTTCTCATCCCTTCTGTACTCCGTTTCAAGTTTGTTTACAAGTGTACCGGGCGAGCGGAATTCTACTAGGTAATAAAAGCCTGTGCTTTTATTTTGAATTGGGTAGGCCAGTTTTCGGAGGCCCCAATCTTCTTCGTGGACTATTTCACCGCCATTTTCGAGCAAAATATTTTTGAATTTTGCGACCGTTTCCTTTATCTGGTCTTCAGATAAAACGGGAGTGGCAATGAAAACGGTTTCATACTGATTCAACATAAAACTTAATTTTGTTTTGTTTAAAATGTAGTTTTTCGGGTTGCAAATCTACGCATAATTTATTCAAATACAAACTACCGGTTACTTTTTTAGCAGGTTTTTTTATATGCTGGTACCATACTTAGGTATGTGTTGAAAACTTGTGTGTTGTACTTCATTGCATTTTTGAACTATTAAATATACCTTTGTATGGCACGTATAAGCCTGCAAAAATGGAAAATTTTATAGTATCTGCCCGAAAATACAGGCCTTCCAGCTTCGATCTGGTTGTGGGCCAGCAAAACATAACTACCACACTCAAAAATGCCATTCATACCAAGCATTTGGCACACGCATACTTGTTCTCAGGATCGCGTGGTGTAGGAAAAACTACTTGTGCCCGTATTTTTGCAAAAACCATCAATTGCCAAAATCTGAATGCCGAAATAGAGGCATGCAACGAATGTGAATCGTGCAAAGCTTTCAACGAAAACCGCTCTTATAATATCCATGAACTCGATGCTGCCAGCAACAACAGCGTAGAAGACATACGAAGCCTCATTGATAAGGTTCGTATACCACCGCAAATTGGTACTCACAGCGTATACATCATCGACGAGGTACATATGCTCTCTTCTTCTGCTTTCAATGCATTCCTTAAAACACTTGAAGAACCCCCAAAGCACGCCATATTTATATTGGCAACTACCGAAAAACATAAAATATTGCCCACCATACTATCTCGTTGCCAGATATTCGATTTCAACCGAATAAAAGTGGAAGACATAGCCGGTCAGCTTAGCTACGTGGCTACCCGCGAAAGCATAAATGCTGAACCGGAAGCACTACATATCATTGCACAAAAAGCCAATGGCGGTATGCGTGATGCCCTCTCGTTCTTCGACCAAATAGTAAGTTTCTCGGGCAAGAAAATAACTTACCAACAAGCTATCGACAACCTGAATGTACTCGACTATACCTATTACTTCAGGCTCACCGATGCCTTCCTGAATGCTAAAATATCTGAATGTCTGCTCATATTCAACGAGATACTGAATAAGGGCTTTGATGGTCATCATTTCATCAATGGGCTCAGCAGTCACTTTCGCGACCTAATGGTCTGTACTGATGCAATCACCCTCGAATTGCTTGAGGTAGGAGCTTCGCTCAGAGAAAGATACAAAGTGCAGGCGGCATCTTGCAGTCCTGCTTTTATATTTCAGTCTCTTGCCTTACTCAATACTTGCGATATCGCTTACAAAAACAGCCAGAACCAGCGCCTTCTGGTAGAAATGACATTGCTTCAGTTGTGTAATCTTTCGCCCAATTCGCCCTTTGCCGTAGTACAAGCCGTACCACAGCAAACTGCCACTGCTCAAACCAACCCCGCAGCCATCAACTCGCAAAGTACCGCCAATACAGAAAAAAAAAAGATAATTAGCAGTCCCCGTATATCTGATATACTCAACAAAAACGCGAGTGTACCCAAACCCGATAACGGGGAAAAGGTGCAAGCACCTCAGACAACAGACGAGCACACTATCACAGCAGAACTGGTAAACGAAAAGTGGCAGGAACTGCTCGAAAACATGCAACAGCGACCTCGATTTGCGGCTATACTCAACAACGCCACACCGGTATTCATGGAGCCCGATTCTATTTCTATCAATATGACCAAGATTCAGCAAGATTCAATGGTAGAAATACGCGACGAAATAATCACATTCCTTCGCACAAAATTGCGTAATAAAAATCTTCAATTGCATTTCAATGTGATTGAACAAACGGGAGAAAAAAAGAAAATATATACAGCTCAGGATAAGCTCAATTATCTCCTCAGCCAGAATCAGAACCTCAACGACTTGAGGCAAAAATTTAATCTGGATTTTAACTAAAAAACAAAGGCATGATATTTTTTTTCAACATTGAAAAAACATCATGCCTTGCAATCTACTAAAAAAAGAATTTAAGAAGAAAAGTGTTCAAACTGATTCACATAAGTGCTCTGTATGTGGAGTAGCATTTTTTCATCCATATCAGGGGCATAAATTCGAAGTACGTCATACAAATAATCGCGGCGATATATTACCCCCATTGCAGCATCAAACATGAATCCGGGTCCAAGGTTACTTTTTGCAATGTTTGTAATTTTTCGAAAGAACTCCCAATTGGTAAAATGTGGCACTCTGAGGTAATGAATATCTTTTTCTTCTAAGTCGGCCCATATATTTTCATTCAATTCTTCAATAACAAAATATTTGCGCACTTTGGTGAGTGCTTCTTTGGGAGTAGGGATATTTTTTTCGAACAAAATATTTTCAAATACATATGCACTTTGTAATTGTGCTATCTTGTCGTATGAATCGAGTTTTTTGATTCGAATAGCAGGATATGATTTATTTCCAAACGAAAGGGTCGCCTGATTCATGACAAAATTTCCATCAAAAAAACGCTTGATTTTATGCGTTTTACGCATAAGCTCTTCCCAAGTATATTCCTTTTTTTGAATAAAAAACAAATGGCCCGGAATACTGGTTTTCTGAGGCATATCACTTCCATAGTATCCCGGATAAGCCCCAACGTTTTCTAGTACGGTGGTGTTGGGCATTACCTTCGAAACCAGTTTCTCGTAATTTTCTTCTTTGAGTATGTACCCAAATGCATCAAATTGATTTTTACTCATGGTGCATAAATTATTGTGTTTAATCAAATATACAATATAATATGTAACGATGTGTGAGAAAACATTCGCTTTTGTAAAATTTTGCGGATTTGGTGCACGAACATAAAGTATACTTACCTAGCAATAAGCTATTGACTAGCCGTAACATTGTGTTGGCTATAGAAAAGAAGCAGCAAATTACAGATAGTGAACAGTTGATTTATTGGAATTGAAATCGAAAAAAATCTTTCGTCCTAAGTTTCCGAGTACATCTTGCTCAACAATTTCAATGTGGTGCTTCTTAAGCAACTCCTTAGCTAACAAAATATTTTGTTCACCCACTGTTTTTCCTTGTAAGACGAGACTCAAGCTATTGCCTCCTCCATACAAATGAGCCTGTAACTCCGATGTATTGAGCCCCATTTCATTTATCCTGGCTATCATGAAATTGAAAGAACAATCGAGGTATTTCATTAGTAAAACACCATTTTGTTTTTCTCTGTTGCACTTTCGGGGACATTCTTTCTCGCAGTGCGCAGCTTTGTCGAGCTGGTGAGGCAACTGCGCATGGCATATGGCCCCTTTTTTTAATTTAGGATGGTATAAAACAATGGCTACACAACTTCCCAAAACTGTCCATACGATTTCAGGAGTGGAAACAATATAAACCTCTCCCAATGTTATGTTTCGTTTATGTTGCATTATCTGCATAGCCATTGAATATGATTAGTTAAGCCTCAGATGCTGCACCTTTGCCTTTGGCGGCAGCTGCAGCAGGATGAAATACACCCATATCTTTATCAAACATATACATAAGGCTTGAATCGCTGCCCATTAGGTGCAAGCGGTCTATAATACCCTGTGCATTAGCTTCTTCTTCTATTTGCTCTTGCACATACCATTGCAAAAACATGTTGGTGGTAAAATCGCGCTCATCGATGCAAACTCCAACCAAGTTATTGATAGAAGCTGTAATGTGGCGCTCATGCGTAAGTACCTGTTCGTAAATTTTACTGATACTTTCAAACTCTGTAGGTGGTTGGTCAACTTTGGGAACTATGGCATGGCCAGACCTATCGTTTATATATTTAAAAAGTTTGAGCATATGCATTCGTTCTTCTTCAGCTTGCAGGTATAAAAATGTGGCCGAGCCGCTGTAACCATTTTTGTGTGCCCAAGAAGCCATTGACAGGTATAACTGAGAGGAATATGCTTCTTTTTCAATTTGATGATTTATAGCCTCTTCTACTTTTTTATTGAACATATTAAAAAAATTTTAATTACTGTATGATTAAATATTATGTGTGTGAATATAGGATATTTTCATGAAAAATCTATTCCTTTTACATAGAAAAAAAAACCTGCACTTCAAAGCGGTCACATTGAATAGAATGGACATATGAAATGCAGGCACAAATATGCTAAAAACCTAAGCTTCTTTAGTTCATATTTTCAATAATGGCATCGCCAAACTCAGAACATTTGAGCATGGTAGCACCATCCATCAGGCGATGGAAGTCGTATGTGACACGTTTTTGAGAAATGGCTTTTTCTATGCCTTTCCAAATAAGATCATGTGCCTCATGCCAGCCCATATATTTAAGCATCATCGCACCTGAAAGTATCACAGAACCCGGATTAACTTTATCTAGGTTAGCGTACTTAGGCGCAGTTCCATGAGTAGCTTCAAAAATGGCATGACCAGTAAGGTAGTTTATATTGGCACCCGGGGCTATACCTATACCACCCACTTGTGCAGCCAATGCATCGCTCAAGTAATCTCCATTGAGGTTCATGGTAGCAATTACATCAAAATCTTTCGCCCTGGTGAGTACTTGCTGAAGGGTAATATCGGCAATAGAATCGCGGACCATAAGCTTGTTTTTCCACTGTCCGGCGCCGTGAGTAGGCATGAGTGCCAAAGCAATTTCAACTTCTTTACGCACAGATTCCTGTTGTGCCGGGGTCATCATAGAATAACCCGGATCAATCATGATTGCATTTTCTTCAACTGTAAGATTCGGATTTTGGTCTTTATTGCCAATAATCCAACTTTCGCGCTCGGTTACAACCTGGTTGCGGTAATCGTTCACAGCAGTTTCGTATGCCCAATTTTTGAAAGCGCCTTCAGTATATTTCATTATATTGCCTTTGTGCACAATGGTGAGCGATTTACGTTTTTCTGTAAGCGCATACTCTATGGCAGCTTTGGCCAGACGCTGGGTTCCATCCATAGAAATAGGTTTGATACCAATGCCAGTCGTTTTTGGGAAGCGGATTTTTTTGACTCCCATTTCGTTTTGCAGGAAACTCATCACTTTCTGCACATCGGCGCTTTCAGCAGCCCATTCTATACCAGCATATATATCTTCGGTGTTTTCGCGAAAAATAACCATGTCAACATCTTCAGGTTTGCGCACTGGCGATGGTACCCCGGCTACATATCTTACAGGGCGAAGACACACATACAAATCTAACTCCTGACGCAGGGCGACATTGAGCGAGCGTATACCGCCACCCACAGGGGTAGTAAGTGGGCCTTTTATACCCACAAGGTACTCACGAAAAGCATCCAATGTTTCAGAAGGCAACCAGTTTCCGGTTTTGTTGAAGGCATTTTCGCCTGCCAATACTTCCATCCATTCAATTTTACGCTGGCCACCGTATGCTTTTTCAACAGCAGCATCAAAAACGCGTACCGATGCACGCCAGATATCAGGGCCTGTTCCATCGCCCTCTATAAAAGGTAATATAGGATTATTCGGTACTTGCAGTTTTCCGTCTGCCATGGTAATTTTTTGACCTTTCATAATCATGTTTTTGTAAAAAGTAATGACTTATATAATGATAATAATAAATTTCTATTTAAAAGCAAAGATATAAGATTAAGTACTATGACCATATTTTAATTGTTAAACATGCCATAAAACATAAAATAATGGTTACCTAAAAGGATTTTATAAACAAATGAATCGGAATTACAAATTATATATTAGTTTTGTCAGATATAATTCTTATCATAAGGTTTTTAACACAGGGAAATGCAATATACCCCCGACTATAGCAAAACTTTTGTGGCCCTGATAGGTAGCGGTACATTTGAACGTGACCCTAGCATTAGCCCCATACCAAACGTGAAAGCCAATTTGCATGGGCTTAAAGAAGTAATGACTGATACCCGATATATGGGTATACCGGAAGAAAATATAACTACAATATTAGATCAGCCACTTACGCGTACCAAAGAATTGCTGGAAGATGCAAAAAATAATGCTCGTTACCATGAAAATGTATTGATTGTGTATTATGCCGGACATGGTTTTCACGGACCACAAACCCTACAAATACATCTTACTGCTGCAGATAGCAAAAAAGATACCATTGAATTGAATGGACTAAGGCTTGATTACCTGCGTGATTTGGTACAAAATTCTACTGCAGGTCTCAAAATACTCATCATAGACTCGTGCCACAGCGGACATATCCATCACATGGGGATTATGAGTACATTGAACAGTCAAATCATAAGTGCCTTCAACAAAATAGAAGGTATATACATGATATCGTCGGCAGGCGAAAATGAGAACGCGACCTTTGATATAGACAATCCGGATAAGCCAACATTTTTTACAGAAAAACTTCTTGAGATAGTACGATTTGGTATTCCTAATCACAAAAAATTCATCACCCTCGATGAAATTTATTCGGAAGTAATATTCAGGCTCAAAAAAGACAATAGAGGCCACACTCCCCTCAAAACTTCTGTTGTAACCGCAGAACGATTCCCATTTGCAAAAAACGTTCTTTACAACAGCCATTCTGAAATTTGGGAAGAAGTACTGGCAAAAAAAACAAAAAAAGCCTTTAAAGAGTTCATAGCCAAATACCCCGAGAGTATTTATATAGATGAGGCTAAAGTAAAACTTCAGGAGCTTAACGATGAGGCAGCTTTTGAAGAAGTAAAAAAAGCCCCGAAGAAATACAATATAGAAAGATTCGTAGAAACACATCCCCAAAGCCCTTTTCTTGATAGGGCCAAGAAGATGCTTCAGGATATAGAAGAAGAGCAAGATTGGAACAAAGCTCTTAAGTTGGGTACTTCACATGCCTATAATATGTATTTAAAAAGGTATCCCAATGGAAAATTTGTAGAATTGGCTTATGAAACAAGCCGAGACCATTTTCATATGGAGGTATACAGCCGCATAGAAAGACAAAATACAATAGCGGCTTTAAAGCATTATTTGCATCTTTACCCCGATGGGCTATATAGGGCACAGGCCGAAAACAGAATTGCAACACTTCGAAATGCAATTGCTGAGAAAAAAGCAGCAAAAAAAGCAGATGCTGAAAAAAACAAACCCAGAAAACTAAAATTGGAGCGATTTTCAACAAAATCGAAACTCAAAAAGGCCATCCAGATACATTACAAACAAAATCCTAAAACAAAAATTTTATCCCAAAAACAAAAAGAGAAACTTGATAAACTAAAGAATAAAAACAGAACTAATAAATCAACAGCAGCCGAAACTATTGTAAATAAACAAAAAAACCATCAGACTAAAATTTTGACCAATAAGAAATGGCATGCGTTGCCCATCTTATCTCCTGAAAAAGTACGCTACACTTTGCTGATATTTGGCTCAATGCTACTCGCATTTTTCATGTATATACAATTTAGACCCAATCAACAAAAAGAGCGAAGAGACCAAACTATTGAACTCATGACCAGAGGCGAAATTGACTCTGCTTATGCTTTGGCTAAGAAGATATTGGAAGAAGAAAACGAAGACACTTTTGCTTTGCGAATAGTGCATACCGTTGAAAATGTGAACAAACGCAAAACAAGTACCTACAACGCTGATTTGAATAAATTAGAATCGTTACTAAAAGCCGAGCAATATACAAAAGCTCAATATAATGCAGATTCATTGCTTGGCATTTATCCGGCTGATAAGACGATTACAGACCTTAAAATATTAATAAACAAAGAAATAAGCACCCTTTTTAGCAAGTGGCTTGCGCAAGCCGACAATTTGGCTACCAACCAGGAAACTTATGCTGAAGCCATGACTTATTATTCTAAAGCACTGAATCTTAATGTTAACAACGCTAAAATAAAACAAAGAATTCAGTACTTAAATGTTGAAATAGATCGCGCAGTATCAGATTATATCTATTCTTGCGAAATGTTTCTTAACAATAAATTTCTTGGAGATAAAGCCTGCCTTACGGCCAAAGTATACTGGCAAAAAGCATATAAACTGCGCCCCACAAACAAGAAGCTAATTGAACTAAAGGCAAAAATAAATTGCTAAATGAGTCACTTACTAACCTTAAAAAAAATCAATTCTATCTTATTTTCATAGTATTTTTTTTTTGAAACATATTTTTGTCTAAATTTGCATTAACCCACGGATTAAAAGACATGAAGCGATTTCTTGTTTTATCAACAATATTTTTAACCATCTTTACCCTAAAAATGTATCCAATTTATGGGCAAGAGATGCTCGTAAGCGAAAATTCAGAAGAACAAAATGTATATGCAGAAGCGTTTCACAAATCTGCCCGTGACTGTTTCAAACGCGGAAATTACGACTCTACTATCATAAATTTGGATTTTGCAAAGAAACTTCGGCGTCTGGAAGTTGAAGATTTGCCATTATTGGTTGCCAAAACATGCCAACAATTGGAAGACAGTGCATATAATAGCCTAAAATACGGCGACCTATATTCCACCAAGAAATATTTGCATCTGCTAATAGCTCTAAATCCCGATGATAATAATGCAGCAACACTATATCAGGAGATTATCAGAAAACTGGATAAAAATACATCGGGGATGGCCTTTGTACAAGGTGGTAAATTTTTTAACATCACTGACGATTCTGAACAATATACCGAAATTTCATCTTTTTTTATTGATAAATACGAAGTTACCAATGCTCAGTATGCCAAATTTCTGAATGAGAAACAGCCTGAAACTTCGACGTTGAAGATATGGTTAAATTTGGAGCACAGCGCGATAGTATATAAAGACAACCACTACAGCGTAAAACAGAATGCAGACAGTTTGCCCGTCACATACGTTTCGTGGTTTGGTGCCCAAGAGTATGCTCAACATTATGGCAAATCGTTACCTTCGGTTTTGCAATGGGAATATGCTGCAATGGGTGGGGTTTGGCACAAAACAAACAAATTTCCTGAATCATTTGATTTTACAAACCAGGAACATGTAGGCTTTGCGAGAAATATGGCTTGGTTCAACAAGAACAGCGACAATACCTTACGCAAGGTAGGCATGAAAAGCAAAAATATGATAGGTGCTTACGATATGTTTGGCAATGTAAAAGAATGGTGTACCGATTGGTACCAAAGACCAGCGGGAGTAACCCAATTTACGGAACAAATATTGGATACAGATGTGTATAAAACAGCCAAAGGGGGAGCTTTCAATAGTACTTTGCAACATTTACATCCCAAGACATTGTTTCCATATAGTGTCTATTATACCGACAATACTACAGGCTTCAGGTGTATATATATACCCCAATTTGAGTATTTGGTTGAAAAATAATTTTCAAGCCAGATAATAAATAAGCCGCTCTGTTACCAGCCAAACACCCATTAATATTGCCATATACGATACTATCAACCCTGGCTGTAATTTGAGATATGGGATATACTTAGTATAAAGTAGCATAATCGATAGTGTGATTCCTACTATCATGATTTGTCCTGCTTCGAGACCAAGATTAAAAGCTAGAAGCGGAGTAAATATAGAATCTTGCTCCGAAAGCAAGTTCTGTAGATAATTCGAAAAACCAAGCCCATGTATGAGCCCGAAAACAACAACCAATGCATATCTCCATTTATTTTTAGAGGAATCGTTGTTTGTTCGGGCAGGAATTATATTTCCGGCAGCAGTTGCCATGATTGTAATGGGTATAAGAATTTCTGCAACTGCAGAATGAATGCGTACAATACCCAAAGTGGCCAATGCCAATGTAAAGGAATGCCCTAATGTAAAACCCGTGATAAGCACCAATATACTACGCCACTGGCTAAGTGAGTATATAGCCACAAGGGTAGCCACATATAATATATGATCATAGCCTTGTATATCAGCAATATGATGAAAACCAAGCATAAAATACATCGAAAAGATACTTTCCATAATTCTGAATGAACATTTTGTTACAAAAGTAAAGTTGAGAAAGATATTTTATATAAAAAAGTATTAAAATAGTTTCTATACTTTTGAAATGCACAATTTGCAATTAAATTCGCAAAAAAACCATTCATTACTATGATTCAAAGAAAACAAACAGTCTATCTGCTACTCTCAGTCATACTTATGGCTATCTACTCGTATATGCCCATTGGTTCTATGCAAGCATCGGAGCAATCATACACGTTCAGTATCTTAGGATTGAGCTCGAGCCTGAATAACTCGGTAGTAGGTTTTACAAATTATTGGCCTCTTATAATCCCATTTGCATTCACAGCATTGATGAATCTGGTGGCTATATTTATGTACAAACGTCGCCAGCAACAAGCGAAACTTACTATCCTGAGCATGTTTCTACAATTGGGAGTGCTAGCACTCACTATTGTTTATGCATATTATTTACTTCCACTACAAGTAGAGAATCTTAAACTTGCATTACAATTCTCACTCGCATTTCCGGTAGTAAATATTGTACTCACATACCTCGCTCTCAAAGGCATAAGGAAAGACGAAGCACTCATAAAAAGCATGGATAGAATCAGATAGATAATCAAAATAAGTGTTTCGGAACTTTTCAGACAAAATATACAGTAGCAAGCTGTATGTGGCTATGGCCAAAGTGCCATTGCATGCATACATACTACTCATATTCAGCATCATACTCACTATCATAGTAGTATCTAATCATTATTTGTTCCGTACGTTTGCATATGACTATGCTGCATACAATTTTGGCTGGCGTGATTATGCGCACCTGCGTTTGAGCCCAAATCCGGTTTATTGGGTAAGCGATATGAGTTTTTTGCAAGATCATCTTTCATTTTTATTTTTCATTCTTATACCATTTTATTGGCTGCTTACGCCGGTATTTGGCACATACTCACTGCTTTTGGTTCAGAATGCTTTCATCATATGGGGCGGCTGGGGAGTATACAAAATGGTATCAGCACGTACTACAGAAAATAAATGGGGGAACTATGCTTTGCTTTTATATTTTGTTACCTACGGACGGTACAGCGCATTTACGACAGATGTAAATCTGATGATCATGCTTTCGAGCTTGGTACCTGTTTATCTGTATTATTTTGAAAAGAAGAACTATTTTGTATCCCTGATTCTAATACTTATACTCTTAACTGGCCGTGAGAGTCTTCCTATATGGCTTGTCTTCGTTTTTGCAGTACAATTCATATGGTATAAAAGCAACAAAATTGCTATAAAGTGGTTACTCGCATTCGGCATATTAAGTGTGGCATACTTCATAGTCGCTTTCTATGTACTTATCCCATTGGTTGAAAATCCTAACAATCCTTTTAGCTTATTCAACTACTCAGCCTTGGGCAAAGGTCCGGCAGAAGCATTGGTATATCTGATTACACATCCCGTGGAGTCTATCCGATTACTATTTATCAATCATACCGGGGAGGCAGAGTTTAATGGAATGAAGCTGGAATTTTATGCTGTATATTTCGCTTCCGGTGCATTTGTATTGCTATACCGACCCTGGTATTTCCTGTTTTTCGTGCCTATAGTCATGCAAAAAATGTACAACGATTCAGGTGTGCGTTGGGGGATAGATACATATTACAGCATAGAAGTAGTGACCTTGCTACCTATAGCAGTGTTTCTGACCATACACCGTATCCAACATGCCAAGCTCAGGAAATGGCTTCCAGTAGGTATCATATTGTTGGCTGCAATAGTAACCATACATAAATCAGACAAGAACAACCGGGTTCTAAAATGGTACAGTTCTGACAAATACAAATTTTATGATCCCAAGATGTACAAATCAGGATTCGATGCACCAGCTGTGCACCGTTTGCTTGGTTTGATTCCGAGCGGATCATCAGTTTCAGCAAGCGACCATTTGGCCCCTCATTTCTCACACCGAGATACCATTTTTTATTTTCCACGAATTGACAATGCTGAATATCTGGCAGTATTTACCAACCGAGTTTCGCCCTATTTTACCCCAGAGCAATATTACAAAGTAGTAAACGATGAATTATTCGCAAGCCGCTGGACTTTGGTTGGTTTTGTATACCCTGTAATGCTTGTAAAGCGAAATACAAACATTCACTCCCACGAAGTGCATGAAGTATATTCTGTCCAAACCGTCGTTTCGGATACCTTTTCTGTTTTAAGCATTCCTGTTTTCAAGCCAACCCCAAATGATCGCATCAGAGTATGTTTTTACACTTCAATGAATTCTCCTACTCCAAATATATTTTTTACAAATATGGACGACATACATTTTGCATCCTTGTATACCGACACACTATACACAGAGCAAAAAATAAAGTATACCTGGGATGCCGATTTTAACCCAAACATTGGTACTACACAAATACAACTTACAGTACAACATAACGATACTACAAAGCTACTTCAGTTAAATAATTTCACCGTTCGAGCTTTCCGGTTGGAATAAATAGAACACTCCCACCACACATAAACGATTATGTACTCGAAGCAATTAATATGTAGCCTACTCTATTTGCCCCATTTATCTCATCGTTTACTATATAGTTCACGTCTCATTTGGATTAGTTCATAATAGTCATTAAATTAGCTTTTTCAAAAACTTAAATCAGAACTTTATGTGGGAAATGGTATTTACCTTATTCATGCTTTTGCTGTTACAAACTGTGTTAGGATTCGACAATTTGCTATACATCTCATTAGAATCAAAAAAAGCTCCTGCAGATAAGCAGCGATATGTTGAGAAATTGGGCATAGGTATAGCCATATTACTCAGAATAGCGCTGTTGTTTTTTCTGGTCAATGTTATCGATTCTTTTCAAGACCCTTTGCTGAAATTTGGATTAATCGAATACTTTGAAGGTTCTTTCAACTTGCACTCCATCATAGTACTTGCAGGTGGTATATTCATCATACATACATCTGTAAAAGAAATCTGGCATATGATATCGCTGAAAGAATCGGGCGAGATTGAACTAAAACCAGCCAAACCCGCAACTGTAGCCAATGTAACGGTCATGATAGTGATTATGAACCTCGTATTTTCTTTCGATTCTATACTGGCAGCCATGGCCCTTACCAAAGACATGTGGCTTATGACAGCATCTATTGTCATCAGTGGTATTCTCATGGTTTGGCTTTCTGGCAAAGTATCTATCTTTTTGGCAAAAAACAGGATGTTTGAAGTATTGGGACTTTTCATACTGATGCTGGTTGGAGTAATGCTGCTTACTGAGGGCGGACACCTGGCACACATCAAACTATTTGGCAATGAAATAGTACCCATGAGCAAAACTACATTCTACTTTGTGATTGTAATACTGATAGTTGTGGATTTAGCACAGACCAGATACAAGAAAAAACTCAAGATTGAGAGTGCGCAAAGTTCTAAAAGTTAGTTATATTCGATAACTCTGTCCTCGGTTCAAATAAAAAGTTAATATTACTGAGACAAAGTCAGAGCCCTTACAATATTAATTTTATATGTATGATGTACTTCCGAACATCGTCTAATACCAGAAAAGCCATTATAGGAGCTTTTCTGGTATTATTATTTACTCAGGCTATGTTATTTGGCGGGTACACACTTATAAAAAGAGATAAATACATACAATACAAATCATTTGCAGCAGGCAGGCTGAATGACAAAATTTCAAGTCTTGAAGAAAATCTCAACAATTTACTTATCATCCCACTTGCAATAAGCGCTATGTCTAACATTGCAGCAAATTTGGATACCATATACATGTACGAACTAGCAGAAAATTATGTAAAAAAGAACCCACTTATTCGCAATATTGCGGTTGCACCGGGTAGCATCATAAAATTTGTGTATCCATATACAGGCAATGGCAAAGCCTTGGGTGTAAATCTGGCAGAACATCCGCTTCAGAAAAAAGATGTGCTTGAAGCCATTCGCACACGCAAACCAGTCATTTCGGGTCCGGTACATTTGGTGCAAGGAGGTATTGGAATCATTATCAGAAGCCCCATTTATCATCGGTTCGAGAATGATACATCGTATTGGGGAATCATATCGTTGGTTATAGATCATGAGAAACTTATCAGATACATTTCAGTTGTAACTTCCAACGATACGCTTTCGTATTCCATCAGAAAAATTTGCTCCGAAAATGATGGCCCCAAATATATATATGGTGATAGCACCTTATTCTTGAAACAACCTGTCACTCGCAAAATAAGATTATTGGGCCAGGAAATGTGGGAAATAGCTGCAGTGCCACAAGAAGGTTGGAATCATATACAAAGAGTACCGCTGTGGATACTTGCCTTGGGAAATTTTGTTTCCATATTAATTTCATTTCTTTCATACCTGATCATCTACAGACATTACAAACTACAAAGATTGCTCAAATACAACAAGCAACTTGTAGAGGAACTCAATTCAACCATCAATCTGAAAAATAAATTTTTTTCCATCATTGCACACGATTTGCGTTCTCCTTTCAATGCACTACTTTCACTCACCAGCGAATTGGTGAACCACCAACATGAACTTCCTGAAGCTGATAAAAAGCAGCTTATGGAATATGTGAATCAGTCATCGAGCAAACTTTATGAACTCTCGCACAACTTACTTACTTGGGCTCAAACCCAAACGAAGCAAATAAAATACGAGCCGCAACCCGAGAATTTAACTACCATCATCGAAGATTCCATTCACTATAGCCAATCTATGCTTTTGGCCAAAAAGATAGACATAACCCCCCATCTGCCTGATGAAGTCATATGCTTTTGTGATAAAAACATGATAGGAACGGTTGTTAGGAATCTGATTTCGAATGCAATAAAATTCACTCCCAAAAATTCAACCATTGAAATACATCTATCCCAGGAAAAGAATTCAGCTATCATAGCTATTGTAGATTATGGGATTGGCATTCCCGATAAGACATTCAATAATTTGTTCCGTATCGAAAAGTCATTATCTACCGCAGGAACTGAAGGAGAAAGAGGAACCGGACTCGGGCTGATACTGTGCAAAGAATTTGTAGACAGACACCATGGCCAAATTGATGTACAAAGTGAGGAACACAAAGGAACCAGTATAAAAGTGAGCTTACCTTTATACAAAACAGATTAGCAACACCTTGCCAAAATTATTTTATAGGAAATAACTCTTCCAATTTCTGTTTCCGGTAGTCGAAAATGGATTTTACCTTCCGAGCTACAAATAAAGCATTCAGCAATTTTCCAAAAACACCCCCATAAAGCTGATAGTGCAGTATATCAGTCATTTCAACCCCACTGCCAGTAGCCCTGAAATGATGCTGATGATGCCAAATGCGGTAAGGGCCCGAAATTTGAGAATCTATGAACATTTCTTTCTCTGAACTATGGGTAATAAGTGTAACCCACCCCATAGGAATTCCCATAACAGGCGAAACTGTATACTGTACTACAAGCCCGGGATATATCTTTTCAGGCAAATTTTCGTTCAGAATTTTAAATCGCATATAGTGGGGAGTTATTAAATTCAGATTTCGAGGGTTTGAAAAAAAATCCCACGCTTTTTCTATACTTAATGGCAAATATTGTTTGGTAGTAATGGTATTCATTTGTTCAACTTTATATACAGCAAAGCTAAACACTTTTAATACATGTTTTTTCGGTTTCAGGAAATTTAACTAAATCTCAATATTTGTGTACAGAATATTGGTAAGAAACAATCCATGAGCAGGTACCGATTGCCCGGCAGCACAACGGTTTTTAGATTCAATGATACTCCGGAAATCTTCTACAGTGAGTTTACCTTTTCCCACTTCTACAAGTGTGCCCACAATAGCACGTACCATGTTACGAAGGAATCTGTCGGCTTCTATATGAAAAATAAGCTGGTGATTAAGCTGCTCCCAATGCGCCAGCATGATTTTGCAATTGTTGGTTTTGGCATCAGAATGCAATTTTGCAAAACTGGTAAAATCATTGTATTCGAACAATATTGAAGTGGCAGCATTCATTTCATCCACATTGAGGGTATGCGGCACAAACCAAGCCAATTGATTGAGGAACGGATCTTTACGAGAAACTATATGATACTGGTATGTCCGAGAAATGGCCGAAAAGCGGGCGTGTATTGAGTCTGGAACAGGAAATACCCTAAAAACTACCATGTCGAACGGAATAATTCGATTTAGTTTAAAGGTCAGATTTTGTGTATCAATCTCACTTTCAGAATCGAAGTGAGCCATATAATATTTTGCATGAACGCCGGTATCTGTTCGGCCGGCACCTACCAGTTCTGTAGGCTTTTTGAGCAAAACTCCAATCGTATCTTGCAGAACTGCCTGAACAGACGTAGCATTGGGCTGTATTTGCCATCCATGATACGCCTGCCCATTGTAAGCAAGTTCTATAAAATATCGCATACTAGAAATTACATTCCGGATGAAGTCTTATTTGCGTAACGCTTCCGATCGTTTTCTTTCAGATATATTTTGCGAATACGGTAGGTTTTAGGAGTAATTTCAACGTACTCATCGTCTTGAATGTATTCGAGTGCTTCCTCGAGGCTGAATCTGATAGGCGGAGGTAAAACCACTTTGTCATCAGTACCTGAAGCACGAATGTTTGTCAATTTTTTGGTTTTGGTAAGGTTTATAACCAAATCGCCCGGACGAGAATGCTCACCTACAACCTGACCTTCATAAATTGGTGCGTTTTGCTCAACGAAAAACTTGCCTCTATCCTGAATTTTATCCATAGAATAAGGAATGGCATTGCCAGTTTCCATCGAAATGAGCGAACCGTTGCTACGTTTTTCTATATCACCTTTTAGCGGCGCATATTCAGTAAAACGATGCGACATAACAGCCTCTCCGGCGGTAGCAGTAAGCAAATTGGTACGCAGACCAATGATACCACGCGATGGTATGCTAAACTCAAGGTGAATGCGGTCGCCTTTGCGTTCCATTGTTTTCATCTCGCCTTTTCTGCGGGTAACCATTTCAATGGCACGGCCAGCAAATTCTTCGGGCAAGTCTATGCTTAGTACCTCGAAAGGCTCACATTTTACGCCATCTATTTCTTTTATGATAACCCTGGGTTGGCCTACTTGCAACTCATACCCCTCGCGGCGCATGGTTTCTATCAGAATAGATAAGTGCAATACACCACGACCAAAGACATTGAAAGAGTTTTCGGCCTCGGTAGGTTGTAACCTCAACGCAAGGTTTTTCTCCAATTCACGTTCCAAACGGTCGCGTAGGTGCCTTGAGGTAAGAAACTTACCATCCTGACCAAAGAAAGGAGAATCATTGATGGTAAAAACCATACTCATGGTAGGTTCGTCAATATCAATGGTTTTCAGTGCTTCAGGATTTTCGAAATCGGCTACAGTATCACCAATATCAAAATTTTCGATACCCACCAAAGCAACTATTTCACCAGATTCAGCCCTGTCCACTTTCAGTTTGCCAAGACCTTCGTAAATCATTATTTCTTTTATGCGGTTGCGAAAGATAGAACCATCGCGCTTTACGAGAGAAATATTGAGGTTAGGACTCAGTTCACCTCTGTGTATACGTCCCACAGCAATACGACCCACATATGGTGAGTGCTCTATGGAAGTAATAAGCAACTGTGGCGTACCTGTATATTGAGGAGGTGGTGGTATATTCTTTACTATAGACTCAAACAGTGGAGTGATGTCGGTAGTCATCTCCTTCCAATCGTTGCTCATCCAATTGTGTTTTGCTGAGCCATATATAGTTGGAAAGTTTAATTGATCTTCGCTGGCCTCGAGGTTGAACATGAGTTCGAAAACAGCCTCATGTACTTCATCAGGGCGGCAATTGGGCTTGTCCACTTTATTTATGACTACTATAGGTTTTTTGCCTAGTTCAAGTGCTTTTTGCAAAACAAAGCGGGTTTGAGGCATAGGACCTTCAAAAGCATCAACTAACAACAAAACGCCATCTACCATATTTAGTACGCGTTCTACTTCTCCACCAAAATCGGAGTGGCCCGGGGTATCTACAATATTTATTTTGGTGTTGCCAAACATTACTGAAGCATTCTTAGACACAATGGTAATGCCACGCTCGCGTTCCAAGTCGTTGCTATCCATGATGAGTTCGCCCACTTTTTCGTGGTCTTTAAAGAGTTTTCCTGCCATGAGCATCTTATCAACCAAAGTAGTTTTACCGTGGTCAACGTGAGCTATGATGGCAATGTTTCTGATATCTTGCATATTTCTGAATTTGTAGCTGCAAAAGTAATACCTGTAAGCATACCGTACAATCGGTTTTGCCCTATGTTTGATTAAAAAATGGTTAAATAAAATACTTTAACCTCCGAAATGCCTCCTATTGCTTGCTAACCATATGGCTGATAGGCTTTACACGAATTGCAAAATAATAAACTAACAATACAAAAAGTACTGCAAAATAAGCAATTACACTTACCCACTTCATAAAAACCACCCATTGATGAGTATTTTCGGAAAAATTATTGATAATAAAAGTTCCCGAGACAAATCCTATTTCAATTGTATTCTCAATTATATCTAATAAACCTACTACAAAAGGCAAAACATACATGGTGCCAACCCATGATTTATAATTTCGATTAAAAAACCTAAGTAAATAATATAGGAAAAAACTGTAAGCCAATGCATAAGCATAATCGAAGCCCATAAATTTCAGAAATCGCAATTTCCCATCCTGTCCCCAGGTTTC
>JFJP01021674.1_pt2 | contig 20142 bp, 22 predicted proteins | sample 431651 | NCBI WGS metagenome assembly JFJP01 (sample SAMN02602958, study PRJNA72255) | Microbial mat metagenome, whole genome shotgun sequencing project. | biome: fresh water; feature: sink hole; material: water; isolation source: purple microbial (photo- and chemosynthetic) mats found in...
GAGCCACAATCTATTCGATATTTGAAAAGCAATATATCACAATACAAAAGCACCATCGGCTTGGTGGATGCTCGTTGCGAATATCGAGACCTGCCTGCTATGCATGAAGGCGTTCAGAGCTTGAGTATTCAGGGGGATTCTTAGGACAATGCAGTAGCAGAGTCTGTCAATGGGATATTGAAATGTGAATGGTTATATCGAAGAAGTAGAGCTCCTAGTGATTTTAAAGATAGAGCTTGAGGTGTTTGAGTATATTGAATTCTTTGTAAAGACGGCAGAAATCTCTGATTGATTGAAGAGAACTGATATCGCAGAGCATCAGTTCAACGTTCTGATTTCCGCTCTCTTTAACAACTTCTCTTAGTGCTAATTCACCGCGTTCTCTATTTCTGCACACCATAATAACCCGATAGCTCTGTTGAGCCAGAGCGATAGCGGTCGCTTTTCTCAGTCCCGAATTGGCACCGGTTATCAAAACTGTTTTCATCCCAGTACCTCAGATCCCTGAATGACAATTTTTCCTAACACGCGATTGCTTTCGAAATATTCAAAGGCTTTGGCGGTCTCTTCGAATAGAAACACTCGATCGATCACCGGTTGTAATGTTCCTTCAGCAACAAACGAAAGTAACACTTGCAAATCCTTTTGATCCGCATGGCTCGATACAGATCGAAACTGCTTTCCGCCTTTTTTGCTGAGTATCGGTCCGAGAATCATGGCCTTCATCAGTTGAGACATGGCTCCACCGCTCATTACATACACGCCTTCTGGCTTCAGAGCTTTTCTGTATGCAAAAATCGATACCGCACCGTTGACCGCATGGATAAAATCGTAGGTTTTTCCACTGGTTGAAAAATCCTCTTTGCCATAGTCGATAACGTGATCAGCTCCCAACGATCGCACCATTTCCACATGTCGCCCACTGCAAACAGCGGTCACTTCGAGCCCCATAGCTTTTGCTATCTGAACGGCGTAATAGCCAACACCTCCCGAAGCTCCGTGAATGAGAATCGTTTGCCCTTTGCGAATTGTTCCCAACTTTTTAAGGGATTTAAATGCCGTAACACCTGCCAATGGAATCGCCGAAGCCTCCTCGAACGAGATGTTTTGCGGTTTGGCCACTACGAAAGACGCCTTTACGGTGGCATATTCTGCCAGTCCACCGAACCCGCTTCCAGAAAGATCGACCATGACTTCATCGCCGATTTTGAAATCAGTCACCTGATTCCCCACGGACTCAATGATACCGGAAACATCGGATCCAAGAGTCATGTTTTTTCGCGGTTTGAAAAAACTTCCGATCATCGGCCGAGCAAGAAAGGGCGATCCATTCATGAGAATAACATCCGCCTTGTTGATTGATATCGCCTTGATTCGAATGAGCACTTCGTCATCTTTGGCGATCGGTTTTGCTACCTCTTTGAGTTCTAAAACATTTGAATGACCAAATCTATTAAAAACAATTGCTTTCATGGGAATCTCCTCATTGGTTAGATAGGGGAGTTTGAATTGCCAAATCCCCTGTAACGATCTTACTTACTACGTTTAACGCCGAAAATCAGAAGCCAGAGAACGGTCAGAATTTCACCGAGAGCAATTGGAATGCTGGTAAACTTTGATACCTCATCGTGAATCGCCGGATTGATCAAAAAGACCATCGAATTACTCACATACGAAATTCCACCCAGAATCAACAGGCCACCCAGCAGTATTGGCATAAACCCAGAACGCCAGAACAGTACACCAAAGGGAATCAGCCAAAGTCCCCAGAAAATACAGACGATATACTCGGCGGTTTTTGACACTTCGAGCAGATAATTCGCCATGGCGTAGACCTGATCTTGGGAAAAAGCCGTGATCATGGCACTGTTTTTCAAAAGTAGTAAGGTTCCGGCCTGAACAAATCCTTGCAAAAAGGCGATCGGAACCGATGCAATCACGAGAGCAACCATCAATTGCGCTGTCGGTTTGTGAACTTCCACGAGAAGTTTGTACAATCCCATGACCAGAAGAATAAAGAAAATCTGCCCCACAAACATACTGACAATTCCCGATCGAAAGAGTGTTTCCGATGCGAGAATCGCACTCATTGTGGCGGGAATATCACCGGCGATAAATAGTTTTAAAGGAACAACGATCAGTCCCAGCGGAGCGGTGATCGCCAGCATGAGATACATGAGTCCTGAATAACGAGCTTGTTGTAAACGAATATCACCCATTGGTTTTCTCCAGTTTAAAAATTACAATTGTTCAATTTCGTCTTCCCGATATTCGAGAAGATCGCCGGGTTGGCATTTCAGTTCACGGCAGAGTGCTTCGAGCGTCGCCACGCGAATCGCTTTTGCTTTGCCCGTTTTGAGAATCGACAAATTTGAATCGGTTAGATCGATTCGCTTTGCTAGTTCATTGAGTGGCATTTTTCGATCAGCCATCATTCGATCGAGTCTAAATAGTATTCCCATAGGTTCCTCTTAAATTGTAAGGTCATGCTCTTCTTGAAGAACGGTTCCGCTTTTGATAATTTCACACAGCAAGAACAGCACCACGCTCAAGAGCATTGTGGTGAGACTAAACGTAAGAACGCCAAACCCAAGATTAAGTTTACTGATTGTGGAGAGAAGTTCCACATTGCTTCGATTAAAAACAATCTCATTTTTGAAATTATCAAAGAGCCGACGTGCCTTTCGCGTCATGATCAACATCATAATGATCACCGCTTCGAGATAGGGAAGCATAAACAGTTTCAATCCCAATGGTGTCGACTTGAACCGGTTCCAATCTTCGATATCCTGAGCAGTTCCACCGCAGGAAACTGGCGCGGAGGATTCAACTTCGCAGGTTGTTTTCATGTTTTCGGCGATATATGATTCGCCGGTGGGAGTTGAAAAAAAGATCGCCGCACCTGCCGCAAGGGGAGCGAGAACTGAAGCGATGAGCAAGAGATACCACGACACGTTTACAATGCCACTCACAACCGAGGAGAGCGACCTTTTTCCGAAATAGTTCATAGAGACCATCCTTTGTTTGGTTACATGAGCAATATAGTGTTATTTCTTGAAAAGTGGGCAATATTTATTGTAATTCAATAAATATTGCTTGATATCCAATCGTGAGAATCTTAAAAAATCAGTTCATCCACGGGGTTCTCTGAACAGAGAAACTCGTGGAGAAGTTCAGACACGGGCTAGTCGTCGTTCAGAAACTCGTGGAGAAGTTCAGCGTCGTTCAGAAGTCAGTGGATGAGTTCAGACACGGGCTAGTCGTCGTTCAGAACCTCGTGGAGAAGTTCAGACACGGGCTAGTCGTCGTTCAGAAACTCGTGGAGAAGTTCAGACACATGGTTCTGCGAACACAGAGTACACTGACTGAAACGACAAAACGACAAAACGCTTAAACGTCATTTCATTCGTTTAAACGTTTATTGCTCCGCGGGGCAAAACTGATACCAATTTCTAACCACGAAAGGCACGAAAAACACGAAATGATACTCTTGTTTTCGTGCCTTTCGAGTTTTTCGTGGTTGGTATTGAGGTTTTCAAAAGTCTCATATTTGCCACGCGAAGTAATAATCAGTGCCTGTTAGAACAGATTTCAGGAGAATATTTAAATCGAATGATCTCGCTGTAAAAGGCCCATGTGAATTTCCGCAAGGCGAGCCCGTGTGATTCGGTAGTGTTTGTAGCTTTTTCGCGCGCCCACAAATGAGAGAAGTGTACCTACGCCCATAAAGATTCCCAAAGTGGTCATGGTAAATTCAGACTGCACCGGATGATCGCCGTTGAATCCCACCATGTCGAGAAAAATCCCGATACAGAATATGGCTATAGATTGAGAAAGCTTATAACTAAGAGTCAAAGCGCCATAGTAAACACCCTCTTGACGATCGCCTGTTTCCAGAGCATTTTCATCCACCGCATCGGCAACCATGGCCTGAGGTAACATGAACAAGCCGCCGGAACCGACGCCGCCGAGTACAACAAAGGGGATCAAGAGCCACAAATGAAGGACGGTAAAATCTTTCATAACCACACAGAATACAAAGTACACGCTGGCGATCATGGACATGGTCAGACCCAATCTAATTGAAGTTACTTTGTCTTGATGTTTGTTCAACCAGAGCCAAAATGGTTGGGAACAGACTGCGATGAGCAGTTGCGCTCCCGCCACAAGTGCCACATCGGTACTCCCCATGGCAAACGTGTAGGTGTAGACGTGAAGCCCCACGCCATTGAGAATTGCCGCCGCAAGATTCGTAAAGAGATAGCCGATAATGACCACGCGCAAGTCATAGTGCTTAAAGGCATTCACAGTCTGAGATAAAAAATTGGTTACACTCATGTTTGAAGATTCTACAACGCGTTTATTGAGAGTGGGAATAAGCTGTTTCGTGCTCAATATGGCGACAATGCCCGAAATGAGAAGAATTATAGATGTAACGATACTCATATTTCGATAGCCCAGCGGATTGAGCTGACCGATTTCATATTCAGGGGTTGCCCGAAAAAAAACGGTCATACTGATCGCACTGGCAAAGAATATACCGAGCATAAAAAAGGTCATGCGTATCGATTGAACTTTCGCGCGCTGTACGTGGTCGTGGGTCAGCTCTGCCGCAAGTGCCGAATAGGGAGTGCCGTATATTGTAGTGGCCGTTTTTATCAATAAAAGTGTAATAGTCAACGAAGAGATCAACGCCCACGTGGGCATCCCACTGGAAAGATTCCACAAGATGAGATTAAATCCCACCATGGTAATCGTTCCAATCCAAAGATAGAGATGACGGCGGCCAAATCGTTTGTTCACGGTAAAATCGGACAAGTACCCCATGATTGGATCTGAAATGGCATCCCAAAAGACGCTAACTCCCACAATCAAACCAACAACAGTTCCCGACAGTCCTAATACAGCGGTGGCATAAAAGACAAAAAAATACGCCAAAATTTGGAACAGAGCGCCGTAGCCAAAATTGCCAAGACCAAATCCCCAAATATGCCGATCTTTCAGCAGTGGATTTATCGCCAATGGCAGGGAAGTATCTGGTATTTCGTGATTTTTCACTTTTGCACATCCATTTACAGAATAACGTTATACTCGCAGGTCCGCGATGGTGAAGATTTCGCACAGAGTAGCCAGATTTTGAGATTCACGCGAAAGATAGGTTATGGTGATGAAACAATTCAAAATATTCACTAGTTTCAATGGATTCGAGCAATGATAAATCCATCAAAATGGAGCTAATTGAAATGAGATATCACAGTGTCGAAAGAAATACAAACTCATGAGATACATAGGCCCACATCTATGAAATTTTCAGATTGATCACAATTTTATTCCAATATGATTTCAAAAACATAACTCATATTGCGACTATCCAGTGGAAAAGCCCAATGGCACTACATATATTCGACCTCTTTATGGACTTTTTCAAAGGAAAAACAGTGGCTTTAATTGATATGACAATGCAGACATTTGAACCTTCGATTTCTGAAAATGAAATTGTATTTGTAGACTTTTGGGCCGAGTGGTGTGGGCCATGTAAACAGTTTTTGCCAATCTATGAAAAACTTGCGGCAAAACACAGTGACATCCTCTTCGGCAAAGTGAATACCGATTCTGAACAGGATCTTTCTGCCATGTTTGGGATTACTTCTGTGCCGACTCTCGCGATTCTTCGCCAGGGAATTCTTCTGTTTAAAGAACCAGGTGTTCATTCTGAAGAGCAATTGGAACAGGTAATCGAACAGGTTCGCGGTCTTGACATGGATGATGTTCGCGCTCAAGTGGCAGGTCAATCATCTGGCGGCGGATGTGGTTCTGGGGGATGTGGATCCGGCGGTTGCGGTTCCCACGGAGACGGCGAATCTTCGGGAGGTTGTTGCAGCAGTGGATCTGATGAAGGCGTAGTGTGTAGTTGTTACGGCGTTTCTGAAGATGAGATCGTTGCGGCAATCACCGAACACGGTTTAACCTCGGTGGATCAGGTAACAAGTAAGACCAATGCCGGTGGCGGGTGTGGTTCGTGCAAATCAACGATTTCTCAGTTAGTAGAAAGCGTCAACAATGGCACCTATGTGGCCGGTGAACTTGCCAGTTCTGGCGGCGGGTGTGGTTCTGGCGGATGTGGTTGTCACTAAGATTTAAGGGGAAGGAAACTTCCCCTTTTTTTTGGGCGAATACCGTCTGGGGAGTTATAGTTAAACATCTAACAATATTTCAAATATAGCATAGGTCGTAAACTCCGCAAGGAAGCTTATCCCTTACACCCCGTTTAGAATGACCCGATAACGCTAAAATTTGCAGAACTACCAAAGCGAAAACAGCGGCGAATAAAACTCCATTATCAAAAAGTACTTGACCACCACTCTCAAAATGCCTGTTGAAAAATCAGACCATTTTAAGTCACGAGGAATGTTTCGATCGGACCTTTCCCCTTTATCTCGATTGTCCCACGAGATTCGAATTGGAAAAGCTCTCCGACCCGATCTTTCACTGCTTGAGTCACTTGAATCGCACCTTCAACACCACTTGATTCCATACGTGAAGCGGTATTAACGGTATCGCCCCAGAGATCGTAACTGAATTTTTTTCGCCCGATAACCCCCGCCACCGCCGGTCCCGAATGGATTCCCACCCGAAGTGAAAGTGCGACACCTTCTTCGTGATTAAACAGTTCTAGTTCATTCAGCATTTGGAATCCTAGACGAATCAACTGTTCTGCATGATTTTCAACATGTTCGGGTATGCCTGACGCAACCATGTATGCATCGCCGATTGTTTTAATTTTTTCACACTGAAATAAATCGGTGCAGTTGTCAAATCGCACAAAGAGGTGATCGAGCAGTTGCACGAGTCGATCGGGGGAGGTCGATTCTGCAAAAGAGGTGAAATTGGCAATATCTGCAAAGAGCACAGATGTTTCAGAAAATCGATCGGCAATTGATCCAGATTCTGTCCCCAATCGCTTGGCAATTGATTCGGGCAGAATGTTTAACAACAGTGAATTAGCATACTGAAACTCACTCGCCAAGGACTCTTCGTACGAAAGTACGGTTGCATTGAAAACATAGGCAATCACGATCAAAATAAGCACCGTCGAGATCTGATTCACCACGGCAAAAACACCAATAATTCCCGGCGACAGATTCATTACGGGAATTGCTGTTCGATACACGATAACAAGGTAGAAAATCACCGCGAGAGATGTGCCAGCGATCCCGATTTTCCACAAAATATGACCCCGCGATGTGAGCAGGGGAAGCATTACGCAGAACAGCAAGTAAAGATGAAAACCGCTCTCCCATCCGAGAATAATCGTCGCAAGAATTTGATGTACGGCAATTTCCACAAAAGCTATCGCCATAGCCGCGTGAAAGTGGCGCTTTTCATTTACGACTAGTGCCACCACAAACAATATGGCACTAAGAATATTGTACTGAGGAAGAAGAGGAACGCTAAGTGCATAAAAAATCCCGATAAACAGGATGTGTTGAATCAAGGCAAAAGAGAATCCGGCGCGGCAGATCTGATAATACCGTTCATCAGCGTTGGCAACGGGTGGCCGATTTCGATTTCTGAGCAGTTGCATATTTCCCCCTTTTTTGTGCAGTATACCCATTTTAACACTAATACGCTAGGACAAAACGCCTTTTTGCATTCTGAGGGACGGAAAATCATCCGTGACTATCACTGCAAGGAAAAGTTTATTTTGCTCCCAAAAGGAGCCTCTATGAAATTTCTAATAGCCGTACTATTTGCAACAATCCCGCTCTTTGCTCAGGAAAACCCAGTGATCCACCTTGTGTTTTGTTGGATGGATTCTTCCGTAAATTCGCAAGGGATCGATTCTCTTATTGTTGAATCAGAACAACTTCGCCAAATCCCCGGCATACAATCGCTCACCGTGGGGAGACCAATTCCATCCGAACGCCCAATTGTGGATGACAGTTTCAGTTTTGGGATCACCATGCAATTTCGCGATCAAGCATCGATGAATCTCTATCTCACCGATCCGCGACACACCTCCTTTGTGTCGAATCGGATCAAACCGCGATTGGCAAAGTTGCTTGTCTACGACATTCAAGGTTCACACTAACACAAATCAACGTGGTTCAAGCTCGCAAAAAAACACACAAATGACACTGTTCTGGGCTAATTATGGCCAGAACAGTTTTTTTAATAGTAAAACCAAGTGCTTACAAAAACAATTCTTTAGAAATCTTCCGGAATAGAACCTTTCTTCCGTGATTGAGGGGTATATTACAACTGCTTTTCAATTGCATAGATCGTCGGGGTAGCGTACAAACGGTGCGCAGTCTTCAGTCTTTTTCTTGATTAGAGATGAAGAACTACTCCCTTAACGAATTGGTGACAATGAACATCCTATTTATCTACCCTGAGTATCCAGAAACGTTCTGGAGCTATTCTCACGCGATGAAATTCATTCAGTTTAAAACAAAAAAAGCCTCTTTTCCACCGTTGGGAATTCTCACTGTGTCATCGCTCTTGCCTTCCACATGGCAAAAACGACTGGTCGATCTCAACGTGCAAACACTTAACGATTCAGATATTCAATGGGCTGACATGGTGATGATCAGTGCTATGGTGGTTCAAAAACAATCAATCCATGAAATAATTTCTCGCGTCAAAAAAATCGGAAAGCCCATTACCGTGGGTGGCCCGATTTTTTCTGATGACACCGTGGCGGATTTTCCCGGTGTGGATCACTTTCTTCTCGGTGAAGGCGAACTCTCTATCCCGCCGTTCATCGAAGATTTTGAAGCGGGGCGTTTGAAAAAAGTCTATCACGCGGCGGGAAAACCGGCGCTCTGCGATACGCCAATCCCCGACTGGTCTCTCATCAATTTCAAAAGTTACGCCACCATGATGGTTCAATATTCACGCGGATGTCCCTTCGATTGCGAATTTTGTGACATCACCAAACTGTTCGGACGAGTTCCTCGCACGAAAGAACCTCAACAAATCGTGGCAGAGTTGGATTCGCTCTACCGAGCGGGATGGAAAGGTCGCGTATTTATTGTAGACGACAATTTTATCGGAAACAAAGTTCGCGCCAAAGAAGCGCTTGTGGCAATTATCGAATGGCTCAAAGAGAACAACTATCCATTCACGTTCCTCACCGAAGCGTCGATCAATCTCGCTGAAGACGATGAGTTGATGGAGTTAATGATCGCGGCAAATATCAATTCTGTTTTTATTGGATTAGAAACGCCCGACGAAAAGGCGCTTCTTGAGAGCAATAAAGTTCAAAATACTCGAGTTGATACGCGAAGTGCCGTGCGTTTACTTCAGGAAAAAGGGTTTCAGGTTCAGGCTGGATTTATTGTCGGTTTCGATTCCGATGACGAAACCATCTTTGATCGCCAAATTGAATACATCCAAGAGATTGGCGTCGTTGCGGCCATGGTGGGCATACTCACGGCTCTTCACGGAACAAAACTCTACACACGGCTCGAAAAAGAGGGACGACTCATTGAAGCGAGCAGTGGAAACAACACCGATGGGATACTCAACTTTGTCCCAAAAATGGATCCAAACGTTCTCGTCACAGGGTACAAACGACTTATTTCAACAATTTATTCTCATGAAGAGTCGTGCAAGCGAATTCTCACCTTCTTAAAACACTACAATCCTCGATACAAACTGACCAGCGTCGATCCAAGTCGCCTGCTTGCGTTATTCAGAGTAATCTTTCATTTTGGCTTAGTTGGACGGGGACGCCGAGATTTTTGGAAGGTAATTTTTATCACCCTAAAATCGCGCCCCAAAGCCTTTGCTGATGTGATAACACTCTTTATAACCTGTTATCACTGTCGTCAGATCGCCAAAGACATTGTGTAACAGATGAATTGACTGATATGTGACGATGTACCAAGGCGAGATAAATGCTCCCCTATTTCATTTTGCTCTGTTCGATAGAGTCCGTTGGACTCCTAGGAACACACATGGTTCGAGCGAAATACTGATTGAAATGCAAGATTTGATGTGCTTTACGCTTTTTGATGTGCATTCCGCATTTTAGATGTTCATTCCGCATTTGAGATGTGCATTACGCATTTTTCATGTGATTTACACATTTTTGGTGTGATTTACGCATTTTTTATGCGATACACACATTATTTTAATGATCAAGAATTTTATTCTGATTGCACTGCACTAAGGAGGAAAAAATGAGCTCATGGGATCTGCAAAAATCGAGAAAAGTAGCCGATATGCCTCGGGTTAATCTTGAAAACCGAATCAAACTCTACCGAACAGCCAAGGGGTGGAATCAACACCAACTGGCAAAGGAGATGGGATTAGGCGTCGGTGTTGTTCACCGCATAGAAACTCGTCTGGTGGAACCGAAAGTGAGTCTTGCGTATCAGTTCTGCGATGCACTCGGGGTGTCAATAGAAAATCTCTTTTATAAACCGGGAGAGGTTCCACCGATTCAGAGTGATGTTCGATAGATCGGATGTGCGAAGTGTGAGAATCTCGTGCGGATGCATACGTCAGAATTCTTATGAGGTGGGAGGCTGAAGCCTCGGGAGAGCATTCCCCATCGGAAGATGGGGAACGAGATACTCGCTGAATCAGTTCAGACTTAAATATGTCTTTCTCAAATCAATTCACAATTGGGAAGATTTCGAACAATCGTACTCAGCTCTTCAGGTGTAAAACAGTCGCCATACATTTGCTGAAGTAGGTAGCCCCGCTTTTGCGATTCAGAATAGTTTCGATTTTCAATACCCGAAATTGAGGTGCTTTTCATTTATCTTACCATCTGAAAAAATAGCCCGAATGGTTTTGCATTTTTTCACACTCATCATCATTTTTAGCGTTGAATATCTCTGAAAGATGAGCATTGACAGTACGAGAAGTTACTACTGGTGAATTCCCATGAAGGAGAACCTGAAAAAAAGATCCTAAGAATAATAAAATCATGATTCGGTTTAAATAATCTGCATTTATTTCTTTATTTCGATAAAACTCATTTATTTCAGCTTCGGTAGCAAAGATATTCACAAGGAATTCAATAATTGAAACTACTCGTGGAATAAATGTCCAACAGAAAATGAGACTGAGAAGCCCCAATACTTTTCGTTGTGAATAAAACGCATGAATACCAACGCCACCAAACACAAAAGTTAGTATAAGGAGTATTGGTTTTGAAATAGTATGTCCTGTGAGTTGATTTTCCATAGTCCTCCAAACAATACCTGTGAAAAAATACGAATATAAATAATAATAAGCCTCCCCCGATCACTCGAAGGAGGCTTAGAAAAATCACTGAATTAGTTCAAACTAAATATCTCTCGAACCGTACAGAACCGGCGTCTCTTCATCGAACTGAAGGTACTTGTACACTTCAGCTTCGGAACCGGCGATATCCTTGTTGAAGTACGCGAGATACTCTTCGGGCGTCGGAAGTTTGCTCATGACCGACACCACCGCTCCCAGTTCCGCCGAACCGAGGAACACCTTGGCGCCATTCCCCATGCGGTTGTCGAAGTTACGGGTTGAAGTCGAGTAGACCACATCGCCATCGGCAACGCGGAGCTGGTTCCCCATGCAGAGCGAACATCCCGGCGCTTCGATAGTCGCACCAATCTGATTGAACACAGAGAACTGCGCCTCTTCCTTGAGTTTCGCCTGATCCATGCGGGTTGGCGGAGCGATATAGGTACGAGTCTGGCTGTTTACTTTCTGACCTTTCCACACTTTTGCCGCCGCACGGAAATGACCGATGTTGGTCATACAGCTTCCGATGAACACATCGTCAACTTTGGTTCCGGCAACTTCGGAAAGAAGTTTCACATCATCAGGGTCATTAGGACAGCAGAGAATTGGTTCCTTGATATCGGCAAGATCGATCTCCAAAACCGCCGCGTACTCAGCATTTTCGTCGCGAGCGAGGAGTTTCGGATTTTTCATCCACTCTTTTACCGCATCGATACGGTTGCGAAGTGTCACCGCGTCGGAGTATCCCGACGCGATCATTCCTTCCATAAGAGCGATGTTCGATTTGAGATAGGCGATCACGGAATCTTCGGAAAGTTTGATCGTTGCCGCAGCTGCAGAACGTTCCGCAGCCGCATCGGTCAGTTCGAACGCCTGTTCCACGGAGATTTCCGGGAGACCTTCCATTTCGAGGATTCTTCCGTTGAACACATTGGTTTTGTTCTTTTTGGGAACGGTCAACATGTTGTTTTTGATCGCGTAGTAGGGAATCGCGTTCACTACATCGCGAAGAGTGATTCCCGGATTGAGTTTACCTTTGAACTTAACGAGCACCGATTCGGGCATATCAAGCGGCATGAACCCAAGCGCTCCCGCAAATGCCACAAGACCCGAACCTGCAGGGAACGAAATCCCCAGCGGGAAACGGGTGTGTGAGTCACCACCGGTTCCGACCGTGTCCGGCACGAGAAGGCGGTTCAACCATGAGTGGATCACACCATCACCGGGACGAAGTGCTACGCCACCGCGCGAACTCACAAAGGTGGGAAGGTTTTTGTGTGTTTTCACGTCCGCCGCTTTCGGGTAGGCGTTGGTGTGACAGAACGACTGCATAAACATGGGCGCAAGGAACTTAAGGCACGCAAGTTCGGTCAGTTCGTCGGCGGTCATGGGGCCCGTTGTGTCCTGCGAACCGACGGTGGTCATTTTCGGTTCCACTGCTTCGCCGGGAAGAACGCCTTCAACGCCGCACGCCTGAGCGACCATCTTTTGCGCCAGTGTGTAGCCCTGTCCCGCTTTGTGAGAAGGATTTACGATTTTGATAAAGATATCCGTGTCGCCAAGACCGAGTGCTTTGCGCGCTTTTTCGGTGAGCGAACGACCAATGATCAGATTGATTCGACCGCCGGCACGGTATTCGTCGGCCATGGTTGAAGGTTTCAGATCGAAGGTTGAAACAACAGCACCGTCTTTGGTGATTTTCCCGTTTTTCGTGTCGATTGTAACGATATCGCCGGAAGCAATGTTTGAAACATCGCACTGAATCGGAAGGCCTCCGGAATCTTCGACGGTGTTAAAGAAAATCGGAGCGATCACGCCGCCGAGAACGACCCCTTCGCGGCGTTTGTTCGGAATCCCCGCAATATCTTGACCGATCGCCCAGAGAACTGAGTTGGTCGCCGATTTACGAGACGAACCGGTTCCGACCACATCGCCGCAGAACGCCACGGTCGAACCTTCAGCGCGCCATTTCGCCATGGTCGCGTTGCCTTCGGGGAAGAGCGTTTTTCCCATAGCCAGCGCGTGAAGTGGAATGTCGGGGCGGGTCGAAGCATCCGCCGCAGGTGAAAAGTCGTCGGTGTTGATTTCGCCGTCAACTTTGTACACTTTAACGGTCATGGTCTCCGGAAGAGCCGGTTTCGACGTGAACCACTCCCCTTCAGCCCATGATTTCAGAACGCGCATTGCAGCCGCGTTGGTTTTGGCAAGCTTTTCAACCGCATCAAAACCATCGTAGACGAGGGTGATTTTAGAGAGAATATCAGCAGCTTTTTCAGCCTGCGAAGGACGACCGAGCGCATCGATCAGTGGGAACACATTGTATCCGCCAACCATCATACCAAGAATTTCAATCGCTTCAGACTCGGAAATGAGCGGTGATTTTTTGTCGCCCTTGAGAATCGCATCGAGGAATTCAGCTTTCACTTTCGCCGCAGGATCAACGCCGGGAGAGACCCGTTCGATCAGCAGTTCCTTGAGGAATTTTTCTTCGCCCGCAGGAGGATTCTGCAGAAGTTCGCAGAGTGATGTTGTCTGTTCTGCGGTGAGTGGAAGTGCAGGAATGCCAAGTTCGGCGCGTTCTTTTTCGTGGATTCGATACTGTTCGATCATAGTTTTCTCCGATCAAAAATTCATTCAATTTGATGGGAGAAATATAGTTGATGGCGATGGTTTTGGCCGACTCGGAAACCGTGAAGTGTGACAAAATGGGTAGAATTACATCTACCCGCATCACTTTTTCCATTCTATTTGCGCTGAAATGAAACTTCTGTACCATCGACACGCATTTTCAGAGTATTGCCGGTGATTTTGTACTCAGAGGTATCGGTCTGCACCGAATCGCCATTCTGAACCGTGATAATCAGACGGTTTCCTTCGATATTGTATGCACCGCTGAAAACCATCGGATTTGTTCCCCCCAATGCAGTAAAAAATGCGGTCACTTTGGCCTGATCCAGAGTATCAAGTTTGCCATCGTTGTTGGTATCATCAATGATCTGTTTTACAAGCATCGTTTCATTGACTTTCTTATCCTCTGTAAAACTGAGCGATAGATCCATAGAAACACTTCCACCCGAAGTGTCTGTCTGCTCCATCGAACCGCCCCAATTTCCAACAATTGAACTGGTGGTACTGTTATTCGACGAAACTGGATCATCCGCGCATCCGCACACGAGAAGTGACACCCCAATGGCTCCAAGAACATTTTTTCTGAATCCCATACAGATCCCCTTTTGATTTGATTGTTCGACAGAACCATTTCTGTCTTCGGGATCAATATACGCCGACGAAGTTCAGAAGGTAGTGAGCGGCGTTCAAAAGGTGATGCCATTTTGGCAACAGCAACACTGTAATTGGTAATTTTTAAACGAACAAAGGAAGAAATCAACAGACAAAAAAAACGAAGAGTTCCCCCTTCGTTTTAATTCGTAACTATTTAAATTGCAGAATCATCCACCGCCAACTTGAGCGCGCACTTCGTCCATATTAAGTCCTCGCACTTGTTCAATCACCTGTTCGAGTTGCTCTGCAGATTGAACACCCGCTTCTTTGAAAAGCAAAATGCCGTGGCGAAGGATTGCCAGTGTAGGAACCGAAGCGATACTGAACATGGACGAAAGATCCCGTTCAACATCGGTGTCAACTTTAGAAAAAACGATGTCCGTATGTTTTTCAGCAAGTTTTTTGTAAATCGGCGCAAACTGCTTACACGGCCCGCACCAATCAGCCCAAAAATCGATAATGAGAATATCTGATTCACTCATGGTTGTTTCTAGATTCGCCGCAGTCATAGTGAGTATCGCCATTATATTTCCTTTTTAATCTGCACTGAATAAGGCAAATATAGGTATCGCTCTCAGCAAAATCCACCGGAACCGACATTTTCAAGAAATCATGTCGAGCAATTGCTTCAAAGCAGTTTCTACCGTTTGTTGACGTACCAATTCGCGATCGCCACTGAATAGATTTTTCGAAACCACCACAGCTGAATCGTTCCCCGTGCCGATATAGACTAGCCCCACCGGTTTTTCCAGCGTACCTCCCGATGGCCCGGCGATACCCGTCACCGATATACCCCAGGTTGTATTGATCGCGTGTAAAATCCCGCGAACCATCTGATCCGCGGTTTCTTCAGAAACGGCACCGCATTGATCGAGTATTTGTTCTGAAACACCGAGAAGATTCATCTTTACCGAGTTGTCATAAGCGATCACGCCGCCGTGATACCAACTAGATGAACCAGACAAGACGGTAAATGCTGCACCGATCAATCCGCCGGTGCACGACTCTGCTGTGGCAACAGTTTCATTGCGGCTCAATAGTCGCGCCGCCACCAATTCGGGAAGTGTAAGCATAGGTTTCCTCATTCAAATTTAAATGAAAAGAACCCGAAACAGTGCTGTTTCAGGTTCAAACTCTTAGCACAAAATGGGTGAACGAACTACCCTTTAGCACCACAGCATTTTTTGTATTTTTTCCCACTGCCGCAAACGCAGGGATCATTGCGACCAACTTTTGGAGCGGTGTTCACCACGGTCCCCTGTTTTGGGAACTGGCTGTCATAGAAAAACCAATCACCTTCGTGTTTTTTGAATAACGCCAATTCGTGATGTTTCTGCGTACCCTCTTTTTCGCGGTAGTAGGCGATAAATTCCACCTGACCTTCCGTGGCAGTATCGACGATATTCAACTGTTCCCATGTGGTAGAGTCAGCCCACTCCTGAAGTTCATCTCGTTTCAACTCAGTGACCGTTTCTGGGTGAGTTGTTTTCAGGATGTAATCGACGTTTTTGTCAGCATAAGCAGTGTACCGTGAACGCATAAGCTGTTCAGCTGTTTCGGCTTTTGCACCGCCAGCAATCAGAAGTTCACAGCACTCTTGGTAGGTTTTTCCTGAACCACATGGACAGATTCTCATTGGGTCTCCACTGTATAAGTATTTGTTATTTTTTCAGGCCTAAAGATACGACATCAACTCGATGTACGCAAGTTTTATCAACAGGATAGCCCCGGCGGTGATCAATCCGGCGACAATATCATCCAAAAGCGCACCGATTCCCGATTTCATATTTGCAAAATAGAACACCGGCCACGGTTTGATAATATCGACAAAGCGAAAGAGCGTAAATCCGAGCAACACGTATTTGGGTGTCGCCGGAACAAAGGCAAAGACAAGGATCATTCCGAACAGATGATCGATGCCAATGCGATGGCGATAATCCTCTTCGGTAGCAATTACAAGCGCCGCAGTAGCAACGAGCGAAATCACAAAAATCGGTAGATATGTCATCAGCCCTTTTGCCGAAAAGAGATCCGCAACTACGTGAGGATTTTTCAGAATAAAAATTGCAACAATCGCCGATATTATCGTTCCTGAAGCGGGAAGAAATCCGAGTCCGAAACAGGATACGATCGCCAAGCGAATTCGGGAAAGTGGACTCATCGGTAGCCTCCGTTAATCACCCGACGTTCATTCAGTGCTTGATCGAGGGTGAATCGATCGGCATATTCGAGATCCATTCCCGCCGAAAGCCCGCGAGCGAATCGGCTCACCGTAACGGGATATTCAGCCAAGAGACGGGAAATATAGTGAGCGGTGGTTTCTGCTTCGTTGGAACCACCAAGCCCAATAATCACTTCAGCAATAGACTCGGTGGCCACGCGATGGCGCAGTTGTTCCACCGTGAGCGAATCGGCGGTGATTCCATTCATCGGCGAAAGTACCCCGCCGAGCACGTGATACAATCCGCGATAGCGACCGCTCTGCTCTAAAATCCACATATCGCGCGGGCGTTCAACCACACAAAGTGTTGTGCGATCACGATTTTCAGAACTGCACACCGCACAGATATCCGTTTCACTCCAGGTAAAACAACGGCTACAGCGACATACGCGCTGTTTTGCTTCGATCAACGCGTGAGCCAGTTCATGTGAAACCGACTCATCTTGTTCAAGAAGATACAGTGCCATGCGCCACGCACTCTTCTCCCCCACTGAAGGGAGTTTCTGAAGTGCGGCAGCAAGGCGAATAACGGCTTCTGTCATTGATTAAAACCCGGGAAGTTTCATGCCGCCCGTGATGGCGCCCATGGTTGTTTCGTTGAGCTGTTTTGCCTGATCAAAGGCATTTTTATAGGCCGCCATGATCAGATCTTCAAGCATTTCCACATCGTCAGGATCAACGGCGTCTTTGTTCAGAGTGATTGATTTCATCTCCTGTGAACCAGTCATGACGATTTTCACCATGCCGCCGCCAGCAGTTCCTTCCACCTCTTTTTTCTGAATCTCATCCTGAGCTTTCATCAACTGCGCTTGCATTTTCTGCGCCTGTTTCATCATCTGCTGCATATTTCCGTTCATACGAATCTCCTTTTCAGATTACTTCTGCATTAAATTTATCTATCAGAGCCGCAATGATCGGCTCTCGCTTGATTTCATCTTCAATTGCCCGCTGATGAAACGTCTGACGTGTCACCGGTTCAATTGGCGCGGCCGCTTGCTCAGGAGTCAGTTCGACTTTAGCTCCCACCGTGAGATGCAGTTTTAGTTTTATACCGCTGAACTGAAAAATCTCCCGTTCGATGATTTCGCGATTTTCAGAACGCGAAAGTTCATGCTGTTGAAACGAATAAGTGGGCACAAACTGAATATCAATCGAATCAGCGGTGACTTCCATGACCGAACCAAGCTGAAGCCACGCGGCGAGCACCGGTTTTTGTCGAGCGAACTGCTGAAGAAATCGCGTCCATTCCCGAAGGATATCCACGTTCACCGGGGATTCATTTTTTTCAACCGGCACATCGGGCAAAGTTTCCGTCATCGGCGGTTCGCCCATATCGTTTTCAGATGTGGCGTGATATCCACCCTGATCTACTTCTACCGCGTCGTCATCAATCAAATCCTTGAGATCATCTCCAAGCGATTCGGGAATAGTGGCGGCGATCTCCACAAGTGGTGGAAGTGTAGGTTCTACAATCGGCTCGGTACGCGCAAATGGATCGGCAGTCGAAAAAAGATCTTCCTGCAACTGATGATCCGGCTCATCGTCTTCCACGGGCAGACCGTATTCACTTTCAGGCTCTTCATCGCGGAACGAATCAACTGTTTGCTGATCAAAGAGCGGCGTTTCCTCTGCAAGAGTTTCTAATTCAGCTGAAAGTTCTTCAGCGTGCACAGGAATGGCTTCGGCTTGTACAGGAACGGCTACGGCTTGTACTGGAACGGCTACGGCTTGTACTGGAACGGCTACGGCTTGTACTGGAACGGCTACGGCTTGTAGGAACGGCTTCGGCTTGTACAGGAACGGCTTCGGCTTGTACAGGAACGGCTTCGGCTTGTACAGGAACGGCTTCGGCTTGAACAGGAATGGCTTCGCCTTGTACAGGAACGGCAACAACAGGCGCGACCTGCGGGACAGTATTTGGAATCGGTGGAACCGCAATCGTCGCAGGTTGAGTCACATAGTGAATAGTCGGCGCAATCGGTGCGGGGATTCGTTCGCGCACTTGAATATCGGTAAGATTGTCGTACTTGCCCGTTTTGATCATCTCCATAATCGCCGCAAGGGTTATTGTCCGCTCCATGGAAGCGAGTTTAACCAGAGCCAGTTCCACGGTGAAACGGGGTAAAGTACTCCAGCGAAGATCCCGTTCTGCCGCTGCGAGAACTTCACTCATGCGAAGCAGATCGCCTTCGGAAAAGAGCGATGCCGCCTGACGGTACACCTGTTCATTTTCCGGGGCAAGCCCACTTTTACCGCCGGGAATCGACAAGAAAAGTAGGGTGCGCAGAAAATCGCGGAATCCCGTGAGAAATTCTCCGATATCGTAGCCGCTGTCGAGAGTAAGTTCAAAATGACGAACCGCTCGAGCCGCATCACCATCGGCAATAGCAGTCAATGTTTCGCGATAGACATCGGTAGAAACCAGTCCCAAAACCGAACGAACCTGATTTTCGTGAAGAGTTTCTCCACAAAACGAATAGACTTGGTCGAGAAGCGACAGAGAATCGCGCATCGAACCGGCCGCCTTGTGAGCGATCAGTGCAATAGACTGTTCATCAAAGGCGATATCCTCTTTGTGGCAGATTTTTTTGAGATGTTTGCCGATCTGTTCATCGGAAATAGCGCGAAAATCAAAGCGCTGACACCGCGAATGAATCGTATCGGGAATCTTGTGCGGCTCTGTGGTCGCAAAAATGAAAATGACTTTTTCAGGTGGCTCTTCGAGCGTTTTGAGAAGCGCGTTGAACGCTCCGGTAGAAAGCATGTGCACTTCGTCGATAATAATTATTCGGTACTTTCCACCCATAGAGGTGTAGCCGATATTGTCGCGAAGATCGCGAATGCTATCGACGCCGTTGTTCGAAGCTCCGTCGATCTCCATCACGTCGAAACTGCTCCCCGCAATCACCGCGCGGCAAGAAGAACAGATACCACACGGATTGGGCGTTGGGCCATTTTCGCAATTTAGGGCGCGAGCGAGAATTCGAGCGGAGGTTGTTTTCCCCACGCCTCGCGTTCCGGTGAATATATACGCATGAGCGACACGATCTTTTTCAATCGCCCGTTTGAGTGTATCGGTGATATGCTCCTGACCAACCACATCTTCAAAAACAGTGGGCCGCCATTTGCGGGCAAATACGAGATATCCCATTCGGTTCCCCCGGGTAAAAACGGATCATAAAATACACTGTACACAACCGATAAGAAAGGTATTAAACGGGGAGCAATAAATCGTCGCGATCGATATTTTCAGAGAACTCACCCAAATGTGTCACCACGCCCAATGAATCATCCTATTTTTGAGGGAACTTAAGGGCATCTCTAAAAATACAATTCCTTGTGCATAAGGTATTTTCATACCATGGAGGTGCCAGATGCAACTTGGACTTTTTGACTAC
>JFJP01038039.1_pt1 | contig 20139 bp, 13 predicted proteins | sample 431651 | NCBI WGS metagenome assembly JFJP01 (sample SAMN02602958, study PRJNA72255) | Microbial mat metagenome, whole genome shotgun sequencing project. | biome: fresh water; feature: sink hole; material: water; isolation source: purple microbial (photo- and chemosynthetic) mats found in...
AAAGTTTGCTTACATCGTTATTGTCTAACCATTGTTCTGAGAATGAAGCTTTTTTCTTTAAGAAATCAAGCTCGGCTAAAACTTGTTTTATTGAATTTGAAAATTCAATTTGAAACACTTTTAATTCTTTATTAACGTTCACAAAATCATTACTTGTACTCATAAAAATTGAGGGTTTTAAATGTTATGAGGCAAATATAGGGGTAAGAAAGCCCTATATGAATTTATGGAAATTCTAAGAACCAAGCTTATTAATATTTAGATGTAATTATCAGTACAACAGGAATATAGATTTAGTGAATGAATTAAAATTTGGGGTGAAAATTGAAATATTGAAGCGCAAATCCGGAAAATAGACCTTCATTAACAAATTTTCCTATGTTTTGCAGAAAAAATGATTCGATTTCAATAAATTTCCGATAGGATTAGAAGAATTGTGCGACGGGGTAAAAGCTAAAAACCTGGAATTTATCCGGGTTCGAAAGTTTTTAAAGAAAATACGATGCTTAGTTTTTGGTTCCGTTGTAGTTCTTTTCCAAAACTTTTTCAATATCCGAAGCTTTGTAGAAAATTTTGCTGCTTACTATGCTAAACGAAAAAATTCCGTTGGCGCTATAATTTTGAAGTGTTCAGGTGGTTAGGTTCAAAAGTTTGCTTATATCGGTATTTTCTAAGTTATTAAAAGGCAAATATAATGGTACAAATTACATAATTATTTTTTTGAAATCAGAAGAATTAATCTACTTCTTTCATTAATTGAATAAGTTCTTTTACAAGGGGTTTGAATTTTTCGAAATGTCGGTTATTAAAATTTTGCTCGGCTTCTTCAATATTTTTGGCAAAAGTTTTGGCAGTATATTCCTCTTTATTTCCCTTTTCTGTCGGAATTTGAAACGCTTTCATTAAATTTTCGGCTAATCTTTGATAAGAAACTTTGCTATTCGAATCTGTCCTTATTACCGATTCTGCTTTTAGCAGGTAGAAAAGATAGAAGAACGTTTTCGCATTGGGGTACCAAGTTAGCTTTTCAATTCGTTTTTCGGTTGTAATTTCCAATTTCGGGTAAATAATAGGAAATTCGGCTTTTAAATTCTTATAAAGTGTAGTTACATGCTCTATCAGTTTCAAATATAAATCATCCTTATATTTAGCTTCGTAACGTTTCTGCTTTTCCTCCAGTAAACCAATCAATTTATTCTCGTAGCTTGCTATTTCCAATAGCGTAAGTCGTTCTTCGTTTCGGCTTAAAACAAACTCGTCAGGTATATTTTTAACCTCATTTACAAGGAATTGGTACAATGATTCAAATTGATTCTCGAAATACAGTTCGAACCATTTTTCGAATTTTGCCAGGGTCGACAATTCGGTTGGTTTTTTCTCGAAATGCCGAATAATTACTTCATATGCATAATAATCATCTTTTTGCCGCTGAATAGTCCAACCCAAAGAATTTTCCGAGCTAAACACATTTTTAGCGGTAAGATATGCTTCAATCGATTCTTCAATGGTGCTGTATGCTTTGCTTGAGAAAGTTAATTTTCGCAAGTTGTCGGAAGTACTGATTTCTTTACCTGCTATTTCCCATGAATTTTCGAAAGGTTTAATCAGGATAATTTCGAAACTTAGCCCATCGCGATAATTACAAATTAAAAAATCGTCGGAATAGTTCAACTTATAGAACTCATCCAGCCCAACTACGGCTATTTTTTCAATAAACGAAAATTCAGGAATATGTCGCATAAAAATTTTAAATTTGCCGGCAAAGATAAAACATTACCTTTGAAAATGAATGACTTTTTGTTTAGAAGTGTCCACATATAGGCTTTATCGCAATATCAGCTTCCGGAATAGAATAAAAAAAGGGGCACCTCAGATGAGAATGCCCCGGGAGGAATAAACACAAACTTATTCAATTACTAATTTAAAACTTTTGGAAACCGCATTTTTTAAGGGCTTAACCGTTAATAAATACATTCCTGTTTTCAATTCTAAATCTAAAACTGAAGAAGGTTCGTAATTTTTCACAACTAAAACTTCTCTACCTGTTATAGTAGTAATTGTGATATCCGACTTTTCAAAGCAATTAATTACTAATGAATTAGTCGTAGGATTAGGGTAAAGAACAATATCGCCGGTTTTCCCGGTATCTGGAATACTTGTAACAGAATTATTCGATTTAGCAATCGTAATCACATTATAATTATTGTCGACAGCAAACGATTTAAACGTACTACCTTCATTTGCTATCACAAGTTCCGAGTCGAAAGCTAACTTTTCAGAAGTTATTAATTGAAAAAGCGTGTCGCCTTTAAAAATCGATTTACCGTTTGAACTATCGAAAATAAATCTATACTTATTTTCGAAAAAGCGGTACTCATTTGAAGAAAGGTTTATTTTACCTCCTTCAAATCGATAATTGAAACCTGCTTTTAATTCGATTTCAGCTTGTAAACCACGCAAATTAATCGTTTCATTTGCAATAAATGGCAGCGCATAATGTCCGGAAGAAGTCTTAATTACGTCGCCGATGTTGAATAGGTTTATTGAATACATGCTTTTCTTCGAAATATCTGAAACAAAATTTCCTGTTTCAAAAGCTATAAAATCAGCATTCTCAATATTTTCAGAAAATTCTTTTTCTATTGCTGTCGGATATTCAGCGTTTTCAACCTCAATGGAAGTTAGATTATGCTCTTTAGGAATATATGCAATATTTTGTCCGTAAAAACTTGTCAAACTGCCAAGTATATACTGCTTTAATGTAATATAACCGGCGATGTCAATTCGACCATCAGCTTTTATGTTTTTAGCTTTTAGAACTTCTGATGGTGAAGCGAACACTTTGGTGCCAGTTAAATTATCTTTGTATGCAATAACGTCAAGCAAATCAAGTACTATAGTTAAGTCTGTAATAGGCGTAATTTTATACATCCCACTCGATAAGTTTTCTAATCCGAAAACGCCTTCTTCATCAGTTATTGAAGAATAACTGTTTTCAGAATCCAGCTTAACAGAAATATTTGCTAAAGGAACTTTAAAGTCGGTAACAACACTGCCGGAAATCGAAATCCCATCAATTATGTATTCGCCTTTAAGAGAAGTTAGCTGAATCAAATTGCCTTGTAAATCTGAAGCTTCGAGGTTTAAAAATTCGATTACAAATTTATCATTCGGCTTTCCTGTAATTTCTAAATTAATATCGAATAGCTTTTCGCCTTCGTTTATTGCTATCGGTTGCATATTTTCCGACTCACCCAAGATAATACTTGTTTCAGTAAGAGTTACTTTTCCAAGTTTCGGATTCACATTAGAAACACCAAGAATTTTTGCAAAATTTGGTTGTAAACTAACGTTGGCAAGAAATCCGCCATAATCAGTTGGGAAATTTTTACCTGCAACAACTGAAACTTTAGTATTTGAGCCTATAACTTTTCCTGACTGAAAAATGAAATGTGCATTATTTGGCTCGTTATCACAAATGGAAGATGCAAAGGTTGTATCTTCAAAATCTTCATCGAATACAATTTCACCATTTCCGTTGTATAGCTTTACGTAATCAATGCTGCCTGTGCCTTTGGCGGCAAACGTCAGCCCTTTAATTGTGCCTAATTCACCTTCATAATTTTCCAAAGTGTATCGCAATTCGTCGTCTAAGTATAATTTGACTACTTTATCCTTTACAACTAATTTTATTATTCTATATTCAGAAAAGTCGCCGGTAATTGCACTTAAATCCTTTACAATACCGTTTGGATTGCACCCACCATTATGCCAAGTTTTACCGGCACCTATTGAAGAATAAAATGAGCAGCCACCTGACATAAACGCACCACCAACAGAATAGCCACTATGTGTTAATATATTAAAGCCTAAATCATTACACGAGATACCGCCCTCGTTAGTAGGCACTTTCGCACGAAAAATAAGTGTGAAATCTTGGGCAGAAGCACATATATCGTTTGTATAAATCCAATGAAACCATTTGTACCAATTAGGGTCGAGCGAAGGATTTCCATACGCACGTCCATTTTGTATAATTTCAGACGGTTCTAAATCAGCACCTCTATAATTATTAAGGCTTTCAAATTTGAATATCCAAGCATTTTGCCCAAAACTTTGTATTGTTTGACCTACTAAATATGCATTATTTGCATAGATTACAGCAGTGAATAATCCGGTTCTTGAGTACACTTTTTCGTACGTACCTTGTGAACTAGAAATTGCCAAAGATTCACCATCGCCAAAATGCAAAACATTGCTTACCGTTAAATCAATATTTCGCCAAGTAAATATCGTTTTAAAAGGTGCATTGCCTTTGGTTGTATTAACATTTAGCTCAGGCAAAGCCCCTAAACTCTTCCGAGTTAATATAATTTCCTTTTGAATATCATCTGAAATGACTATTTTTTCGATTACAGATTCGTAATCGACATGACTAATTTCAATGCCGAATTCGCCATTTGGTATGCTTTCGTAAACAACAATACCTTCGTCATTTGTTTGCTGATTAGTGCTGTTAAAACTAACAGAGGCATTTTTTATTGGCACCATTGATATATCGGTTACAAGAAACGAAACTGAAAATAATAAAGTAGCAGTTTCAGAAAATGAAATTAAGTATGGTTCAGTTTGTGAACCAAGTTCTTCGCCCGGATTAATTTGAATTGTCGTTTGCGATTCTAAAATCTTTGAATCGCTTATTCTATATAGTTTACAAGTGGCAGTTTCAACATTCTCGCCCTGCACATTTGCTATTGCATAGGCTATATTGTTGTTTATTTGCAAGGTTGCAATACCGCGACACTCTTCCTCTACAAAAAAACCTACAATATCGCCCGATTTTGCCGGAATATTTTCAATTTCGATTTTTGAAATTATGCTCATCGAATTTGTATAAATTTGTGGAACCCAATTAGGTTGTTGGGCAAATAAACTTCCTGTCCACAAGGAAATAAGTAAAAATATAAGCTTTTTCATTTTAGTAAGGTATTAAAATTTGAAAATAGATGGGGAAATTCCCCCATCTAAAATTATTTTATAAGCACTTTATTGGTGAAAACACCATTGTTAGTTGTAATTTTTACCATAAAGTACCCTTTTAGGTTCGTTACGTAAACGCCATTTGGTGAATAGGTAAACGTTTGTACAATTTTGCCGCTTAAATCGATTAGCTCAATTCTATCAACTAATAAATTTGTCGGCATTTCAAGATTAATTGTACCGTCGTTCGGATTAGGAAACAGGTTTATTTGAGCATTAAGTTTTTCAGAAACCGATAAGCTTGCTGCAAAATCGAAATTCTTAATTTCAATGGTTTCGCCCGGATTAGTTTTAAAAACTGTATTCGAACTATGTATGCCAATGTTATCGTGAAGCTTAAAAGTAACCTCTTCAGGAATAACACCATTTACTACAATGGTTGAATAATTTGCGCTATTAGCTTGAACAATTTTACCTGCTCCCCGACACTCATTTCCAACCCAAGCAGTTAAGTAATTGCCTTCGTTTATTAGAACGCTTTTTGGCAAATGCAAATAATAAACCGTGCTGTTCGGATAAATCTGAATATTAAAATTATCCAAATAATCTTCTTGGGTTACTGAAGCCTTAGTCGTAATTGCTGAAAAATTAAAGTTTAATATTTCTTCCGACATTTTTAGCCAATACCCCTCGCCGGGTTTCAAAATCAGCAACGAATTGAAAAAATCTTCAAAAGTTGGGCTAAAACTAATAGTAGCATTTTTCAAAATTAGCATTTTACTTATCACTTCCTCGAAAGCATCTCTAACCTTCATTTCAGTCTGATTAGGATAACCAATTAAATTCCAGCCTATCGACAAATTAATTCCATCGTTAATTTCCATAGGTTGACCAGTGATTTCAAGTAAAGCGTCTGCTTTCATTTTCACCCAATATCCAAACCCGGGTTTTATTTCCTTAAGCGTGTTAAAAAAATCCGCGTTTTCCAGTTTAAAGGAGGAGAAAGCGTCTTTAACTTCAATAACTTGCTGAAGTACTGATTCGAAGTACGTTTTTGGAAGCAGGTCTTGAGGAATTAAGTTGAACGAAATTAAATTCCAGCCGGATTTTAATTGAATAGATTGGCTAATGGTCGTATATGCATTTAGTTCATAAGGTTCGGTTGGTGTTCCAATCGATTGACCGGGCTCGACCAACATGCCTTTTATAATATAGGTTAAATCTTCAGAAGCATCAAAGATTTTGAAGGTTACCTGTTCCTTACTCTCCACTTGTATATTAAACATACAGAAAGCGTCGCCTGTATCATCGAGCATTATTCTACCAACGCCTCGACATTCTTCGCCAACAAATGCACCTACAAAATCGTTTACATCAGCAGATACATCATCAATTTTTACTTTTCCGATAAATGAAGCAGAATTTGTAAGAATAACGGACTCCCAAGGTGCATTAACAATATTAGAACCGTTTTCGCTTCGTTTAAAGTAATGAACAAACGATTTAGTTGTCGAATTAACAGTATAATCCATGTATGAAACGTTACTGCAACCAGCTTCAGTCCAGTTATTTAATGTGCCTTGATTAGAACCAATCAATGTAACAGTATAAGGCATCGTCTGGCTGGTAAAATTATGCAAACGAGCAACATGTCCGTATGTAATACCATCACCTTTCAAACCATTGTTGGCACCTTTGTCTATAACTACAATTTCGGCATCTGCGGGGTTAAATACTTCCTCATATCCGTAGTTAGGCAGTGCGTATATCCATTGGTAGGCATTACCCATAGGCTTTAGGTTATAAAATTGTCTAACATAAACTGGGCACTGGCAAAAAACACCACTTTGTATATCGCAAGTAATATTAACTTTTACAACATCTGAAATGTTTCCTTTGTTATCAGTGGCTCGTGCTGATATACTTTTAATTGAATTGCTTAACGTAGCAGATACTTCCCAGTTAGCTAAAGAGCCGCCCACATTATTAGCTGTTTTCCAATTTCCATCTTCGTTTAAACATATTTCAACTCGGGCAATATAACCTCCGCTTACTGAGCTTGTGCCGGAAACTTTGTAAACTGCGGATGTAATTTTTTCGTTTGAAGTAGGTGTTTTTATCGCAACAATTGGTTTTGGTACCAAATTAAATGTAACAGTAAGGTTTTTGTTTGCAGACATTGTTATCGAAGCAGGATTTGTCAATGAAGCAGCACCATCACTAATACCTCCAACTGTACTTCCGGTGGCTTCAATTGCTTTAACAGAAACTACCGTACCTGTAATGTAGGCTCTGCTAAAAGGTAGACTTTCGACAATTCCATTAACCTCTATGGTTCCCGTTCCGGTTCCTTCTTTATTGATATTTAGCGCAAAGGTGGTTGGTGTTGCTTGATTGAAAGTAACAGTAATATTTTTGTTTGCAGACATTGTAATTGACACAGGATTGGTTAATGAAGCATTACCATCGCTAATACTACCAACTGTGCTACCTGTTCCTTCAATAGCTTTTAACGAAACGACCGTTCCTGTTTTATATGCTCTGCTGAAAGGCAAGGTTTCAGCAACTCCGTTTATCTCAACCGTACCAACGCCATTGCCGGACTTATTAATATTTAGGGTATAGCTTGTTGGTTCTGCTTGGTTAAATGTTACTGTTAAGTATTTGTCAGAATTCATCGTAATATAAGAAGGATTATTTAATGATGAAGAACCATCGCTAATACCTCCAACTATGCTGCCCGAGTTTTCTATTGCTTTTACTGAGACTACTGTTCCTGCGTTGTAAGAACGACTGTAAGGAAGTGTTTCAGTAACTCCATTTATTTCAACCAAACCACTACCGGTGCCGGTTTTATTAATCACAAATAAGTATTGTGTTGGCAATACGTTTTGAACTGTGAAGCTCCTTGAATATTCATTATCGCTTTCATTACTTTCCGAAACTACATTATCAGCATCTACAACCATTTTTAATGTATGCGATCCTGCTGATAATTTACCTAAGTTATAATCGGATTTAGAGCCGTAGTATCCAATATTGGCAGAAGTAGGACTCATATAAAATTTTGCAACTCCATCCAAATATACCAAAACTTTAAATGAAGTTGAAACATTGGCATCTCCCGAATTTTGCCATGCCACATCAACAAAAACATCGTCATTTGTAGTAACAGAGCTATTGGTAGTTGTACCGGAAACATTGGAAACAATTATTTTATCATCCCAAGATGCAGGTTTAAAAGGCAGCAAATTTGGTTTTGCAATAGGCGTTGTTATTGGCACAAATTTCATTGCGTCAAAAGCAATTGCTCGTTTTCCTGCTTTTCCTTCACTTGTGGCATCTCCCAAGGTAACGCGTAAAGTTCCGGTAAAGTAATACTTGCCCAACGAAATCCATCCATTGTTACCGTATTGGCTTATTGTTACATAATCGTTGGTATCATCTCCATCGTTGTCGTAAACGTGGTAGCGTGCCGAGCCTGTTGCAGTATATGTATTAATATAACTGCTTTCGGGCATTGGGTCAAATGCATCCGGTTTAGGTATATAAACAAATACCTCATATTGCTGCGTACCGGATATGGTAGTTTTCCACTCACCCCAGTAATCAGTCGCATCGTTTGAAAACGTATACCAGAATTTTCCGGCATAGCTTCGGGTATCAAACCCGGTGCGAGAGGATACCGACCACCAATACGGCGTTCCATGGCGACTAATTTGGTCGGTGCCAATTGTTACAGTGGACTGTGCTGCAAGGTTGCCAATTGTTAGCAACAAGCACACCACCAACATGAGCACCTTGTTTGAAGGCGCTCGCAAAAGCTGTACATAGCTGTACATAACTTTTTTAGAAGGCGTGAAGTTTAAAGTTTTCATACAATTTAAGAATTAAAGTTAAAAGTTGAATTATTTGTGTCGAAACTAACCGTAACCGGCCCATCATTATCCGCAGATACCTTTATGTAAGCCACTAACTTGTCGGTTTTTAATTTGTCGCTAAAACTTTGATGTAAAGTTTTAGCTGCATTGTGAATAAGTTTATCTTTCATATTTGTGTTTTAGTATAGTTCTACTCCATTCTCCTCATTTTAAAAAACATTAAAGTTTTTAAAGAAATTTGCATTTAGCATATAAGGCTTTTCGGTTTTTCGAAAAACCTGAATATGGTTAAAAGCCGTAGTATACTTTCTGTTAAAAGTATTTGAAATCCAAGGAATTCCGTCCAATTCGAACTGCAATTTCCATTGTTTTGCGTCAAGTTGTTCGGTAAAATTATCGAACCAAAATTCTTGTGGGGTGTATCGTTCTTCCCAATCGTATGTGTTGCTTACTAATAAAACTCCATTAGGCTTTAGGCATCGGGCTATTTCCGAAATTACAAGTTTTGGGTTGGGTACTCTGTGCATTAAATTAATGCACGCAATAAAATCGAATTCTGCATTTCTAAAAGGCAACTCCATTGCATTCGCTTTTACAAAATTGCAATTGCGAACACCGAAACATGGTATTTCGAAGCTCGAAGCAGTAATTCGGCTTTCAGGGGCTTCGAATTTAAAATAAGTGCCAATTTCGCCTTTAACTATCGCGTCGGCATAGTTTATCATACATTGCGAAGCATCTAAACCGGTGCAATCAGATTTTGAAGCCATTTTTGCAAGCTCTGCCGTTAATCGACCGGTAGCGCAACCTAAATCCAAGCACTTTGAATACGAACCAACATAATTTTTGGCAACCTCAACTATGGTATTATAAAATACCTCGCAACCCGAAAGTATTTGGGGAAGAACCATTAATTGGTTACCTTGCTCGCCGATTGGTTTTATTAGCTTACCAAACTGACGGTGCAGGAATTTTTGCACAAAACTCTCGTCGCTATATTTAACATCCGAAGCTGCTTCAATTTTTGCACAAGCAGTTTGCGCTTGCTTTATACGGAAACTTCCTTTCGCTTTTGTGTAGCTTCCTAATCTTGTTGCCAAATTGTCTGTTTTCATTGTATTCGAAGTTTAGGGGTTGTTTTAGTTAAAATTACGATTTAGTTTTCTTTATATCAAGCAATTAGAGTTATCGATAGTTATTCGTTTTATTTTTAACACGCTTATTACGAGCTATTTACCACTTGTAAAATTCTGATAACCGGAAATAACCGAACCGCTGATTTTGCGAACTAAAAATTGCAGCATTTTAACGATTCGGTTATTTATGTTTTAATTAATCGGTAACAAACGGGTATCGTTTAATTAAATCTACCCAACGCAGGTTTGTTTCGAGCAGTGTTGCCAAATCGCTTCCGCGTTCAACTTTTAAGTTTTCGGTACCATAATTTATAAGGCTCCACAAACTTGTTTCGTCGCCTTGCCATTTATATTCCGGATGGGATGGTTGAAAAGCTTCAATAGCCACTTTTGCTAATTGGCGCGAGTTAATAGGCAGTTCCTTTAGCGAATCGGGCAACTGATGAAGGGTGCGGTTGTTTCTGCTCTGGTTTACTATTTCAATTCGAGCGTGTTGTTCACCCATGAATGCCATAAACTCTTTGCGGTTTATTTTACGCGCTATCAACGCTTCAATTTCAGCCAAATCGGTTTCAAAAGTTTCGGCAGTTCGTGGTAATATATTGCGTGTAAAAAATTCAAGCGCTTCATCAACGGTATATTTGTAATTACCAATTCGTTTCGTTGTATCGATAAAGTAATTGCTGTTAAGCACCGTGAAATTGTTGCATACGGCTACACTTTCGCCAAAGCAGAATTTTTCGCCGTGCTCGGTAAGTACAATTGCCAAAGTAGGAAAGTAATCGTTGTGCATATTGTGTGCATACAATTTTACAATAGCTCGTTCCACAACCAATTCTTCTACATCGGTATTCAACAAATCTAAAGCGCTTAGTTTGTTCACAAGTTTGTTTTTCGAATCGACCTGCTTAATATATTGCGTGTCGATAAGTATTTCAGCGTCCTGAATTGAAGCGGTACCGCCTATAGCGCATTGCCATTCGTCGCGTATACGCATAATAAGTTCCGGATTCGAAATACGTCGTTTTTCGTCGTTGCTTGTCCAAAAGCGGGCAAAGGCTATTGGCGAAATATTTACGGTTTTCGGAAGTTTAACTTCGGCTGCTGGCTGAATAATGGTTTCAATTAATTTCATTTTGTTTTCCTCCTCCAATGGTTAAAATAGGTTGTATTTGAAATAGAATGTATTTTTTTGATTCGAATTGGAAATTCGTGCTGAAACAAAAAAAGAGCAAGGGCTAAAAATGCCCATGCTCTTTTGAAAGCAAATACCAAAAACTACCACCACAACACAATATGCATTGTGTCGCTTTTGGTATTGGTTAGTGCAGTTAAAATATGTGTATAGAAATACCATTCAGCAGAATTTTAATTTTGCTGTTAAGGTATTGTATTTATAAGTTTAAATAAATTAGATAACTCTCATTAACTATTGATTATTAGAAGCTTAAAAATTGCAGGTTATTTCCGGTTATAATAACTGCAAATAGTTCATTTTTTTAATTTTTTAAGATATTCTTCCTCATGTTCAAATAAATCATTTTTGTTCCATGGTAAAACTAAAAAATCACCTAACATGTTAAAACCAAGATGAGTAATACCTAAATCCTGACCGGAAACTTCTGTATTAAACACCTTAAATTCACCTTTTGTATTTAAAAGGTATAGCGTACTTAAACTTTTATATTTTTCAAGTTTTTCCGTATAAATTCGCAAAACAATCAATCTCCATGACAGTTTTCGCAATAGTATTTCTGTTGTACGCCCATTTTTTTTTGCTCGCGATGAAAATGGATCTTCTGTTGCTTTCCATTCCGAAACAAATTTTGTTGAATATTTATTTTCAGTAATTATTGAAAACCAAGTATTTGCATTTTCAAAAATTGTTTTCTTATAAATGTTCAATTTTGGGGCAATTTCAGCAAAATACTCTGAACGGTATTGAAGTTTACTATCGATATTCCAATTTCCTGCTTTGGGTCCATTTGTTTTTTTCAACAATCCATCTACATAATCCTCTAATTCCTTTTGGCTAAAATAAACTTTGCCATTAATACCTACTTCCAAAAGAATAAGCTCATCAAATGTATATTCATGATTGTTTAAATTGAATTTATAGTACTTATCAAACTTAGCCGGATTTTCAATGGCTTTTTTTAGTTCGGTTAGGTCGGGGGTGGATAGATTGGTAAGACGCGTAAGTTGCCAATCCAAGATTTCTTTAAAAATTGTTTCTATTAAACGTGGTTTTGCTTTTTGTGATTGCAGATTAAATTTAGGCAACGGAATAATTTTTCGGTTGGTGTATTTTGCAACTAATTCTTTGTAACCGTCAACTTCAGGGTCGTTTATATTGTTTGAGAACAAGAAAACCAGAGAATTTCGGTTTTGCGTTATATCGTTTTCTGCAATTTGCTTTATTATTTCTAATCCTGCGTTTATAACCTCCGGCGACTGTGCCGATTTTATCGGTAGGGTAATATCAACAAAAGCAATATCAATTTGGTTTTCTGTTATTATCTGCAATGCTTCCGATTGTGTGTAAGCAACAAAAATATTCGTTTGCTGTAAATTCACTTTTTTCAGCAAGTCGCTCAAAAAAATTATCCAGTCGTTATCCTTATCCTCGACTATTATAGCTTTATATTTCATACAGTTACATTTAAATGTTTTGGAAAATCTATAATTATTTCTGTGAAATAAGCACCTCTATTTATTTGTCTTGCAATTGCAAGAGCATTGATAAAACTTTTGCAGGTATAAATACCCAAACCTGAAGTGCGTTTACCACTTTCGTAATGAGCGAATTTGTCATCGTACCAATTTTCGTAATGGATATCATCTATACGGCGGGCATTGCGAATACTAAAACGGATATGCTCTGTATCGTTTTCTATTGGCGAAATACTTATTTCTATTTTAGGCAAAACCGTAGAAACATCGTAAACATCAATATCTACAATGTTTTTAACTGCATTGGTAATTAGATTATAGAATATTACCTCAAGAATTGCATCGTAAAAAACAATGACATCGTTACCGATGCATTTAAAAGTAAACAACATATTTTTCTTTGAGTGTAAAAGCCTCCACACTTTCGCCGGAACACTAAAACTATTATGGTCGTTTTCAATATCGTAATGAATATAATCCATTATTTTTGTGATAATTTCGCTTAGAGAAACTTCCTCAGGCTCAATTCCTTTTATTTTTTGACTATTCACATAATGTAAAGGCGTTTGTATACAACGTGCAACCGAAAAATACTCGCGAAACTGATTGAGCCGTTTTGTAAGTTTTTCTTCTTCCAATATTGGTTCGTGCCGTTCGTATTTTCCTTCCAATTCTTCTGCTTTTTTCATTAACATACCGACTTGACCAACTAAGCTGTGCCAAAGAAGGTTGAAGGTATCTTGTTGGGCAGTTTCTTTAACTTTGCCTAACAAAAATTGAAATGAAATTCTAGTTGCTACAATATCTGAAAATTCTTCAAATTGTATTAAAACATCATTAGTAATTATGCCTTTTTCCGCAACTAAAAATAATCCACCAAGGCCATGTTTTTCTGAATGATTTTGAGTTATACTTGAAAAAATATAGAATAATTCAAAATCTTCCAAAAACATAAAATGAATTAAAAAAGGTCTTATAAGCTTATATTCAATAGAGTTTTCATTTAAAAAATTCTCTGTTTGTATCTCATTTTCAATTTTTTTTATTATTTCTACAGTTTCGTTTAAACTTGAAATTTGCGAAGAATAAAAAAGATTTACATAATCATTTAAATTTATAATACTATTTGAGAAATCAACTTGTAGATTGCACGTTGTATTAAATGAGCTTATTAATAAGCTTAGATTTATTTTTGATAAAGTAAATGTAATGCTATTATAATCAACAATTAATTCATTTTTCTCACCGGATTTAATATGAATTCTGAGTCGATTATTATAGCATTCAATTACAGTTTTTGAAATAGAATTAAGGTTTAATAATTCAAATAATTTAATATGAGTATATAGATTGAATTTTAATCTTTTGGATTGTAGTAATTTTTTATTTAGGAATATGAAATGGTTCTTATAATCATAATCACTTATTTTCCAATTATATAAGTCATTTAATTGATAAAAACTAGGATAAATAATAGAAAATTTTTCTATGCTATTTTCTTTTGCTGCCATTTTTAAAGCACTAAAAAAATTCTGATAAATATCTTGAATAGGCACTGCATTTATATCAAGATATGGAAATGTTGTTTTAAAAAATATCGAATTAAACATATTATTTAAAATAAATCTGTTGAAATTTTGGACCTGAAAATTATACTTCGCATCAATTTAATTATATCGGTAAATTCTTTATCTGTATATTTTTTTTTTATTAAATATATATTATTCCATATACTGTCAATTTCTTGCTTTATTTCATTAATAATTTTTGATTTCTTATATATATGATTTTGTATAATTTCTTGTATAAAGAGAATATTAAAACTATTTTCTTTTTGCAGCATAAAAGCCATTCTTTCAGTTGTGCTTAGATTTCGGTATAGAATATAAATAGGTAAAGTACAAATGCCTTGTTTAATATCCGAGTACTTTTTATAATTATCAACATTTCCAATAAAACAAAGAAAATCCGACAAGTCATTTATCAATTGTAGCATTTTTGCAAATTCAATCGAAATATATAATAAATCATTTCTTTTTTGTTCTGAAATAATAGCTAAAGTTGTACCAATTTCAACACAAAGTTTAATAGTGCTTCCATACAGAACACAACGATTAAAATATCGTTCTAAAAATTCAGATTTTGACCATTTTAAACTTGCAGGGTTTATATTAAAATTTATAATATTTAAATCTTCAAATTGTCCGGCATAAATTTGTTTATTTGCATTAAGTAGAAATTCTAAGCACTTTTTTGTTTTTTCTTCTCCAAAATATTGTTTAAGCGATAAAATTTCCCTAATAGCTAAATCGTAAATAAAATAAGAAGCAATAACTTGATTGTTGTCAATTGTCCTGTTTGTATGTTCAATCTTATTATCAAATACTAGATTTGTTTGATAGTTAGAAATATTAATTAATTCAACAGCTGCTAAAGCAGGTAATAAACTATTTATATCAATTAATTCTCTTGATATTTTAAAAGAAGAGTATAGCAAATAAGGACGTAGCCAATGTTTAGCATTATTTCTTTTCTCAATCATAAAATTGAGAGACGGGAAAATAGGATTATTCCCATATTCTCTCAATATTAATGAATTGATATATTTTTTTGTTAAAATGGTTATTTCCTCAAAATCTAATTTTGCATCCATAAAATTTACTCTATTAAAGAAAAAGTACCATTTATAACTCTAAGAACAGAGAATTTCTTATTCACGGATAAATTATTATCGAAAACAAGTTTTCCTGTTATCCCGGTGAAATTGCTATTTATTATAGTTTGTGGAATATCGCCTTTTTGTGAATTATTAATTTGAACACCAAAATTAAAAGCATCAAAAGATTGAGCTGCAAACATATTAGGTTTGACACCATATTTTAGTGCAAATTCTTTGACAAACGAACTAATCAAGGTATCTTGTCTCATTTCAGTAAAGTAGGAACCTGTTAAAATCATTCCCTCCGAATTTTTACCGGTTCCATCAATAAATCCTTGGTCATACAAAGCTGATTGAGAAAGGATATTAATGTTCCATTTTTGTTCTTTTATTTGAGATAATAAATATTTTGCAGGTTCTGTATAAGTAATTATTAATAGACAGTTAATATTTTTTTGTCTAAATTTTTGAATTAGAACTCTAAAGTCTTTATTGTCAGAACTTATGCCTTCGGTGATTAAAACAGTTGAACTTGATTTTAAATTTTTGGTAAAGCTTTCACTCATACTTTGCGCAGCAGCAACTTTTTCATACACAATTCCAATCTTGTCAAATTTATTTTTTTCGGCTATTTGAGCTAATACTTTACCTTCCTCAATTTCTGACGGATAAATACTTATAAAATATTTACCTTGAGTACGCAATTCACTGCTAGATGCAGTTGGACTAATCATTAACACTTGATTTTCGTTGGCAATAGGTGCCATTGCCAGACATGTGTTTGATAATAAGTCACCTATAATAAAATTAACCTTGTCAATTTCAACTAACTTATTAATTGCCATTACTGCACTTTTCGTTTCTGCTTTGGTATCTTCAAATATTAATTCATATTTTGCTGTATCTTTTCCTAATTTTAGATAAGCATAATCAATACCATTTTTGGCATCAACACCATAATTTGCTAGATCGCCTGTAAGCGGTAAAACAATGCCAACTTTTATTTTATTCACATTATTTTGCGAACTATTATTGCCGCTGTTGCAGGCATTCAACACTATTGCTATAACAAGTAGCAAATAGACAACCACATTTTTTTTCATATTTGTATGTATTTTAAAGTTTAACATTATGTATATAAATTGTTTTGTAAAAAATTCGGTTCCAAAAATTCGGTACTGTTATATTTTTCGGTGTTTGTACCGTTTTTTATAATTAGGCAAGTATCAATCATTTTAAATATAAAATCGTAGTTATGCTCTACAATTATTATACTTATTTTATTTCGTTTTTTTACTTCGTGCAAAAAGTTTAAGGTAATTAGTACATTATCGGCAGATAATCCGGCAGTAGGTTCGTCGAGCATCCAAACTCCGGCATTGTTGTTTTGTAACAGCAACATCGATAATGATAACATTTGCCGTTGCCCGCCCGAAAGATTACCTGCTCGTTTTTTTAAAAACTCCTTCAATTCAGGAAAATAATTGAAAGCAGTACTGTATTCATCTTGATTTTCAGAAACCAATCGGAAATGCTCATAAACCGATAATTCAGGAAAAATCAATCCGCCTTGCAGACAAAAAGCAATGCCTGTTTTTTGTTTATCGTAAGGTGGCAATTTTGTAATATCCGTTTCTTTATAGGTAATTTTTCCGCTTTTCGATTTCAGAAGCGAATATACACTTTTTAGCAGTGTAGATTTTCCGCATCCATTTTCACCAATTATTCCCAGTACTTCACCTTCATGTAATTCAATGTTTATATTATTAAGTATGGTGTTTGTATTATAAGCAACCGATAGATTTTCAATTGTTAAGCTGTTGTTTTGTGTCAGCAATTGAGTATTGGTTATTGGGTATTGATTGTTGCTTGTTTTTTGTTGGCTAATAGCCAAAGGACTAAAACTCATTTTCCCTTGTTCCATGAATAAAATCCTGTTGCAGATTTTTTGAATTTCTTTTATCCTATGTTCAATAATTAAAAAAGTTTTACCGGTTTTAGAAAGTTTAAGCAACAATTCGTTAATTTTTTCAATCATGTTTTTATTAACGCCCGAGTAAATTTCATCTAAAAGCAACAATTCGGCATCGTTCATTAACAACATTGCCAAACCGAGCAATTTCTTTTGTCCGAAACTTAAATGCGAAGCAAATTCGTTTTTCTTATCCGACAAATTACAAAATTCCAATAAATCCAATGCTTTTTTACGGATTTCATTTTCGGCATTTCTTATTTTTCGGAATTTAAACAGCAGATAATTTTCCATTTTTTCGCCCGGGTGATTGGGTGCAGCGGCCAAAATGTTTTCGAAAACTGTTAAATGATTAAAAATTCGTGGTGTTTGAAACAATCGTGAAATTCCTGTCCTTGCTCTTAAAGTAGGTGAATATTTTGTAACGTCCTGTTCTTTAAATATAATAGAACCTTCATCCACTTTTTCAAAACCGGTAATCAGATTAAAAAGTGTAGTTTTTCCGGCACCATTTCCACCTGTAATGCAAATAATTTCACCTTGATTTATTTCAAGTGAAAAACCATCAACAGCTTTTACACCATCGAAATGCTTTGAAACATTTTTTATATGTAAAACATTATGCTTCATACTTTCCGAAAAGTCCTTTTGGTTTAAACCTTACAACTATTATTAACACCAATGCAAAAATCATTAAACGAAGATTTGCTGCTTCGCTTTTGGGTAAATCAACAAATCGAAGAACTTCAGGCAAAATGCTATAAAATACAGCACCTGAAATACTTCCTAAAATTGTACCTGTACCTCCCAAAATACATATTGCTAAAATCAAAATACTTTCATCAATTGTAAACGAACCGGCATCAACTGTTGTTATTGAACCGGCATAAAGACTTCCGGCGATAGAAGAAAAGATAGAAGCTGTTGCCAATGCTACAAATTTAAAATACGCCGGATTCTTACCTAAACTTCGCAATTGCAAATCGTCGTCTCTTACGCTTTCCATAGCTCTTTGCATAGGCGATTTACTTAGCAAATAGAAAAAAAGTATAGCCAGTACGGTAAAAAAGGTAGTTAAATAAAAATAACTTGGCAAACTTGAGAATTTAAAACCAAAAAGTATAGGTTTATCGACCCCGCTTATACCATCGGAACCTCCAAAATAACTTGAATTGTAAAAAATAGTAAAGACAATTACCTGAAAACCCAGTGTAGCTAAACTAAAATACAAATCACGCAAACGATATGCGAAAATTCCGATAATAAAGCTAAACATAATACCTGATGCTATGGAAAAAGGTAATGTGGCAAAAAAATTAAAACCGTATTTTGTATTTAATACCGCAGTGGTAAATGCCCCGGCAGCATACATTGCACCTTGTGCCATACTCAATAAACCGGTTGTCCCATTAATTAAATTAAGCGACAAAGCCAGAATAATGTATATTTCGAGCATAACAGCTATTTGCAAATAATAATTCATTTTTCTTCTACCCTCATTTTATATGCTAAAATTCCTTCGGTACGCCATAGCATAACCACAATTAAAACGAAATAGATTACTGCTTCTTTTATTTCTGAGGAAAAATACCATTGTGTTAAATTATTCATTAAAGAAATAGCACCCGACAAAAGTACAAGCGTTAAAATTTTGTCTTTCTTGTTCAGTAAAACTATCACGATAGATGAAAAAACCACCACTGTGCCATCGTTGGGTGCTATTCCGTTATCCAATGAATATAATAATGCCGAAATACCGGCTATCAATGAACCGAGAATGAAAACAAGGTTTCGTATTCGCAGCACATTAATTCCAATAACCGAAGCAACAATACTTTGGATAGAAACAGCTCTTATTTTAATTCCCTTATTGGAATAAGTAAAAAATGTAGCCAACAGCAGAAGAATTGCTACGCTCGAAACCAGTTGTATAAACTGAAATTTAGTAATGATGATTGTTCCAAATTCGTAACTGAAATTTTTAATGTCCGCTATTTGCTTGCTATCATTTTTAAAAATCAATGCAATTGTATTTACGCCAAGCATTTGTAACCCGATACTTGAAATTAAAGTAATATTCTGATTTACCCCTTTATTATATAGCGGTCTGTACACAATCCATTCCATAAGCAGCGCAATTATAACACTGCCAATTAATGCCAATGCAATTGACAATGGAATGAAGCGTGTTAAATTATAGAAAGTTATATAAAAATAAACTGTAACAGTATAAACAATACTATGCGCAAGATGAAAAATTTTGGTAGTATTAAAAATAATCCCAAAACTCCAGCTCACAATAGCAAGTAAACCTGCTGATATAATGCCATTAATAATAATTTGCAGCATAAAAATAATTACATATACAACTTACAATATTAAGGCAAAAAATGCAATTTTAGAATTTTAAACAGTTATTTATAGTTATTAAAAGTTGGTGTGGGTGGAACCTATTGAAAATAACAAATATAATTGGAATAGGAAATGTCTTATAAACGACTTTGTTTTCAGCAAACAATTATAACTGATTTATTCTATCAGATGCTATACGTTTAAACATAGCTTGAAAAAATTGAAATGATTAAAAAGGTTTTATTTTTGTACTAATTATATAGTTGTGAGGTTTTTGATTCTTAATTTGAAGCAGAAAAATAAATTTTTTAAATGTTGTACTAATGTTATACCAAATTTATTTTTGTAATTTTTTAGTATTGATAAACAGACAGTTAAATAATATAGGTGAATACAATTTTAAACTTCGTAGTTTTTGAACCTAGTAATCTGCTACAGCTATGAATTTTATAGCTGTTTTTTTAACTTAGTAAAGAAGTATTAAAA
>JFJP01001953.1_pt1 | contig 20138 bp, 22 predicted proteins | sample 431651 | NCBI WGS metagenome assembly JFJP01 (sample SAMN02602958, study PRJNA72255) | Microbial mat metagenome, whole genome shotgun sequencing project. | biome: fresh water; feature: sink hole; material: water; isolation source: purple microbial (photo- and chemosynthetic) mats found in...
GAGGCTTGGCGATACCATGATTTTTAAAACCATAAAAACCGCTACCAACCTAAGCCACACCTAGAGTTTCAAGATTTCGATACCATGAATTCCTGCATCATCAATGAATGGTATCGGCAAGAATTTCCGGGTGCCTGAAAATAATACCACTGGAAATACCATTGAAAATAACTCCTTGCCGGTGCATCGTCGTGCCGGGTGATACCAGACGAAAAGACCAAAAAGCCCGCAGTAACACGGGCTTACGTGGCATTCATACTGTTCAGTGCCAGACAGTACGAGACATCAAATCATTCCCACTCGATCGTGCCCGGCGGTTTTCCAGTAATGTCGTAAGTCACCCGATTGATGCCGCGAATTAAGGTAATTCGGCCCAGTGTGCGGTCATGAAGTCCTGGGTCTGCACGGCGCGCAAGGCGATGACGTAATCGTAAGTGCGGCCGTCGCCCATCACGCCGACGGCTTTAACCGGCAGGAAAACGGCGAAGGCTTGCGAAGTCTTTTCATACCAACCATATGCGCGCAGCTCTTCGATGAAGATATGGTCGGCGCGGCGCAACAAGTCGGCGTATTCCTTTTTGACTTCGCCCAGGATGCGAACGCCCAGGCCGGGTCCGGGGAATGGGTGGCGATACACCATGTCGTGCGGCAGGCCGAGGGCGACGCCGAGTTCGCGCACTTCGTCTTTGAACAGTTCGCGCAAGGGTTCCAGCAGTTTCAGATGCATGTCGTCAGGCAGGCCGCCAACATTGTGATGGCTCTTGATGGCATGTGCTTTTTTGGTTTTACCACCAGCGGATTCGATGACATCGGGGTAGATGGTTCCTTGCGCCAGCCATTTGGCATTGGCCAGCTTGGCGGATTCGGCTTGGAACACGGCGACGAACTCACCCCCGATGATCTTGCGTTTCTTCTCCGGCTCGGCAACCCCTGCGAGCTTGCCCATAAATTGCTCGGTAGCATCGACATGGATGACTTTGACGCCAAGACTTTTGCCAAAGGTGTCCATTACCTGCTCCGCTTCATAGAGGCGCAGCAAACCGGTATCTACGAACACGCAAGTCAGCTTGTCGCCGATGGCTTTATGAATCAGCGCAGCCGCGACGGAAGAATCGACCCCGCCGGACAAGCCAAGAATGACCTCGTCGGTACCGACCGTGGCGCGAATCTTGGCGACGGCTTCCGAGATGTAATCCGGCATATTCCAATCTTGACCGCAGCCACAAAGTTGATGCACAAAGCGCCCGAGGATGGCTTTGCCTTGCAGGGTATGAGTGACTTCCGGGTGAAACTGCACACCATAAAAACGGCGTTCGTCGTCAGCCATGCCGGCAACCGGCGTCGAGGCGTTGTCGCAAATTACTTTGAAACCGGGCGGCAGTTCCACCACCCGGTCACCGTGACTCATCCAGACATCCATCCAGGCTTTGCCATCTGGATCGACGCGGTCTTGCACATCAGTCAATAGACTGGAATGCCCCCGCGCGCGCAGTTCGGCATAGCCATATTCGTGATGGCTGGCGTTTTCGACTTTGCCGCCCAATTGCGCCGCCATTGTCTGCATGCCGTAACAGATGCCCAGCACCGGAACACCAAGTTCAAACACTGCCTGCGGCGCGCGCGGGGTGTCATCTTCGGTCACCGATGAAGGCCCACCGGAAAGAATCACCCCGGCCGGTGCAAAATCCCGGATGAACTGATCGGTAACGTCATATGGATGCAACTCGTGGGAACCGAAGTCGAGAATCAGGATTTTTTGATGCATGGCGTAGCCTCAAATAAAAAGGAGGCAAGTTTTCCGCAACCTGCCTCCTCTTTCGGGATGCAAAATCAAACGTGGTAGTTCGGCGCTTCCTTGGTGATCTGCACGTCGTGAACGTGAGATTCCTTGATGCCCGCGTTGGTGATTTCGACGAACTGCGCGGTTTCATGGAACAGCGGGATGGTAGCCGCTCCCAGGTAACCCATCGATGAGCGCAAACCGCCCATCAACTGATGCAACACGGAAAGCACGCTGCCTTTGTGTGGCACGCGCCCTTCGATGCCCTCGGGAACCAGCTTGTCGGCATTGGCTTCGTTGTCCTGGAAGTAACGATCCTTAGAGCCCTTCTGCATCGCGCCGAGCGAACCCATGCCGCGATAGGACTTGTAAGAGCGGCCCTGAAACAACTCGATTTCGCCGGGAGCTTCGTCGGTACCGGCGAGCAGACCGCCCAACATGACACAGTGGCCTCCGGCGGCGATGGCTTTGGCAATATCACCTGAGTAACGAATGCCGCCATCGGCGATCAGTGGTACACCCAGTTTTGCCAGTGCGTCGGCGACGTTGGCGACAGCGGTGATTTGCGGTACACCGACCCCGGCGACGATGCGCGTAGTGCAGATCGAACCGGGCCCGATGCCGACTTTGACGCAATCGGCGCCATGATCGGCCAATGCAAGTGCCGCATCAGCGGTGGCGATGTTGCCGCCAATGACTTGAATGTGCGGGTAGTGCACTTTGGTCCACTTGACACGGTCGAGCACACCTTGGGAATGACCGTGGGCGGTATCCACCACGATGACATCGACGCCGGCTTCCGCCAATGCGGCGATGCGTTCCTCATTTTCCGGGCCGACGCCGACTGCCGCACCGACCAGCAAATGTCCCATGCTGTCTTTGTTGGCAAGCGGATGTTCGCTGGATTTGCGAATGTCTTTTACGGTAATCAGGCCTTTAAGCTGGAAGTCATCATTGATGACGACGAGGCGCTCAAGACGGTGCTTGTGCAGCAGGGTGATGACTTCCTCTTTGCTGACGCCCTCTTTCACCGTCACCAACTTGTTGCGCGGGGTCATGATGTCGCGCACCAAATGGTCGAGATTGGTTTCAAAACGCAAGTCGCGGTTGGTGACAATACCAAGCACCAAGCCCGCTTCATCAACCACCGGCAAACCGGAAATGCGGTAACGGCGAGTAATTTCCAGCACATCGCGTACGCTCATGCCTGGGCTGATGGTGATGGGGTCTTTCACCACACCGGATTCGTAACGCTTGACTTTGGCCACCTCGGCAGCCTGTAGTTCTGGCGTGAAATTCTTGTGGATGATGCCGATGCCGCCTTCCTGAGCCATTGCGATGGCCATTGGCGCTTCGGTGACGGTATCCATGGCGGCGGAAACAACGGGAAGATTCAGTGAAATTCCCCGAGTAAGCTGGGTTTTCAAACTGACATCGCGCGGCAGAATACCTGAATACGCTGGGACTAAAAGGACGTCGTCAAACGTCAGTGCTTTTTGCAAAACTCGCATGATGGGGAGGCCTAGCGCACAAAAACAGCATTATACCGGTGTACTGTCCGCGCCCAAACCATGACGTTCAATTACCATTATTCCGATAGCAACCGACGCAGCAGCTTTCGATGAAGTTTTTCGGCCGCTTTAACTGATTTTTTTACGATTTCCACGCCATTGAGTACAGATCAAATGCATTCCAGGATTGTTTCCCCAACCGCGATTTGCCTGCTCGCGCTTGCATTGACCGCATGCGTGGCGCCGCCGAGCAAACCGACTGCCACCACCGCTGTCACGCCCACGATCAGCGAAGAAGCGCGCAAAGCATTGACTCAAGCTGAAGCCGATGTTGCACTTGCACGAGAAAAGTTTGCCCTATGGACCAGCGCCGAAAGCGCGCTTGAGATAGCTCGAGAAGCGGCAAAAATCGGTGACAGCGCAAGCGTTACAAGACAAGCCGGGTTAGCTGCCGACTTGGCAAATCTGGGCATCGCCCAACTTGAATACCCATCAACAGAAAGAAAATGAAACGCGGGAAGATTCAGGCTGCTTCAGCGTCACCGCCACCTTTCTTCATGACTTTGCCTTCGGCCGCGCGTTGACGCCGGACTTCTTTTGGATCGGCAATCAGCGGGCGATAAATCTCCACCCGATCCTTGTCGCGCACAACGGCATCCGGTTTGGCTAATTTGTTCCAGATGCCCAGTTTGTTTTTGGTCAGATCAATTTCCGGAAATTCAGCCAGCAAGCCAGAACGCTCAACCGCTTCGCGCACACTTGCACCCGACGGCAAAGCCACCACGACCGACTTCTGCCGATCATGCAGCGCATAGACCACTTCGACGTGAATCTGATCGCTCATCGTTCGCCGTAAACCTGTTCCGCACGGCGAACAAAAGCATCCACCATGCTGTTGGTCAACATACCAAAAACCGGCCCGAGCACTTTTTCCAACAGCCCGCTGGCGAACTCGTAATGCATCACGAAATCAATTTTGCAGGCGGTATCAGACAAACGCTTGAAGTGCCAGGAGCCTTCCAGTTTGCGGAATGGGCCGCTTTTTAGGCGAATAATCATTTCTTCCGGATGGCGTTTACTGTTCTGGGTGGTGAAGTGCTGCTTCACTTGCAGATAATGGATATGGATGGTGGCCTCGGTGGTCACATCGTCACGCAGATGCAATTCGGTGCCGCCGCACCAAGGCAAAAACTGGGGATAGCTCTCGACGCCATCGACCAGCACAAACATCTCTTCCGACGAGTAGGGTACGAGAACTGTTTTAACGACTTGAGCCATATTTAAGGTAGTTGGGATTGCAACGGAGAAGAGAGAATCGGCCTGCTAAAATAGCACGAAATCCAACTGTCTCCGTCCCATGAACATCGTCGATAACAAGAAGGCCTTCCATGAATATTTCATCGAGGAACGCTATGAAGCGGGCCTGATGCTGGAAGGCTGGGAAGTCAAAGCCATTCGCGCCGGCCGCTCTCAGCTCAAAGAAGCGTATGTCATTCTGAAAAAAGAGGAGGTCTGGTTGATCGGTTGCCATATCAGCCCGCTACCAACCGCCTCCACGCATATTAATCCCGATCCGGTCCGCAGCCGGAAGCTGTTGTTGCATGCGCACGAGATACGCAAACTCATCGGCAAAGTCCAACAAGCCGGCTACACCTTGATGCCACTTAACCTGCATTTCAGCAAAGGTCGCGTCAAATTGGAAATTGGTCTGGCCAAGGGCAAGAAACTGCACGACAAACGGGCCGTGCAAAAAGATCGTGATTGGCAACGCGAAAAATCACGTTTGATGCGTGACAAAAACGCATGACCTGCGCCGAAACAGCCCTGCAACAGCGGCGCAAAGAAGGCGTTGCAAAGGTGATAGAGATATTCGACTTCGATGAAATCATCGACGCGAGATCGCCCGGCGAATATCTCGATGACCATCTGCCGGGCGCAATCTCGCTACCCGTTTTGAACGACGCAGAGCGCGCCATGGTTGGCACGCTGCACAAGCAAAACTCGGCGTTTGAAGCCAAGAAGGTCGGCGCGGCTTTGGTCGCGCGTAATATCGCGAATCATCTTGAAGCCTATTTCAAAGACAAACCGCGAAATTATCGACCGTTGATCTACTGCTGGCGCGGCGGCAGTCGCAGCGGTGCGATGACCACCATTCTGCGCTCGGTCGGCTGGAGCGCGGCGCAACTCGAAGGCGGCCATAAAGCCTATCGAAAGCATGTCATTGAAGAATTGGCAAGTTTGCCGGCGCAACTTGATTTACGCGTAATCTGCGGTCCGACCGGTGTTGGCAAGAGTCAATTTCTACGCGCAATCAAAGCGTGCGATGCACAGGTTCTCGACCTCGAAGATCTCGCCGCCCACATGGGTTCGGTACTGGGCGCCTACCCTGCCCGCACGCAACCGGCGCAAAAGCTGTTCGAATCGCGGGTCTGGTTCACGCTGCGCAGTTTCGATCCGGCTCGCCCGATCTTCGTCGAATCCGAAAGCAAGAAAATCGGCAATCTGCACACGCCCGAGGAACTGCTTAAACGCATGCGCGCCGCGCCCTGCATCAACCTGAATGCCGACATCCCGGTGCGGGTCGAATTATTGAAGCGAGAATATGTGCATTTTTTAAGCAACACCGCGTTGCTGGGCGAGAAGCTTGATTGTCTAACCGCCATTCAGGGTAAAGAACGCATCGAAAGCTGGAAGACGCTGGCTGGCGAAAGTCGGTGGGATGAACTGGTCTCCGAATTGCTCATTCACCATTACGATCCGGCCTACACCCGATCACTTGATCGCAATTACGTCGGCGCACTAACGGCCGCTACCTTGACGTTGCCCGCATCCGATACAGGGACTTTTTCGCGTCTTGCTCGACAGCTTGTTGACGCAATTTCTTGACTATAAAGAATCGCCTGCTAGCCTGAAATTGTCTCATCTGAAGTCTTGATGATTCACTTGAGAGCACCGTAACAGATTGATCTTTCATTGTTTTTTATTTTGGAGGATTAGATGTCTACCACTTGGGTCATGGTTGCGAATGCTAGCCAAGCCAAGCTCTTCTCCCTTACCCGAGCACACGAGAGGTTGCAACTTGTCAAAGAGTTGGTGCATCCGGAAAGTCGCGAGAAAACTTCGAATCTGGTCAGTGATCGTTCCGGTTCTCGAAATGGCACTGGTCACGGCACATTAACGCAGGCAACCGACCCTAAACACCATGAGGCTGAGCTTTTTGCCCAGGAAGTGACCCGGGAACTGGACCAAGGTCTGGAGAAGAAAGCATACGACCAGCTCATTCTTGTGGCTTCGGCCCCCTTTGTGGGGCTACTCAACAACCACCTGCCGGGCCAGGTCAGGAGCGTGCTATCGGAAACCATCGACAAAGACTACACCCGTCTTTCGGCAACGGAATTGACGGCACACCTCAGAAGTCGCGTTGTTTCATAGCAGGGGCCAATGGCCGATCTGCTCATAGCGCGAGCCACTCGCGCTCAAGCTGGATTTAACCAGTACAAAATCCCGCACCGCCCAGACTATGGGTTCAGTTGCGGGATTTTCCATTTCCAGACCCGCTTTTTTGCATTCTGTTTTACGCAGCAAGGTGATGTGCGGGCTGAAAGCACGATGCTCGATATCGAAGCCGGCGGCGCGCACTCGCGATGCAAGTTCGGTTTGCAGCATGCTTAGTGCATTCGGAATCTGTCGCATGCCCAAGTAAGCGATGCGGTTGTGACGCCAACAGCCGAAGCTGTCGAAGTTGATTTCAAAAGCCGGGATTTGGATGCCCGCCGACAGTTCCAGCAAGCCGGGTAACCGATCGGATGCGACATCGCCAATAAAAACCAGCGTCGCATGCAACGTCTCTTCGCGCGTCAGGCGGCCACCCAATGTTTGATGCAATTGTTGCGAAAACGAATGCAAATGTGCGGCCGCTGCCGCATCCGGCCACAGTGCAAAAAATACGCGCGACTTGGCTTTTGCATCGCTGGCCTTCGCATCACCCGAATTCCGGCTCATTCCAGTTTGACGATCAAGCAGACCGCTTCAGCGGCAATGCCTTCTTCTCGGCCGGTAAAGCCGAGATGTTCGGTGGTGGTTGCCTTCACATTGACCTGATCGGCGGCAATACCGAGGTCTTCCGCGATGTGCTCGCGCATGGAGGGGATATGCGGCGCCATCTTCGGCGCCTGCGCTATAAGGGTGGCATCCACATTGCCGACTTTCCAGCCGCGTCCGGCCAGCAATGCCGCCACATGACGGAGCAATTTCCGGCTATCGATGCCTTTGAAACGTGCGTCCGAATCGGGAAAATGTTTGCCAATATCGCCCAACGCAGCTGCACCCAACAGCGCATCGCAAATGGCATGCAACAATACATCCGCGTCGGAATGCCCGAGCAAACCACGTGAATGAGGAATATCAACGCCGCCGATAATCAGCCGACGTCCCTCGGCAAAGGCATGCACGTCGAAACCGTGACCGATGCGAATATTCATGGCAAATCCTTCAAATTCAGATTCATGCTTCGATGCGGAATGCCCGCATCCTCGTATTCCGCGCCCTCGGCGATAAAGCCGCGTTGGGCATAAAACGAAATGGCGTGGGTCTGCGCCGAAAGATGCACCCGCGTCAAACCCTGTTCTCGCGCCGTATGCAATATCGCATCCAGCAAAGCGCCGCCAACGCCATGACGACGCCACGCGGGCATGACCGCCATGCGACCGATACGTCCCGCAGTGGTCAATCGAACAATGCCGATCACCTCAAGATCAGATGTCACGGCGACCAACCAGATGCATTGCGGATCGATCGGCTCCCATTCCAATGCTTCCGGTACGCCTTGCTCAGCGATGAAAACGGCACGCCTGACCGCAGCAATAGCAGTTTCATCAAGTTTCCAATTGGCGGCGCGAACGATAAAGGCGAAGGACATGGGAGGCAGGTAAAATGGCGCGGTTAACTTCTCAAGCGAGTTTGCCATGAAACTTTACGGCATCCCCAACTGCAGCACCGTCAAGAAGGCCCGCGCCTGGCTGGAAGAGCGCGATATTCCCTATGAATTCCACGATTTCAAGAAACAGGGGGTGCCAGCCGAATTGATGGAAACCCTGTGCAAACTGCTGGGCTGGGAATCCATCGTCAACCGCAACGGCCAGACCTGGCGCAAGCTCAGCGACGAACGCAAGGCATCAATCGACAACGTCAGCGCCGCGCTAGAATTGATGCAGGAAAACGCCAGCGTCATCAAACGTCCTATTCTGGATCGGGACGGCCAATATCAAGTCGGCTTCAGCGATGAGAACTACGCGGCGTTTTTCGGAGAATAAGTTTGAATAAATTGCTCTTGGCCATTGTTGCAATGGTTATTTGCCAGTCTTCAATAGCAGCCAACCCAGCCGTTTTTGAAAGATCCGCCAAGTTGCCACTCGACAAAGCGGTGAAAGCGGTCAGCACGAAACTGGATGAAGCCGGCTACGCTGTCGTCGACGAACTCCTCATCTCGGAAAATCTCAAGCGGATGGCGAAGAAGTGGGGTGAAGACTACAACCGCAATAAACTGGAAGGCATCACCTCACTGGTCTTCTGTAGCGGCTGGTACGTCAACCAGGTCAGCAATCTCGACCCGCAATTGCTTGGGCTCTGCCCGTTGCATATCAGCCTGACGCACAAAGCCGGCATCACCACCGCGCTGTTCAATCGGCCTACCGCGATTGCCCACGGCAGCCCGGCTGAACAGTCGTTGAAAGAAGTCGAAAACGAAGTAATCCAAGCCATCGAAGCCGCCCTGAATGACAAGTAAAGTCCTCGACTACACCCGCGAACTCATCGCCCGCCGCTCCCTCACGCCTGACGACGCCGGTTGCCAGGGCTGGCTGGCAGAGAAACTCGCCAAGCTGGGGTTCAGCATCGAAGCAATCAACAGCGGCGACGTTGTCAACCTCTGGGCGCGGCGCGGCAACTCCGCTCCCCTGCTCTGCTTCGCCGGCCATACCGACGTGGTGCCGACCGGCCCGCTGGAACAATGGACCAGCGACCCGTTTGTGCCGACCGAACGCGAGGGTCAACTCTACGGGCGCGGCGCGGCTGATATGAAAGGCTCCATCGCCGCCTTTCTCGCCGCAGTGGAAGACTATCTTGCCGCGCATCCCGACCATTCCGGTTCCATCGCCTGGCTGATCACCTCCGATGAAGAGGGCCCGGCGGTCGATGGCACCGTCAAGGTCGTCGAACATCTCGCCGCACGCAACGAACTGATCGACTGCTGCATCGTCGGCGAACCAACCTGCGTCTCGCAATTCGGCGACATGATGAAGAACGGCCGGCGCGGCTCACTGCATGGCCGCCTGCGGGTCAACGGCATCCAGGCGCATATCGCTTATCCGCTTCTGGGGAAGAATCCGATTCACCTTGTCGCGCCGGCCATCGCCGAACTCGCCGCCACGGGGTGGGATGAAGGTAACGAATACTTTCCGCCAACGACTTGGCAAATTTCCAACATGCACAGCGGCACCGGCGCGATGAACGTGATTCCCGGCCATGCCGACATTGCCTTCAACTTCCGTTTTTCCACCGCCAGCACCGTCAGCAGCCTGCAGCAGCGCGTTTGTGACATCCTCGACAAACATGGCCTCAATTACGACCTGGATTGGGAGCTCGGCGCGAAACCGTTCCTGACTCCGCGCGGCGGTCTGGTCGACGCGCTCTCCGCATCGATTCAGGAGGTTACTGGCATCAGTCCGCAACTCTCCACCACCGGCGGCACATCGGATGGACGTTTCATCGCTGACATCGCCCGCGAAGTGGTTGAATTTGGCCCAATCAACGCCAGCATTCACAAGATCGACGAGAACGTCGGCGTAGAAGAACTGCAACAACTCGCCCGGGTTTACCGGGGTGTACTGGCGCGAGTACTGGATTGATGCGCGGCTGGGTGCATGACGCAACCTGCCGCGCATAGCCAAACAGCGCCGGTTCAAACAAGAACTTGTGTTTGAACCGGCCTTAACGTTTATGAACCGAATGGCAAGCTCGCCACCGGGGAAATCAAGGTCATTTTTCCCGTCGAGTTTGCTTCACTAGCGCTCAAGTACCGCTCGCCTTGGAATCCCGTGGTTTGCAGTGGGTTGGGGGTTCGGGCGTGTCCAGCGAGACATTGACAGTCAACGGCTTGCCATCTCGCATCAGCTTGATTTCCAGCGCCTTGCCCGTTTCCGCCTGACGCACCAGCCAGCGCAGGCGTTCCGCCGATATCACCGGTTTTCCGGCGAACTCGACGATCAGATCGCCCGCCTGAATGCCCGCCGCAGCCGCCGCGCTCTCCGGTTGCACGCGGTTGACTTCAATGCCATAGCTGATACCGATGTCGTCGAGGTTTTCATTGGATAGATTGCTGATCATGACACCCAAAGTCTTGCCACCCATCGGGGCAAAACCGTGTGGCATCCCATGGGCAAATCCACGTGGAATGGCTGCCTCATCCCGCAGGAGAGGACAGCCTTGCATGCCGCCATACATGCCAGGATGTTGACCATGATTCCGATAATAACCAGGGCAATCGCAGTTGCCGGCAAACACCGGCGTTGCAATGGCCATCATCAAAGCAACGGCGGAAAACACCCGACCAAGAGAAAAATTGAAACGATCAGACATGGTTACGCTCCTCGATTATGTGACTTGGGCAGAATGCCCAAGCGAGCAGATTGGTCGAAATATTTTCAATCTAGTTCCATGCCAGCAGAACTCATTTGGACTGATTTTCAATCCCCATCGACGCTCGCAAGAGCAATGTCAGATCAATGCAGGGTAAGCCGACCTCCTCAGCGAATCAGCTTCAACCCCGGCGGCAGGGTATCGCCGAGCATGCGTTGTTCGTCGGCAGCGTCAAGTTCCGCGATCTGGTTGACCATGGCGATCCAGCCTGGCGGAGCTTGATGCGCATGCAGTTTTGCGCTCACCCGGGCACGCAATTCATCCGGCAGGTCGCGCGCGCGATCGCCGGTAAGGCGGGCAATCTGGGCAGCGGCAAAAGCGGCGGGAGCGATTTTCTTCCAATCCAGAGCGAGGATTGTGTCCAACCAAGGGGCGGCAATTTCGGCAGGAACGACGTTGTGGGTGCTGCCGAAAAACGGCGCGCGCGCGGCGATACGGCCTACCGCCCACCAGCTTTGCAAATTTTCCGCCGGCCGCGCCAAGCGTTCCAGCAGCCATTGCACCAGTTCGATCTTGCGCGCCGCAGGCACCCGTTCCAGCGCGGCGGCCAGACGCACCACGTCATCGAGGCCCGGTTTTTTCATCACCCCCGCAGTTTTCTTGGCATTGGAGGGGGGACGTAAATCGCCGGCAATGTCATCAAAGATGCGCAATTGAGCGGCTTCATCGAGCCCGCCGGCGACACGCCGCCACAGCGTCCACCATTCCGACCAGACCTGATTTTCCTTGGCGTATTGAATGCCTTGCGGATAAAGACTCCACAGCTGTTCGATACGCCAGTCATCGAGCGGATAACCAAAACCGGGGCGTAGACAATAGCCGCTCAGATTCAGCCACAGCCGTTCGTGGTCGGCACTGCGCCGGCGGCGGCGCGCGCCTTGCCATAGCGCGCCGAACAGTTCTCGCAGCAGCGGCGTTTCCCAGTTGTCGCGGACGCCCAGGATACGTTCCAGATCGGCACGCAACTGCTTCACCTCTTTCACGCCAACTTGACCTGAGCTGCCGCCAAAGACGCGTTCGATCCGCGTCGCCGCTTCCGCAAAACGCGGGTGAAGCGTGCCACTGGCGACGACTTGCGGCGCGCCGCCGCTATCGCGCAACTGAAATTCCAGCCGCCAACGCTGGTCAGGGTTATCGACACTGACGCAATGCATTTCCAGCGCCCCCACTTCAGTCAGCGCGGTCACCATTTGCACCGGTATTTCCCGCGCCGCGCTGCCCTGCGCCGGCACCACGGCGGCGATGGGCGGCAAGTGGATGAATTCTTCGCCGTCGATTTCAACCAACGCGCCGGGCGAATAGACGTTATCGGCACTGGAGGAAAGCAGATGAAAACGCACCGGCTGGCCCAGACGCAGCGCAAAGGTGCGATCGGTCAGACGTGTTTCTTCACCTTCTTCCGCGCCGCGCGGCAACACGCAAACGGCCTGACGCGCAGCGCCCTTTGCCGCGTCCAGAAGCAGAAAATAACTGCGTGCCGAACCGCCGCCGATGCGCGGGCTTGCGCCGCGCCGGGCCAGTGCGTAAGCCACCGCGCCGCGCGCCACGGCGACATCCGGATTGTCGTTGTGCAACACTCGCAACGGCGCGCCACGCCAGTCGGCGAGGGTTTGTTCCAGCCTTTGGGCCAGAATTTCACCCCTGAAAACGCCACCATTCAGCAGCAGGGTGTCAGGCAACGCGGACTGACTTTCCGCTTCGCTTTCCAACCCAAGCGCCCGCCGCGAAGCGGCCGCGTGTTGCGCCAAAAACGCGGCGATATGGCGCGTCACCGCAGCATCGGCAACATAAGGCAGGCCGAATTCGACGATCCCTCCGCGCAAACGCTGCGGCCGCGCATCCGCCGCCACCTGCGGGAAGAAGCCATCGACCAGCAGGTGGCGCACTTCTTCGCGGTGCAGGTCAAGTGAACGCGCGCCGCCAATCAGTTTTGCTCCCGCGCCGAGCAACGTCACCGCCATCTGTTCAGGCGCATCCAGCGCCAACAGGCATTCTTTGGCGGCACGACATTGCTGAATCAATTGCGACAATCGCGCCGCGGACAGCCGTGCAGCCGTACCCGCCAAGCGCGATTCCGCCAGATGCGCCAGAGCGAGATCCATGTTGTCGCCGCCCAGCATCAGATGATCGCCAACACCGATACGGGTCAAATGCGGTTCCCCGTCGCGCAGTTCGACCTGGATCAGCGTCAGGTCGGTGGTACCCCCGCCAACGTCGCAGACCAGCACCAGCCGGGTATGCGCCAGTTCCGCGCCAAGGCTGTTTCGATGTCGAAACAGCCAGTCGTAAAACACCGCCTGCGGCTCTTCCAGCAGGCGCGCGTTGCCCAGCCCGGCCAGGCGCGCAGCTTCGACGGTGAGCACCCGCGCGGCCTCATCGAAGGAGGCGGGCACGGTGAGCACCAGTTCCTGCCGATCGAGCCGGGCGTCAGGAAAACGCTGGTCCCAAGCGGCGCGCACATAGGCCAGATAACTGGCGCTGGCGGCCACCGGCGACACCTTGGCAACGTCGTCTGCCGCGCCCCAGGGCAAAATCGCCGCCGTACGGTCAACCGAAGGGTGTGACAACCAGCTTTTGGCGCTGGTGACGCCGCGCCCAGGCACTTGCGCCGCCAATTGGCGCGCCAACTGGCCGATAACCACCCGTTCGACCCTGGCAACATCGTCCTGTCGCCAGGGCAGACCGATATCGGCATCGTTCAACTCGCCCTCAGCTGGGTGATAGCGCGCCGAGGGCAGCAGCGGACGCGGCGCGAACTCGCCCAGACCGACCAGTTGGTCGATCTCGAACAGGCGAATTTCTCTGCCTGCAGCGTTTCCGTCCTGCTCGCTGTAGGCCACCACCGTGTTGGTGGTACCGAGGTCAATGCCAACGATGTAGGACTGCATCAATCTTCGCGAGCCATGATTTTTAACGCAGATATTTCACGAATTCACGCGAGGATCGCGCAGGGCATTGCGGACAAGGGGCAAGCGATGACGCGTGGGTATTGATGAATATCATGGTTAATGTTTGCCACGTACCTCGAACTCTATCTTCCAGTGCTCGCCGCCGCCACGCGGCAAGGCTTCCAGGCGCAGCGCGCCAGTTTCGGTGGCCATGGCACGCAATTTCACCGGCACGATATCGCCCGGCGAACGTCCTTCGGCGGGCAGATTGGCCTCGATCTCGCCCAGTTCCTGCAGTTCTTCACGTTGCCAGGCTTCGAGCATGACCCCGACTTGATCCTGTCTTCGCACAGTAGAGCCAAAGAAGCGAAAACGCACCGGCTCGCCCACCACCAAACCGAATTCCTGCGCCGGCAACTCTGCCTGGCTGCCCTCCTCCATCCCGAATGGGGCAATGCACAAGGCTTGCACCGGGGGCTCCATACCGGGCACGGCAGGCATCGCCGACTCGACGCCGACATAGTAGGCGCTGGCGGTGCCACCCCGGATGCGGACGCCGCCGCCACGGCGGACATAGCTGTAATAAGCCGCGCCGCGCGCCACCGCCAGATCCATGTCGGCGCCTTTGAGCAGACGCGCCGGGGCGGCGCCCTCGGCGGCCAGCCAGTCATTCAAGGTGGCCAGAGTGCGCTCGACCAACAATTCGGATTTGAATACGCCGCCGTTGAACAACACGGCGGTGGGATGCAGAAAACTGGCATTTTTTGCGGCTTGATCGGCAAAGCCTTCCAACTGCGCGGTGGCCGCCGTCTGGCGGCCAAGAAACGCAGCCAGATGCCGGGTAATGGCGGCATCCTGGGCATAGGGCAAACCGAGTTGGGTCAGCGCGCTACGCGCCCGGACAAGCGGCCGCGCGGTGCTGTCAACGCGCGGAAAGAAGCCTTCCACCAGGGTGCGGGTGACTTCGTCGCGCGTCAGCTCGGTGCGGATCGAACCGCCGATCAGCCGCGAACCGCGGCTGGGTACCACCACGGGTACGACGTCGACATCACGCTCGCCGAGCAATGTTTCTTTGCCGGCGCGGCAGGCATGGGTCAGCGCACGCAGTTGCCAAGCGTCAAGCTGGACGTTGGTTGCCGCCAGTTTGGCCGCCAAGCCATGCGCCAGCGCCAGATCCATATTGTCGCCGCCAAGTAAAATATGGTCGCCCACCGCAATGCGATGCGGTTCCAGATTGCCGTCACGCGCCACCGTGGCAATCAGCGAAAGGTCGGTGGTACCGCCACCGACATCGACCACCAGGATGATGTCACCCAATTCAAGCTGCTTGCGCCAATCGCCGTGACTACCTTGAATCCAGCTATACAACGCCGCTTGCGGTTCCTCCAGCAGCGTCAGGCGCGGGTAACCCGCAGCCGTCGCCGCTTCGGCGGTCAGCTCGCGCGCCGCCGGATCAAACGAGGCGGGAATGGTGACGGTGATCTCTTGTTGCTCGAACGGCGCATCCGGATACGAATGATTCCAGGCCGCGCGCAAGTGGTTCAGGTAGCGGATGGAGGCGTCCAGCGGCGAAATGCGAGCGACTTCCTCGGGCGCATCGGCGGGCAGAATCGGCGCGCGCCGATCCACCCCGGCGTGGCACAACCAGCTCTTGGCGCTGGATACCAAACGAATCGGCGTCTGTGCGCCACGACTGCGCGCCATCTCGCCGACGGCGTAGTCCTGGCTGGCCGTCCAGGGCAGGCTTAAATCGCCGGGCGCAAGCTCGCTGGCATGCGGCAGATAAATGAAAGACGGCAACAGGGCGAGTTCTTCGACCGCGCCGGGCGCGGTGATCTGTGGAATCGACAATACCTGCAGCGCTGCCAGTTCACCGTCGCTGGCGACGAGATCGATGTGAGACAACGCACAGTGGGTAGTGCCAAGGTCGATGCCAATGGCATAACGGGGTTCGCTCATAGCTCCACCTCCGCTGCGGCAACGATGCGGGCATCATGCTGTTCGGTCAGTTTCGGCAAACGCACTTCGGTCACCCGCCAGCCGCGATGGCTGAGACTGCCACGAAACGGCGCCTGGCCGACGACATTGCCGGTGAGACGCACGGCAGCGGCGTCGAAGCCCGCCTCCAGCGTGATGGCGCTACCCTCGGGTTCGCTGCGCACTGGCTGCAAAGTAAAATGCTCGCGCAGCACCTTGCGGCAACCGGCATGCACAACACGAACCGCCGCGCCGATTTCGGCATCGGAATACGCCGCCACATCTTCTTCGATGAAATCAATAAAACGGCCATCGCGCTGCAGCAGGCCCAGCAATTGCAGCGCGGCTTCCGGGCCGGATTGTTTAAGGACTACCGCCGCCGCCGGAGCCGTAGCGGGTGTTGGAGCGGGCGTAGCGGCAGTTACCGGTTCGCGCAAGCGCAGAATCCGGCCAGCATAGTCGGCGTTGAACAAGGTGCCAAAGAACGCACCGATCGCCAGGCCGATACGACTCGGTAAAGCAGGGTTTGGGTTCAAGTTTTGGTTTGTATCAGACATATGATTTCTCCTTGTAGCGTCTTGCGACGGTCTCTTACAGCCTGATCTGGCCGCCTCAATGGACCATTCAAAGCCGAGGTTATCACGCCTCTATTACCGCATACGTTGCCACCTTGATTGCGTGACAAGGCGCACAAAGCGGCAGAAATTGTTCCGGTCGAACGAAAAAGCGCATCCGCCATCGAATGCATCATGCGCGGCAACCTGACCAACAATATTTCGCTGATCATTGCCGCCCAGCAGCAAGACCAGATGGTGTAACTTTGCGCTACTTACATCTCGACACCACCACGCCATGAATACCCCCTTGCAAGAAGCCATCCAACGCCAACGCCTACTTCTCAAGGGCTGGCTCGCCTCCTCTTTATCCATCCTGGTCGAAAGCTGCAAGGAAGCCTGGCCGGATCGACCAAAGCTTGAAGCCATCCTGGTGCAGGGCATGGAAGAACTACCTTATTGCAAGTATCTCTATGTGCTGGATGCGCAAGCCAAGCAACTCACCGCCAACGTAACGCGGACAGGGTTGCTGGAATCGCAATTCGGCCGCGACCGCGGCGATCGCCCTTACTTGGCCGAAGCGCTCGCCGGTGTACCGTTTTCGCTGTCCGAGTCCTACATCAGCCGCAACGCCAAGCGTCCATCGCTGACCGCCGTGCGTCGTATCGAAGATGCCGACGGGAAATTGCTCGGCTATTTGGGCGCCGACTTCGACCTGCGCGAACTTCCAGCGACCCAAGCCCTGTTCCGGCAACCGGAGAAATGGATGCAGATGCGCGGCGATCCAGCGATCCGCGCCGGCCTGTTCCACCAGCAACGCGTCAACAGCCCGATGGACGAACGCATCGAAGAAGTGCTGGCTTTGCTGCATGAACTGATCACCGTGCATGGGGTGTTTCACGCCAAACTGCTTTTCTCCAGTTCCCGCGCAACGCTGTGGGTGATGAACGACCCGTATCGCTATCGCTTGCACGGCATCGACGAACTGTCCGATCCGAACTTGTGCATGGCCTACCCGCACCAGGCTTATCCCAAGGACGCCAGCCTGCCGGCGGATAAAGTCCGCGAGGTGCTGAACTGCTTCCGCGAACTCCGCTTCATGGATGAAACCCTCTATTTGCGTTCCGGTTCGCTGAATATTTTCAACGGCATGGTCAGCCTAACCTTCTCCTGTGACGGCTCCCACTACATGCCGTGGGATGAATTTCTCGACAAGAATCTCAATTTTTGGGTAGGTTCATCGGGTAGTTGATTACCGTACATTAAAGACATCCCCGTAAAAACCGATATTGCCGCCACAACAACAGCAACGATGGGTAGGTCATGTCACTTCCTTTGGATCGAGAAGAAATTCAACACCTGACAGAAGAGTTGGAAGTCATCATCGCGGCGCACCTAGCCTGGTTCAAACATATCAACCGAGCGCTGGTCTGCGCCAGCCCGGTCAACAAGGCCGATCTGGCCGACGACGCACATCTGCGTTCACCGTTCGGACTCTGGTACTACAGCCACGACCGGCATCCATTGAGCGAAAACCTGGATTTTCAAAATCTGGGGGAAATTCAACAAGCGATGCACGCGGCCACCCGTTTGGCGCTGCTGGAAGTGTTCGACAAGCGCCGCCCCGACGCAGAGATCTACGATCGTTGCATCGACCTCACCTTGCGCCTCAACACCATGTTGCGACGGGTGCAACTTGAAATCATCGGCGAACTCCTGACCACCGACAGCCTGACAGGCTGCGCCAGTCGACGCGGCATGCTGACGCGTCTGCGTGAAGAGCAGGAACGCGCCTTGCGTATTCAGCGCCCGTGTTGTCTTTGCCTGCTCGATTTCGACCGCTTCAAACGGGTCAATGACGAACACGGCCATCCAGCCGGCGACGCGGTGCTCCGTCAAGGTCTGAAATTCATCACCGGCGTGTTGCGTAAGTACGACTCCATCTATCGCTACGGCGGCGAGGAGTTCCTGATTTGCCTGCCCGGTACGCCAATCAAAGACGCCTTTCAAGTCATCGAACGCATCCGCAGCGGACTGGAGCGTTTACCGATTCGTCTGCCCAACGGTGAATCGCTCAGCATCACCGCCTCCTTCGGACTCATCGAAATGCACCCGCGACACCCGGTTGAAGAAGCCATCGCCAATGCCGACATGGCATTGATCCGCGCCAAGGAAAATGGCCGGAACCAGGTTGAAATGTGGGATGCCGAATAAATATTCGGTACAGACAAACGCCTCACAACAAATCAACTGTAACGATTGCTTGATACAGATTAATCAAATTTGTTTGATTTTTGATTGATCGTATTCTGCTGTTAGGGAGTGTTACAGGTTAAATGGAATCGCAAGCTGCAAGATTCCGAGGCCATTTGAATTTTTTGAAGGAAATTTTATGAAACGTATCTTTTTATTCCTCGCCACCAACTTGGCGATCGTGCTGGTGCTATCGATCACCATGCGCCTGCTCGGCGTCGAGCCTTATCTGAACGAAAGCGGACTCAACCTCGGCTCGTTGCTGATCTTCGCCGGCGTGATGGGCTTCGGTGGTTCGTTGATTTCTCTCGCGATGTCGAAATGGATGGCAAAAAAGTCGGTCGGCGCCGTGGTCATCACCGACCCGCGCACGCCGGAAGAACTCTGGCTGGTGCAGACCGTCGCGCGCCAAGCGCAGGCTGCCGGCATCAAGATGCCGGAAGTCGCCATCTGGGATTCGCCCGAAGTCAACGCCTTCGCCACCGGCATGAACAAGAATGCAGCCTTGGTTGCAGTCTCCACCGGCCTGCTGCGCGGCATGACCAAGCAGGAAGCCGAAGCGGTAATGGCGCATGAAATCTCCCACGTCGCCAACGGTGACATGGTGACGCTGGCGCTGATTCAGGGTGTGGTGAACACCTTCGTGATGTTCTTCTCGCGCGTCATCGGCCATCTGGTCGACAAGATCGTGTTCAAGACTGAACGCGGTCAGGGGCCGGCGTTTTACGTCACCATGATCGTCGCCGAACTGGTGCTCGGCGTGCTCGCCTCGATCATCGTCATGTGGTTCTCTCGTCAACGCGAATTCCGTGCCGATGCCGGCGCCGCCACTTTGGCTGGACGGCAAAACATGATCGCCGCGTTGCAGCGCCTGATGCAGGCGCACACGCCGCCGTTGCCGGAGAAGATGGCTGCATTCGGCATCAGCGGCGGTGGCGGCAGCGGCCTCAAGCGCCTGTTCATGACGCATCCGCCGCTGGAAGAACGCATCGCCGCGCTCAAGCAAGGCATGTAATCAGCGTGCGATGGGCTTGTAGCGGGCAGCCAATAAACAGGCCGACTTCGCGCAACACACCTACAAGAGCCGAGGAGTGTTGCCGGTCACCTTGCTGAACAGATGGTTCCAGCGCACGAATCGGCCAGCGGCGTCGAACATGTAGAACACGCCAGGCAAGGCATCCAGGGTGTCTTCGGAAAACTGTTTTTCAAGTTCCAGCGCCGGCTGGAGCAGCATCTCGGGATGGGTGCCCAGGGGGGTATCCGGCGCAACAACAAAGACTTCGCGGCTGATGATGTCAGCCAGGCGAAGTTCGGAAATGGGTTTCATGAGCGGGCAAACGGTACCGTTTCGATACGGGTTTCGAAGTCAAAATTCTAAGTGAGGATGGCCATGATCCTAGAAAGCTCAGTTGGAACCGATGTAGGTGCGAATTTATTCGCATAATCAATGCGTTATGTGCGAATAAATTCGCACCTACAG
>JFJP01022023.1_pt1 | contig 20137 bp, 17 predicted proteins | sample 431651 | NCBI WGS metagenome assembly JFJP01 (sample SAMN02602958, study PRJNA72255) | Microbial mat metagenome, whole genome shotgun sequencing project. | biome: fresh water; feature: sink hole; material: water; isolation source: purple microbial (photo- and chemosynthetic) mats found in...
TTAAAGGATTTGCATGATTTCTGTCAAGCCGAATTAACAGGCTGAACACAAATCCTGAAAATCGTTTAATCAGGTGAATCAGGGTTCAGACATTGTTCAATCCCTGTAGATACACATAGAGCAGGCGCGCCGCCCCCTCATTTAATCTGAAACTTCAATTCCCATTCCTCGCCGCCTTCTTTGACGATAATATGATCTTCGCCGATATACGTTACCGTTGCGCCGTCTATGGAACTGCCGGTGCGGACGATGCGGTCATTGACCATCGCCCAACGGCTTCCCGGATCGTCCGACCAGACAAGCGCCTGCACTTTTAACCGGGAAGCATCCCCCGGCTTTGCTGAACTTGCCTCCTGTTCCGGAGCGGCGGCTTGGGGCGGCGTCGGTTTCGGACTTTCTATATCTTGCTTGAATTTCCCAGTTTTCTTAAAATGTTTAATCTCATCCTGAACCGTCTTGAGTTCGGCAGCCTGCTCCGGCGTTACATTTTCCATCATCTTGTCAATTTCACTCTGAAGCATTTCCAATTCCGCCCGCTTTTCTTCGGAAAGAAACGGCGGATTTTCAGGTTTTGTTTTTGCATCGGCTTCCGATGTTTTTTTCTGCATCTGCGCCTGAGTTTCACTGACTCCCGGAGTCGGTCCCGGCGGAGAGACAGCCTTTGGAACTGTATTCGGAGCAGGCATTTTTTCCGAAACGCTCACAGGCGGCGGTTGCGGAGTGGGCTTTGTCTCAGGCAAATCCGGCATTTTCGCAGCTTTTTCAGGGAGATTCACGGGGATTGCAGGCGGCTGCTGCTGCGTTGCCGGTATCGGCGCTGTTTTCTCATCTGTGACGATTTTTTCAGGAACATTTACGGGAACAGCGGGTTGGGCATCCGGCATCTTTGATTCGGCTTTTTTTTCCGTAGCCGGCACCGGAGGCGCATTTTTTTCTTTCTCAGCAGAAAGCGGAGCCTCGGCAGAAAATTTTTCTGTAAAAACCTGCTTCTGACTCAGAACAAGCCAAGTCCCGGCAACAGCAATCACAACTATGACAAGCCCTGAAACAAGTCTGCTGAGGAGCCGGAAGCGTTTTACCCGATGATTGATCGCCTCTTTTGTATCTATTTGTGTCCAGGGCTGATCCGTTTTCTGCGGCTGAGATTTTTTATCAAGTTTTTTCAAAGCGTTTAATATGGAACTCACTTTTCAGACTCCTTTCAAGTTTTTTACCACGAAAGCACGAAATATTTTTACCACGAAAGCACGAAATAAAAGAAAACCACGAAAATTTTCTTTCGTGCTTTTCATACCTTTCGTGCTTTCGTGGTTAAAAAAACAAACTACGGTTTCATGTTTTTAACCACGAAACCACGAAAGTATTGAAAGACACGAAAGATATGAAAATTTTCTTTCGTGCTTTTCATACCTTTCGTGCTTTCGTGGTTAAAAAAACAAACATTTCTCACTTCTCACTAAGCTTCGGCATTTCCAACGATTTCATATTGTTGTAAAGAATAATTTTGGTGAGCGGTCCCACCACGCCGTCCACGCGGATGCCGTTCTTTTCCTGAATGCCTTCTATGACTTCCCGCGTCTGCTCGTCATACGTCGAGTTCATTTCAATCTCGCTGAATCCGATGTCACGGAGAATCATTTTCAGCGTTATCACAGAATCTTCCGATGTATCACGGGGAATTGACCCCGAATAGGCAAAGAAATTTTTCCACAGCACATAAACCGTGCCGGACCAGTAACTTTCAACCTCCTCCTGTTCCGCATCTATCAAATCTTTTTCGCTCCTGAATGTCATTTTTCTCTCATCTGTTTTGACAAGCGTGAGGTACGCCGGCGATGCGCCCTTGGGCGAGTTAAACTCAAAAATAGCCGGAAGATTCAGCCGTTTTATCAGCTCAACATCGCTTTCAACCCGCTGCGTCATAAGCCCGTTATGCTTTGCGCCGAGACGGAAGAATGACGGCGCATCCTCCATATTGTCCAAATAAGGCTTGATGACAGCATCGGTATTCCATGCTTCCAAAGCGGCTTTCAATGCGGAATGTCTTGAAGCACGCGTTTCTTTCGCGCCCAGAAAATCCAGCAGATTTTGTCCGGATTCCGCAACAGCAGTTTCCGGGTTTGTTTGCAAATCTTCGGAAGGCTTTTTTTCGGATTCCTGATGTTCGGCTGTCTCAGGCGGCTGATCCGCTGTTTCCGCAGCCTTGTGTTCGGGCTGGTTATCTGCTGTTTCAGGTTTTGCAGACACAGCCGCTTTTGATGATTGCGTCTGAGAAACCGGGGTTTTTCTGCTTTTGAAAAAATCAAAATTTACAGGAGAATACAAAACCAGCAAAAGCAGAATCAGACATAACGAAGAGAAAATCAGGAAAGGCTTCATGTTTCCCTGAAGTCCGTAGCGATTCAAATCGCCTCTGCCTGCCAATTCCCGTATGGAGGATTTTGCAATGTTTCCGGTGATTTTGTACTGATTCAGACCGTAAGCCGTGAGAATGGAACGGTCGCAGGCAATATTGACCAGACGGGGAATGCCGCCCGAATATTTATAAATCGCCCTAAGCGCAGACCACTTGAATCTGAGTCCCGGCTTGCGGGAAGCCACCCGGATGCGGTGTTCGATATATTCTTTGGTTTCTTTGAATGTCAGGGGCATCAGATGATAACTCAGCGTGATGCGCTGGCCCAACTGGCGAAGTTCGTGAGAATCAAGCATTTCCCGGAGTTCGGGCTGTCCGACCAATATAATTTGCAGGAGCTTGGCGGTGGAAGTTTCCAGATTGGAAAGAAGCCGTAACTGTTCCAGAACTTCCTTGCTGAGATTCTGAGCTTCGTCTATGACCAGAATGACTTTTTTTCCCTCAGCTTTTTTTTCCATGAGAAAAAAATTCAAGTGGTCAATCAGCGTCTTGATATTATTGGCGTTTGAATCAACCCCGAGTTCATCGTTGATGGCTTTCAGCAGTTGTACGGCGTTCAGTTTGGGATTGAAAATATATGCCGCCTCGATATTCTGATCCAGATTCTCAAGAAAAACACGGCACAATGTGGTTTTGCCGGTTCCCACTTCTCCGGTAATCTCCACAAAGCCGTCGCCTTGTGAAACCGCATAAGTAAGATGCGCCAACGCCTCTTCATGGCTTCTGCTCAGAAAAAGATAGGCAGGATTCGGAACTAACTGGAAAGGTCTTTCCTTGAAACCGAAAAAATTTTCATACATATTCGTCTGCCTTTCGGTGCTTTGTCAAGCTTGATTTGTTTGCAGAAATCTGTCGGCAGCAAGGTGGGCAGCAAGCTGCCCACCCTACATGACTACACTACTCATTAAGCGCATTGATATAAGACAGCATCTTTTCCGCAACCGCTTCAAGTGAAAGATCGGTAGAATCTATGATAACCGCATCCTGAGCGGGCTGCAACGGAGACAATGTTCGGTTTGTGTCATTGCTGTCGCGGCGCTTCATATCCTCCGCTACAGCTTCAAGCGGCTGGGACGCCAGTTCCTGATAGCGCCGTAACGACCTTGTTTTCAGAGAAGCGGTCAGAAAAAATTTTACATCGGCATCCGGAAAAACAACCGTCCCCATGTCACGCCCTTCAAAAATAAGGCGTTTTTCCCGCCCGATTTCCCGCTGTATTTTTAAAAGATATGTCCTTACAACAGGTCTTGCGGAAACAGCAGAGGAAAGCATGGTGATTTCCGGCGTGCGAATCTTGTCGCTGATGTCCGACTCTCCGGATAAGAGCCGTTGCCCTTTTTCATTCTGTATGAATTTCAGATTCAGACTGTTGCATAATTTTTCAAGTCCGTTGTCGTCATCCGGCTGCAATCCCGCAGACTTTGCGTGATATGCAACCGCTCTGTAAAGTGCGCCGGTGTCAACCACTTTGTATCCGAGCCGAGCGGCGAGCATTCGGCTGACGCTGGTTTTGCCTGCGCCCGCGGGCCCGTCTATTGTAATCAGAAGAGGCTTCATCGTATTTTCCTTTTTTTCCCGTTTCCGTTCTCTGCGTTGAACTGACAAATATATAACACAATTATTGTAATATGTAAAATAAGAGTTACGCAGTTGCGCGATTTACCCTCGCCTCCCGTTCCGATGCGCCGTTGCGCCGCGTGGGAACAGGAAATATATTAATTACGGCAAGGCGTGGGGTTACGACCCGGCCGGATGCTTCGCTCAGAATGACATAAAAGTTGATCAGCCGCAAATTCTCTGTCTGATTAATCATCTGTTCATCTGACTAATCATTGTGACTGTGAAAAATACGCGCTCCGACTATGCGAAAATACGCGTTCTGACTATATACAGCCCCGCATTTTTCCTGTAATGTCTTCTGTTATAAAAATATCGGGAGCAGACATTTCCGTATTTTTTCGGAAGTCTGCAAAAAATCACATCGGTTTTTTACATTTCAAGGAGGACAGCACTTTGAAAAATCGCAGGAAAAGTATCATGCCGCTGCTGAAAGCCGCGGGAACTGCCGTTTCCGCAGCCGCGCTGTGTCTGTGTTTTATGCTCGGTGCCGCATACGGAGACATAACGGAAAGCAGACTGATGCCCGGGGACGCCCCGGCACGCGGTTATTTCGGATATGCGTCGGGGATCAGCGGAGATTACGCTGTCGCGGGTTCTGCGGGTGACGGCTACAATCCGGAAAGTCCCGGGGCCGCGTATGTTTTCAGACGTGAGGGCGGAGCCTGGACAGAGGAGGCAAAACTTGAGGCTCCGGATGACGACGGATACGACAATTTCGGGAAAGCCATCGGAGTCAGCGGCGATTATATCGTTGTCGGCGCCTCGGGCGACGATGACAGGGCTAACAGCGCGGGCGCTGCATATATTTTTGTCCGGGAAAACGGCGCGTGGAGCCTTCAGGCAAAACTGACCGCCTCCGACGCGGCGGCTTATGACGGTTTCGGAAATTCCGCGGCTGTCAGCGGCACCTGTGTCATTGTCGGCGCTTCGGGTGATGACGGCAGTGCGGCCAATTCGGGAGCCGCCTATATTTTCAGGCGGAACGGCGCGGCATGGACGCAGGAGGCGAAACTCACCGCATCCGATGCGGCAATATACGATTATTTCGGTCAGTCCGTGGCTGTCAGCGGAAACCGGGCGGTCATCGGCATCCGGGGATGCGGCACATGCGGCGGGATGCCCGAACCCGAAGGTGCGGCTTATGTGTTCGCTTATGACGGCGCCGCATGGACACAGGAGGCGAAACTCAGAGCGCCGGATGCGGCAGTGCGGGACCTGTTCGGTTTTTCCGTGGGCATCAGCGGCGATTATATCGTGTGCGGCGCGCCCGGGGATGACGACGGCGGAAGTAATTCGGGATCCGTCTATGTTTTCAGGCGTGAAGGCGCGGCATGGGTTTATGAGGCAAAACTCGCAGCCGGGGACCCCGAAGCAGCGGATGCTCTGGGAGAAGCTGTTGCGATCAGCGGCGCTTATGTGATCGCAGGGGCATGGGGCGGAGACGACAGGGGAAGGGCTTCCGGTGCCGCCTATATTTTCAGACGTGAGGGCGCCGCATGGACAGAACACGCCAAGCTGCTCGCGGGCAACGGGCAGGACTACGCGCAGCTCGGGAAGTCCGTCAGCATCGCCGACGGATATGCGCTTGCGGGCGCCCCTTTCCATGACGGCGCAGCCGGTGCCGATACGGGCGCAGCCTATATTTACGCCTTTCTTCAGCAGGAAGACACGGAGCCGCCCCCGGTTCCGCAGAATGTGACTGCTGCGGAAATCTCCGCAGTTCCCTGCTGTCAGGTCGCAGTGTCCTGGGATGCGTCTTCGGACAATACTGGCGTGAAGGAATACAGGATTTTCCGCAACGGCGGTGCTGCCGCAACTGTGACAGGGACAGCATGGACCGACACAGCGGCTTTGCCTCTGACCGAGTATTCCTATACGGTCGCAGCCTGCGACTTTGCGGGGAACTGCTCGGCTGAGAGCGGACCCGCATCCGTAACCACTTCCGCCGGCAGCAACACCGCACCGACACTTGCGTTTGCAGAGCCGGACGGCAGGGATGACACGGCGCAGGGGTTTTTTGTTATAGAATGGACAGACGAAGACCCTGATGACGACGCTCAGATTTCCCTGTATTATGACACCGATGATAACGGAGCGGACGGAGTACTCATTGTAAGCGGTCTCAGCGAGGATGCCGAGGGAACCGGGGATGAATATGTCTGGAATACTTCGGAAATCCCCTCAGGTTCATATTATGTGTATGCTGTCATCAGTGACGGTGTGAACAGTGTTACGGCACGGAGCAGCGGCCCGGTTATTGTGACAGGATATATTCCGGAACTGCGGATCATCAGGTTTTCGGCGGATCCGGATACAGTCGCTGCCGGAGAAACATCTGTCCTGACATGGGAGACCGTCAATGCGGACACAGTGAGCATTGAGCCGGGAATCGGCGCTGTGAATGCGGACGGCTCGCTGACGGTGCAGCCTTCCGTGACAACGGCTTACACACTCACGGCTGTGATGCAGGGAACTGTGAAAACAGCAGCAGCCGAAATAAAGGTTCTGCCCGAAGTGACGGTAAGCGCCGATCCGGTTTCCGTTCAGCCCGGGGAATCATCCGTGCTGACATGGAATGCGAAGTATGCGGACGGCTGTGTGATTCAGCCCGGCACCCGCACGGTCGGGACACAGGGAACCCTCACGGTGACACCGAGTGAAACAACCGAATATTCCCTCACCGCCTCGGGACCCGGCGGTACTGCGACAGCCCGCGTCACTGTCAGCGTCGCATCTCTGCCGCCTCAGATAACAGTAAGCGCCGATCCGGCTTCGGTCCGGCCCGGTGAGTCATCTGTGCTGACATGGAATGCGAAGTATGCGGACGGCTGTGTGATTCAGCCCGGCACCCGCACAGTCGGGACACAGGGAACCCTCACGGTGACACCGGATGAAACAACCGAATATTCCGTCACCGCCTCGGGACCCGGCGGCACTGCGACAGCCCGCGTCACTGTCAGGGTCTCATCCGCGGTGCTGTCCGTATCCGTAACCGAACCTGCGGATGGACAAAACGTATCCGGGAAAGAAATCACTGTGCAGGGGACATTTGTCAGTGAAGGCAGTCATGCGGGAATAACTGTGAACGGCGTGCCCGCGCATATCAGCGGAAGCAGATTTTTCGCAAATCATGTTTCTCTGCCTGAAGAAGGGGTGAATATTGTAAAAGCTGTAATTACAGATATTTACGGAAATACCGCAGCATCTGCTGTCACTGTCGTTTCCCTGCCTTCCGACGCACGGATCACCCTGGAGGCTTACCCCCGGTCAGGGCTTGCACCTCTGACCGTAAAGCTGGACGCCGACTTTTTTCTGCCGAATCAGCAGACCGGGTGTTCGCTCGCATGGAAGGGACCGGAAGCGCCGACGATCACAAAGTCGGAACTCAGACACTGGGAACTGGTGTTTGACGCCCCCGGTTTTTATACGCTGGTTTACCTGCTCACGGATGCGGCAGGCATTCAATATTCCGAAAAGATTATGATAAATGTCATGTCACGGGAAAGCGCAGACGCTTTTTTCAGATCCCTGTGGAGTGAAATGCGGCAGGCGCTGATTAACGGCAACATTGAAGGCGCTTTGAACTATTTCCATGAAGGTTCCCGAGCCGGTTATCGGGAAATATTCGACGCACTGGCAGACAGACTTCCGGAGATCGCCTCGGCAATGCGTGAGCCACAACTAATTTATACAATTGATAATATTGTAAAGTATCGAATAAAAAAAGAGGAAACAGTCGGGGGAACAACCTATGATGTCACCTATTATATCTATTTTATAATAGGATATGACGGATTATGGAAGATAGAGGGGTTCTGAAGCGACGTGAGTTTGATGTAACGAACCGTCTGTTTTTTTTATCCGCCCTTTTAAAGCGGACCTGAGGAATTTCTGCATAACCTTTTGATTGTGCCGGGTTCTGTTGATGTTTCCTTTTATTAAAATCGGCAGATACTTACGTTGAACTCACGTTAAACGTGCTGTGAAGTCAGGAGAAAAAAATGAATGTAAAAAATTTTCTGCTCTGTACCGGACTGCTTCTGACTGTGCTGTCAGCGCCGGCCTGCGGGATACGGTATATGATCAGAGGGCAGGTTGTGGATGCCGGAACCGGCAAGCCGGTCGGTGGGGCGGCGATAGTGATAAGCTGGGCTGAAGCCCATTTTGCCCCGCCCGGGTTGCCTTCATCCCGGGACATGCTTGAGACAGCCGAGGTGCTCTCGGACGATGAGGGCTTTTTTCAGATACCGAAATACCTTTATCTTCTGCTCGGCGAATATGACATGGGGGTTTACAAAAAAGGATATGTCTGCTGGTACAGCAGAACCGTCTTTCTTCCCTACAACAAACCGGAATATGAGGACAGATACCGGGAAAGAAAATGGTTCCGGCCGAGGAACGGCATGGTGATCAGACTCGAACCTTTCACAGAGATATATTCCCGGGACAGACATGCCGATTTTGCGGTATCGGTGCGTAATTATTGTAGAGCCAGATATGGCAGTGACGGTTTGTTTTTTCAGGCGATCAGATCAGAACACGAATTGTATCTGAAAAGTTTAAGGAGAGAATAATATGAAAAGAATATGTCTGCTGTTTATGCTTGTTACTATGTTTTCCGGCAATGTTTTGGCTTTCAACGATACTCACACCCACAGGAAACTCAGCGAACTGGCTGTTGACAAATCGGTAATAAAGCAATACCTGCGAGATAACCTTGATTTCCCGAACGGCATAGATACGGAATTTGGAGGAAAGAAGGCGATGGACTGGATTACAGAAGGTTCCCAGCTTGAGGACAAGCCTGCTTGCCGCGCCAACAACCATTTCCATGATCCTGACAATAATATCGCATGGCCGGATTCCGGTCTTTCGGACAGGTGGTGGCTTACAGACTGGATATGCGATGACCATTGGGTGTGCAGCGAGCCTGCTCCGTACCCTCCGGAGGCAACCGTATCCAACGTCACCTGGGCAACAGGTTACACCGAACCGGTTCCGGGCAACAGAGATGAAGCAACGCTGAATCGTAATCTGTGGGACTGGGAAAGCGCCGGGGACTATTTTTATACTTTCCTGACAGCGACTGATGAGAATATCAGAAATGAACACATGGGCAAAACCTTGCGGTCTCCGGGTCAGGTGCTGCATCTTATACAGGACACGGCTGTTCCCGCCCATGTAAGAAATGATTTCATATCTCATCTGGATTTCATCGGCAGAGCAGGTTCAATTACAGAGCTTTGGAGAGGCAACAAATTTGAGGCTTATGTCAAGCTGCACAATGATAACCTCAAGGAATGGGTTGATAATTACGGAGGAGATGTCCAATCCGAAACATCGCTTACCGATTTCTGGGATACCGACAGCTATACAGGAGCCGCCCCTCTGCCGGACAGTGATTCGCTCGGCCTGGCAGAATATACGAACCTCAATTTTTTCAGCAAGTACACGATATTCAACCACTATCCTTACCCGAGTAAGGACAGTACGAATATCGGAACATATCTGGCAGGCGGTGTGTTTCCGGAAACCGTCATTGCCGAAGACGGAATACCGGATACGACTTTCTACATCAGAAAGGTCAGAGACGGGGAGTATATTGAACACTTTGTGAAACCCGGGTATTTCACTAATGATATAGTAAGAAATTGGAATTCTCCCGAATATGATCATAACTATGATGACAGAGTGTTCAACAGAACTCTCCAATTGGATGAGGAATGTTTCAAAGATTACGCCGCCAAACTGATTCCTCAGGCTGTACGCTATTCCGCCGGTCTGCTGGACTATTTTTTCCGGGGCAGAATAGAAATTGCGGTTTCGGATACGGGACTGTATTCATTCATTCCCGACCCGGAAGCCGTGACGGATCCCCGGACACAGGGCTTTAAAAAAATTACCTTTCTTGCCCGGAATATCAGCAAAAAAGTTACGGACGGCGAAGAAACACCGGAGGAGATGACGGGCGGAAAACTGACGCTTGTGATAAAATACAGGCTGTCCGGGAAAGATCCTTTCCAAGCTCCCTTTTCTCCCAGTCCGGGTGAGTTCCGTTATATTGTGAAAGAACTGGGAGACAACTGCACGCTTTCCTCGTCGTCTTTCAAAAAATTCGAAGCTGATCTGAGTGCCGCCCCCCTCCCCCTGTGGGCAACAGATGTTTACCTTTATCTGGTTTACAGAGGAAAGCTCGGTTCGGAGGACAGCGGGATTGCGGCAGGATTTAAGGATATATGCGAACCGACACCGCCGGATCTGTTCAATGTGACGGATCGGATATGTATTTATGATAATATATTTGATGCCGGTTCCGAAGAGGCTGAAGACGCGGTGAAAAAATACCGCAATGCGGACATTTATCCCCACAGAGTGACAAATATATTTGTCAGGTTTTCTTCCCCTGATAATCCCCTGTATGCCGGTTCCTCCGACTATGATTATAAAGTTGCGGAAATTGCCCCGGGAGCTTATGACAGACATTTCATCCTCCCCGATACCGCCGACCGCAAGTTCGGCATGTCTGTCCGTGCAGGAGCGGATGTTGCCGGGGGATGGGAACAAAAAGATACTTACAGACATTCCGGGATAAAATTCAGTGAATATGTGATATGGAAGTCAGGTACCGAACATCAGGGAACAGAACTCCCTGTTTTTGAAAAATTCAGAGGTTCGGATTTATCAGGTAAATTCTTTTACTTTATTATGCCTTATCCGGAATCATATATTGACGGAACCGCTCTGTCCCTTTGAAGATTATGACAAGGTTCCGGATGAAACCGTATAAGGTCGGTAAACAGGACCGGGGATTGGCGGCTGAACCCGGAAACTCGGAAAGCGGCTGAAGATTTTTTCTTCAGCCGCCTTTTTTTTCAAAAACAGATTTTCCCGGGTTTTAATTTCAGGAAATGTATCAGTCTTTTTTTATCAGATACTGTGAGGAGGATAAATTCGCCATGCGGAATTTTCATAAAAGAAGTTTGCAGATTTGAAAATTTTTCTTGACTTTCAATTCCGGGAAATGTATCAATTATTTTTGGTAGCGGTTCAATTCTGACTGACGGTCTTTTCCCAAATCCGCAGAGCGTAACGTCTCTGCGCTTCGGGGAGAGGGGGAAAATGTCAGTTCAAAATATACTTCCTTTATATCGGGTAAGTTTTTACACACTTTCACATACACAGGAGGAAAGATGATGCAAAAATCCCGGACGTATTCTGATTATTGACAGTCAGCCGGTTTACAGAGCGGGACTGAAAGTCCTCATCGAAGCCGGCGGGAATTATTCGGTTATAAACGAAGCCGGCACAGGCAGGCAGGGTCTGCCGGCTTGCGGAACAGCCTGAGCCTGATTGTCATTCTCGATACGGAACTGCCCGACACGGACGGCATCCGCCTGACCCGGGAAATACGGCGGTGTCTGAAAAATACCCGTGTGATGATTCTCAGCCGCCGGGCCGGGATTTCCGATCTCATCCGGGCTTTGCAGGCCGGCGCATCGGGATACATGCTGAAAGACGCCGGTCCCGAGGGCATTCTCAGTTGCCTTGAAACTCTTGCCCGGGGGAAAGAATTCATTGACCGCTCCTTCTCCGAAGAATGGTGTCTTCTCGCAAGAACGCCTGGCATATTTGAAAGCGCAGAAACAGACATATCAAAACGATATGGAAAACTGTCCGGCAGAGAGCGGGAAAAGAAAGAACTGATTCTCCGCGGCAGTTCTCCGAAAGAAATCGGCGCAAGGCTCGGCATCAGTCCCCACACGGTCAGGGCGCACCGGGCAAACATCATGCGGAAATCGGGCGCAAAGAACACGGCAGAACTCATGCGTCATACAGCCGGAACCGAAAAAGCAGCCGGCGGTTTCCGATAAAAAAAACTGCCTGTCTCCCCCGAACTCCGTAACCTCTTTCCGATATTCGCCGGCCTCAAACCGCCGTGACGGTCTGCGATACATCCTTTCAGCGTCTTTCCCTTCAGCGTGCGGAATCATAAAAATGCTGACAATCAAGCAGATGATTAATCTCTTTTTCCGATTGCGATCACTCGCAAATTTAACAGGATTATGCAGGATGTGCAGGATAACCGGATAATATAAACTATCTGAATATCCTGTATAATCCTGTATAAAGTCAGAAGGGATTCACCATGACACATCTCGTTCAGTCTGTATCAATTTTCTTTTGTTTTCTTTTGCAAAACAGGCTTGACGCGGCACTCCTTATCGGTTTAAAATACAAAATTTCTAAAATGAGTTCAGTCCTTGATGTCGAAACGATGTCGAAACGATGTCGAAACCCGAAAAAAAAGGAGCAGATACACAATGAAAAAAACAGGTTTGCTGATGTTTATCCTGCTGTTTGCGGCTGCCGCGCTCCATGCGGACTGTGACAATCCGAGAGACGATTTTGACGATCTGTACTGCCTGAACAAGATTTATATTCAGGCAGACAAAGACCTGAATGCCGCTTACGGAAAACTGAAAGAAAAATTGGATGATGAGGGAAAACAGATTCTCAAGAAAAGCCAGAATGAATGGATCAAAATGCGGAACAGCCGGTGCAGTTACAAAGATGAACGCGGCTTTTTCGTAAACCTGAAATGCGCGACCGACATCACGATTGACAGAACCAAATTTCTTGATGACCGTTACAGGGAGTGCATCAGCGCAGGCTGTCTGAAAAGCCGGCTGAAATAATTGCCGCATATTCCGCGGGGACACGCCGGCGGCGCGCACTCCGGAGCGGAACGGAGAGGTTCTGTCTGATGAATATGAAAGAGATACGATGGAAGCAGCGCTTTCAGAATTATGAAAAAGCCTTTTTGCTGTTAGACAAATATATTGCCGGCGCATCTCCTTCGGAATTAGAATGCGCCGGTATTATTCAATTTTTCGAGATGACGTTTGAACTGGCATGGAAATTGATGAAGGATTACCTTGAATCTCAGGGCTTCATCATCAAAAGCCCCAGAGACGCCGTAAAACAGGCATTTCAATCCCAAATGATCCTAGACGGGCATGTGTGGATTGAGGCTTTGGAAAACAGAAATCTGAGCGTCCATACATATAATCAGAATTTGGCGGCGGAGCTGCAAAACAAAATTAAAGAGCTTTACCATCCGGCATTGAAAGAACTTTACGATTATCTGAAAAATGAACTGCGGACTGAAAAAACAGGATGTTGAATATATTTTAAGTGCATTGCGTTCTTTTTCTGTCATTGAGCAGGCAACGATATTCGGTTCCCGCGCCATGGGAAATTACAAACCCGGTTCAGATGTTGACATTGCCGTAAAAGGAAAAAATATTACAGATACAACCGTGAGCCGATTAAGCAGTTTGTTAAATGAAGAACTTCCCCTGCCTTATTTTTTTGATGTCGTTCATTATGAGAGCATTGAAAACAAAGAATTGAAGCGTCATATAGATGCCTTCGGTCTGATATTCGAGCAGATTGAATTTGAGTAGGGGCTGAAGACGGAAATCAGAGGCATCTGGCAGGGACGATATATTTTTAGGATTTTTTATTATGGGACTACTTGAAATCGTAACATATCCTGACAACTTTCTCAGGCAGCCGACAAAGCCGGTTGAAAACATAGACGAAGAACTTCATCAGTTTATTGATAAAATGGCGATTACCATGTATGAGGCCCCGGGCGTGGGATTGGCAGCGATACAGGTCGGGCTTGACAAAAGCCTCATCGTTTATGACGGGATGCCGGAGCAGGAAACTCAATGCTTGAAGGTGCTTATCAATCCCAAAATTATCGCTGCCGAAGGAACAGTCATTTCGGAAAAAGAAGGCTGTCTCAGCGTTCCGGATTTCCGAGCCGATGTAAAACGGGCTGCGGCTGTGATTGTCGAGGGCTTTGACAGAAACGGAAAGCCGGTGAGAATCGAGCGGGATGACTTTCTGGCTGTGGTGTTGCAGCATGAAATTGACCACCTGAACGGAACCCTGTTTATAGACCGCATCAGCTCGCTGAAAAGAGAGATGTATAAACGGCGGATCAGAAAGCAGTTGAAAAAATGAGCAAAACATTCAGAATCGTGTTTATGGGAACGCCGGATTTTGCTGTGCCTGCATTGGAATCGCTGCACCGCAACGGCTATGATGTGGCATTGGTCGTGACACAGCCGGACCGTCCCAAAGGACGCGGCAGGAAACTGCTTCCGCCGCCGGTAAAAACAAGCGCGCTTTCGCTGGGATATGAGACAATTCAGCCGGAATCTGTCAAAACACCCGAATTTGCCGAGCGTCTCAGACAGACAGATGCGGATATATTTGTGGTCGTGGCTTTCGGTCATATTCTTCCCAAATCTGTTCTCGATATTCCCAAAACAGCCGCAATCAATATCCATGCCTCGCTGCTTCCCAAATACCGGGGACCCGCGCCGATTCAGCGGGCTGTGATTAACGGCGAAAAAGAAAGCGGCATTACAACCATGTTCATGGATAAAGGCTTGGATACCGGCGATATTCTGCTCTCCGAGAGGCTTGAAATCACGGAAGATGACACCGCCGCTTCCCTGCATGACCGTCTCTCAGTTCTCGGTGCCGATCTTCTGATAAAGACGCTGAAAGCCTTTGCGGAAAATATGATTCAGCCGATGCCTCAGAATCATGAGCAGGCAACGTATGCGCCCCTGCTGAAAAAACAGGACGGCAGGATAGATTGGACAAAGCCTGCCCGAAATCTTGAGACATTCATTCGGGGGATGAATCCCTGGCCCGGGGCTTTCACCTTTCACGGAGACAAAGGCTTGAAGATATTCAGGGCAAAAGTCATTCCGAGCGATTCCGGCGAAGCCCCGGGTACGGTGATTCAAAGTTTTCCCGATGAGTTATATGTTATGACAGGCGAACATGCGCTGTCGGTGCTGGAAATTCAGGGCGCATCCGGAAAACGGCTGAGTATCAGGGATTTTCTACGGGGATACGACATGCCCCCGGGAACGGTTTTGGGAATGTAAGGCGCGGGCATCAAATGCCCACCCTGCATTCTGCTATGAGGATAAGGAAAATCCGATGCCGACAATATTAAGGATCGGTTCTTACAAGTTTTTCTTTTATGCCGGTGACCACGGCGAACCGCCGCATATCCATGTTGAACATGATGATAATATTGCCAAGTTAAAGACCGGATACAAAAGCTGGTGGAAAAATATCAGTAAACTGAGAGGTTGGAATGAATTGTTCAGTGATTATAGTAATCCGATTCTGATTTTTTACTGCAATTTTCTGCATATACGCCGTATTCCGTTTTCAGATATCTGTCTGTGTGCGTCTGTGTGTGTCTGCGGCAAAAAAACAAAAGCGGATCACTATAAAACATAAGGATAGTGGGTCAAATCCGTTATTTCTTCAATACCGCCCTGAGCCGGTCATGGGGGATAGCGTGGAATGTCATTCCGTTCATTCCCGTCATGGTTTCCGCCGCGATCAGCGCATTGATAATGGCTTCTTCTGTCGCCTCAATTGTTGCGGAAAAAACAGGATCAATCGCTTCGTGAGGGATAAAAGAAAAGCTTGAGATGCCCGGCTTTGAAAAATCAGGCGATACGCTATTGGCAGTTGAAAACGCTATAAAAATATCGCCTGATGTATCGTTGGCGATGCTGCCGTTGCGTGCAAGCCCCATTGACGCACGTTTCGCCACCCGTTTCAGTTGAAAAGGCAGAAGCGGCGCATCTGTGGCGATCACAATGATGATTGAGCCATCATGTTTTTTCTGCGCCCCTTCCGAGGGCATCAGGTCTGTTATTTCTTTTCCGACCGGAACGCCTGCAATTATGAGCTGATGCCTCCATCCGTAGTTCGCCTGAACCAGAACGCCTACGGTAAAACGGCCTGTTTCTGTGCTGACAATTCTTGACGAAGTTCCGATACCGGCTTTAAATTGATATGCTGTCATTCCGGTTCCGCCGCCGACATTGCCCTCGGCAACGGGACCGGTCTTGGCATTGTCCAATGCGCTGAAAACATGCGTTTTTTTAATATGAAATCCGTAAATATCATTCAGTTCGCCGTCCCATGTTTCCCCGACTGTCGGGAGGCTTCTCGACAGGAGCAGCAAAGGATCAGGCGCATGATCTCTGTACCATTCGATGATTGCATCTCTGACCACACCTACGCTGAGAGTGTTCGTAATCGCTATGGGACCGAACAGGACGCCGAATTCATCAACAAATTCCGAGCCGGTCAGTTCTCCGGCACCGTTGAGAACGAACCGGGCTGCTGCAACGCCGTTATATGATTCTCTGCCTTGGGGAAAAACAACTGTAACGCCGGTACGAACCGGACCCCGGTCTGTCTCCGAAGAACCTTTTTCCGCAATAAGCGTGGTATGACCGACTTCCACTCCCGCAACGTCAGTGATTGCATTCAGGGCACCCGGAGAACCTTCAAAGGGAATTCCCAGATCACGGGCGCGGGGCTTGGTTTCTCCGTATATGATATGCGGAAAAACCGTCAGACAGATACATAATGATACTATCACTTTTAAATAATTAAAATTTTTTACTGAAACCGAATTAAACATTGCCTTGCCTCCTGATTGTTTATGATAGACATTATTTCTCGCAAAGAAGCAGAGAACGCAAAGGAAAGAGACCCTTTGCTCCGTTCAGGGTCTTTGCGGACTTTGCGCCTTGGCGGGAAACTTTTTATTAATAGACCTCTTTCAAAAGTCAATTTTTATCCAATAAAATCAAGCGGGCAAATCCCAGTTTTGAAAGAGGTCTAATGTAAAAAATTTTCTGTCTGATTTTATTCCTCAGTTTTATCTCCTTTCGTGATTGTCAGAGGTTTCGCGTGCCATATATTCCGGTTGTATTCGGAAATGGTGCGGTCTGAAGAAAATTTGCCGATTCTTGCCACATTCAGAACCGCTTTCCGGGTCCATGCCTCCGAATCCCGATAAAGCGCGTCAATTTTCATCTGACATTCATGGTAAGCGTCAAAATCGGCAAGCACCAAGAATCTGTCTTCATTCATAAGCATATCTGCCAAAGGATGGAAGAGATTTTTTTCTTCAGGATTGAAAAAACCTTCCCGGATCATGTCAATCGCTTTTTTCAGAATCGGATCATTTTCATAATAATCACGGGGATGATACCCGGGACGAATCGCCGCAACTTCCTCAGCCCTGAGACCGAAGATAAAAATATTCTCCTGCCCCACCTCTTCCAGAATTTCAATGTTTGCACCGTCAAAAGTCCCAATCGTCAGCGCGCCGTTCAAGGCAAATTTCATGTTGGAAGTTCCCGAAGCTTCATAACCGGCAGTGGATATCTGCTCGGAGACATCGGCAGCCGGGAAGATTTTTTCTGCTAAAGAAACCCGATAGTTGGGAATAAACAGCACCTTGATTTTATCATTTGCGGAGGTGTCACGGTTCAGCATTTCCGCAACGTGGCAGATCAGTTGAATGATCATCTTTGCCATAAAATAACCGGGCGCGGCTTTTCCGCCGAAAAAAAACGTGCGCGGGTGCATGTCAAAATCCGGCGTCTGTTTGATTTTCAGCCAGCAGCAGATCACATGAAGAATATTGAGCAGTTGGCGTTTGTATTCATGGATTCTTTTGACCTGAATATCGAAAATGCTCTGAGGGTCAATAGAAATCTGCGTCAGTCTGTTCACAATATCAGAAAACCGTTCCTTGTTTTTCTGCTTGACCGCGTGCCATGCCGCGCAAAATTCAGGATCATCTGCCAGCGGTTCAAGATTTCGGAGATGCTGTGTATCCTTTGTCCACTGATCGCCGATGCGGCTGCTGATGAGTGCCGCCAGCCCGGGATTGGCAGCTAAAAGCCAGCGCCGGGGCGTGATCCCGTTGGTTTTGTTGTTGAAGCGATCCGGATACATTTCATTGAAATCTTTAAGTTCCTTTTCTATCAGCAGCCGGCTGTGCAGTTCTGCAACACCGTTGACCGAATGGGAACCGACAATGGACAGATGCGCCATACGGACTTTTTTTTCAGGCGATTCTTCAATTAAAGACATACGCCCCAGCCGCTCGTTATCTCCCAGAAAACGCACAGAAACATCTCGCAGAAAACGGCGGTTGATCTCATAAATAATTACAAGAATGCGGGGCAGGAGCCGCTCAAACATGGACAGGGGCCATTTTTCAAGGGCTTCGGCAAGGAGGGTGTGATTGGTGTAGGCGCAGGTCCGGGTGGTAATATCCCATGCCTGTTCCCATGTCAGCCCTTGAATATCAAGGAAAATCCGCATCAGTTCGGCAATGGCAAGCGAAGGGTGGGTATCATTGATCTGAATGGCAGCCTTGTCGGGAAAATCTTTGAACCGCTCATATCCCCGAAGCTTGCGCCGGTCTTTATTCTGAAGGTATCGGCGCACAATATCCTGAATCGAGCAGGAGACAAAAAAATACTGCTGCTTGAGCCTAAGCTCTTTTCCCTCAAAAATTTCATCATTCGGATACAGCACTTTGGAGATATTTTCGGAAAGGTTTTTCTCCTCCACTGCCTTGAGATAATCGCCGTCCTGAAAATATTGCAGATCAAATTCATTGGATGCCCGCGCCGACCAGAGCCGCAGCGTGTTGACCGTATTGTTGCCGTAACCCCCGACGGGAATATCATAAGGAATGCCGAGAACATCTTTTGTATCTGTCCATTCGGTCTGGAGTTTTCCGTCAGGCAGATGGGTCTGTTTGACATTTCCGTAAAAATGAACCCTCATAATGTACTCGGGTCGGGCAATCTCCCAGGGGTTTCCGTGTTTCAGCCATGAGTCCGGCAGTTCCGCCTGCCCCAGATTGCGGATCATCTGATCAAATATGCCGAATTCATAGCGGATACCGTAGCCGTAAGCCGGGATTTCAAGCGTTGCCATAGAATCGAGAAAACAGGCAGCCAGCCGTCCCAGCCCCCCGTTGCCAAGCCCCATATCCGGTTCTTCTTCGGCAAGCAGTTCCAGATCAATATTGAGTTCGTCTGTGGCTTTCCGGGTTTCATCATATATTCCGAGATTAATCAGGTTGTTGATGAGCGCACGCCCCATGAGGTATTCGGCAGAGAGATAATAAACTCTTTTCACATCATGTTCATAATACATCTGCTGGGTGCGAATCCAGCGTTCAATCAGACGGTCGCGGGTGGTCAGTGCCAGCGAGTGATAAACGTCTCGCATGGTTGCGGTGTATTGATCTTTGGAGAGCGAATATTCCAAATGGTTGGCAAAGGAAAGCTGAAGGCTTCTGGCATCCATTCCTTTGAGAAAAATACCCCAGTTTTTAAACAGTTCGCTTTTTTTCATTTCCATAAATCCTCCGGCTATGGACAGAGATTGAAGCTTGCAATCGTCAATCCCTTATGTTATGTGTCCTGCTGTTTTTTCCATAAACAGAATGTTACAGTCTTTTTAAATAAAAATCAATAATTTTTATGAGCTGAATTTTTGGCAATGATGCAGAAGTTCAGTAATGCTGTCATTCCGAGCGAAGCGAAGAATCTTATAAAAGTAAAACGGGTTTCAAACCCGTTTATAAAAGTAAAACGGGTTTCAAACCCGTTTATAAAAGTAAAACGGGTTTCAAACCCGTTCTACTGAGACCCTTCGCTGCGCTCAGAATGACAATAATAATGCGAATTAAGAGTTAAAAACCGGCATAAACATAGCGGCGGCGAGTCTGCCGAAAACATGTACCGTTAATCCTTCAGAGGATCGTACTTCGGAGGCTGTTTCAATATCGGTTTTTTCCTGTATAAAGTCAGAAGGGATTCACCATGACACATCTCGTTCAGTCTGTATCAATTTTAAAAGTGTGTCCCCAAAATCGGTTTCCCGCTGCGGGTTCTCTTCCGTGGTTTTTTTATATGGGCGCCCGCCTAGCGGCGTGCTAAAGCAAAGCAATTTTTAACTTGTTCTACTCTCCGCGGCTTGCAATCCGTTCTTAGTTTGAACAAAAAACTTGTTCTTTTCTCTTGACAACTCTTTGAATTTCGTGTATTTTCTTTTTAAATTTGATGCGAAAAGCATTCAGGTCATGCCCGCCTGCGGGAGCAGCACCGACATAATCGGGAACAGGCAGGGTTCCGGGACGTCCGATTCCCAAAATATGCGCTT
>JFJP01038041.1_pt1 | contig 20131 bp, 18 predicted proteins | sample 431651 | NCBI WGS metagenome assembly JFJP01 (sample SAMN02602958, study PRJNA72255) | Microbial mat metagenome, whole genome shotgun sequencing project. | biome: fresh water; feature: sink hole; material: water; isolation source: purple microbial (photo- and chemosynthetic) mats found in...
GTATATTCTTCTTCAGCATAATTCAAAAATAATAATTTGATGGCGCCGATTTGCCTTCGGCGAGCTCGCAAAAGTGGTCGTCTGACAACGCTTGCGCGGATTTGTAATCCGTGCCTTTGCTCGGTTGTAATCGGTGCCTAATAATATGCTATGACCTACACCTTTAGATCTCGTGGCACGGATTGCAAATCCGCGCCAGCTTGGGTTGGGGTAAACAAATTGATTTTCGAGCGCTTAGCAATTTCCTCCTTATAATTGATATATTCATTAAACTAAAAAGGGGGCACTCCTTCCGGCAGACCCCCTTTTATTTATTTTAATTTTTAACAGGTATTTGTTTCAGAGTTCCAACCAGGAAATCCCAGAATTTTTCTACTGAAGCTATATTTACCTTCTCATCAGGAGAGTGTGGATAGCGGATAGTTGGTCCGAAAGATATCATATCGAGGTTTGGATACACCCCTGCGATAAGTCCGGTCTCCAGTCCTGCATGTATAGCTTTAATTTCAGGAACTTTTTTGTACATTTTATTATATACCTCTCCCATTGTTTTGAGTACAGGCGATTGCATATTTGGTTTCCATCCAGGGTAGCTTCCTTCCAGTGTTACCTCGGCACCAATAAGGTGAAATACTGCAGCAATCTTCCATGCAGTAGCCTCCTTTGCAGAATCAACAGAACTCCTGGTAAGATTGTGTGCAACAAACTTTCCGTTAATACACTTAACAATTGCGAGGTTATTTGATGTTTCAACAAGACCCTTCATTGCCTGACTCATTCGCTGTACACCATTTGGACAAGCATATAAAGCTCTGATGATGCGGTATTGTTCACCCTGATTCATAACTTTTGCCGGGAGTTCAACTTTTGCACATGAGAATTTCAGATCCGGTTCTGTATCAGAGAATTCCGCCCTGTACATCTTCTCATATCCTTTAACAAATTTCTCAAATTCTTTTGCTTTTAGTTCAGGAACAAGAATTATTGAATAAGACTCGCGGGGGATAGCATTTCTGAGGTCGCCGCCGGCTGCTTCAGAAAGTCTTATTCCAAAATCTGATTCAGCCTGCATGAGAAACCTGAACATAATTTTGTTGGAGTTGGCTCTTCCAAGGGAAATATCGACACCTGAATGTCCGCCTTTTAGTCCCTTTGCAGTAACCTTATAGGCAACCATTCCTTTTACAGGTTTCTCCTGTGCATAATTCTTCGATGCAGTTACATCAATACCTCCGGCACAACCAACATATAATTCACCCTCATCCTCCGAATCAAGATTCATCAGGATGTCGCCTTTAAGCAAACCCTTTTTCAGGTTAAATACACCGGTCATGCCGGTCTCTTCATCTATTGTAAAAAGAGCCTCTACCGGACCATGGGAAATATCCTTTGAAGCGAGAACAGCCATGGCTGCTGCTACACCTATTCCATTATCGGCCCCGAGAGTTGTTCCGTTAGCCCTTACCCATTCGCCGTCAATAACAGTTTCAATAGGATCTTTTTCAAAATCGTGCTTTTTATCGCTGTTTTTCTGGGGAACCATATCGAGGTGAGTCTGGAAGATTACTCCCATCCTTTTTTCCATACCCTTGGTAGCAGGTTTTCTGATAATTACATTTCCAACCTTGTCAACAATGGTTTCAAGATTATTTTTTTTACCAAACGCCTTCATATACTCAATCATCTTCTGTTCATGCTTGGAAGGACGCGGAATCTGTGTTATTTCATGGAAATAATTCCACAACTGTTTCGGCTCAAGCTTACGTATATCGCTCATATTCAATAAAATTTAAATTACACCTAATAATTCAATAAAAATAGTATTTATTGACAATATAAAAAATGATTTAAATCGTTACAAATCAAAATTAAAGGTATAAATTTATATGTCCCAGGATGAATAATAAAAATGTAACAAAAACTTAACATCATAATTCTCCTGGCTTTAGGTATAATTGTGCTACTTTGCTACGGATAGATTATCCTGTTTATGAAATCATAAACATAAAGAAATGAAATAGTTATAATTAAAATTATGTATTGCAAACATCCCATAGTCTCAATTTAGTTAATCTCTTTTTACAAAATGACATTTTTATATATTCTTATCGGGTTAGTTTTAATATTTGATTTTATTAACGGTTTTCATGACTCGGCAAATTCCATTGCGACAGTAGTTTCTACCAAGGTTTTATCGCCTTTTGCAGCAGTAGCTATGGCTGCATTCTTTAACTTTATTGCATTCCTTGTTTTTGATCTTAAGGTTGCCGCAACAATGGGAAAAGGGGTTATAAACCCTGATGTGATAAATTTAAATGTAATTGCTGCAGCTTTAATTGCTGCTATTACATGGAACCTTCTCACATGGTGGTATGGGCTTCCATCCAGTTCTTCACATACCCTGGTAGGCGGATTAATCGGAGCTGCTGTTGCAAGTACCGGATGGAGTTCAGTTATTTTTGCAGGTGTAATTAAAATTGTAATATTCATCGTTATAGCTCCGCTTCTTGGGATGCTTATGTCATTTATCATTTCAGCCATTGTTATCTTTTTTGCAAGAAAACATTCTCCCTCAGGAGTAGATAAACACTTCCGCAGACTTCAGCTTCTTTCCGCAGCAGCTTTCAGTTTAGGACACGGAGGCAATGACGCACAGAAATCTATGGGGATAATCTGGGTTGCACTTATTGTGGCGGGGTTAGCTACGAAAAATGACCCGATAGCTTTATGGATTGTACTTTCATGCCATGGAGCAATTGCATTAGGAACTTTAATGGGAGGCTGGAGAATAGTTAAAACAATGGGGCAGAAAATTACAAAACTAAAACCATTTGAAGGTTTTTGTGCCGAGTCAGCCGGGGCCTTAACATTATTTGGGGCTACAGCATTTGGAATTCCTGTAAGTACAACTCATGTTATAACCGGAGCAATAATGGGTGCAGGTGCAAGAAAAGGGGTATCGGCTGTAAAATGGGGTGTTACGACAAAAATCTTTTGGGCATGGATATTAACAATACCTGTTTCAGCTATCATAAGCTACATAATGTTTTTATTCCTAAATTTGATCCTTTCAAAATAACATAATTTTTTACATCACTAATAATCAACAATATGAATATTGATACTGTTCTTAAGTTTTTCGTGCCAAAAGATCACGCTTTTTTTCCATTGTTTGAGAGCGATGTGCAAAACCTTGTTAAAGCCGCTGAACTTCTCAGAGAACTTATGGCAAGCTCTGATCGCGAACAGCATGAGAGACTTTTTAAAGAGATAAGGGATATTGAACATATTGGAGATGAAATTACAAATAAGACATACGAACAACTCAATAAGTCATTCATAACACCTTTCGACAGGGAAGATATTCATGAATTGGCATCAAATATAGATGATGTGGTCGACTCAATAAACGGAATAGCCCTCAGAATTTGTCTTTATGAACCAATAAAGATGATACCTATTTACAAAGAGATGGCTGAGATGATCTACAATGCAGCAAAGGAAATTGAGACAGCAATTTATTGTCTGAAGAATCCAGTGGCAAATAAGAGTAAAATCATGCATGCTTGCGACAGAGTAAAGGAGATTGAACATAAAGCCGATGAATTTTACTTTGTGGGAGTTTCCGAATTGTTTGAAAAAGAAGATAATCCCAAAGAGTTAATTAAGAATAATAAAATACTTGAAATACTTGAAAGATGCGTAGATGAGGAGGAGGATATAACCGATACCCTAAAAACAATTCTTATAAAAATGGCATAGGATAAAAATACTTTTTAAAGATTTATTTTGAACGCGTACTCCATCCGGATTACGCGTTTTCTTTTAGGGCATCCCTCTGCTTAACAATATCTTAATAAAAATGCATCACTAATTTTTCTCCAAAAATTAATGGATGAGCTAAATTTGAAACGAAAATTATAGATTCTAATTTTATAATTGAAAAAATATGAAAAAGACAATCACTACCGGAAAAACAAAAAAAACAACTGCAAGGGAAAAAAGCACCAGCTCCAATTATCTCCCATCTGAGGATGAGGTTCGTCAGAAGGCGAATGAAATTTATATGCAGAGAATTGAACGAGAGGAAGATGGTTCCGCCGAAAATGACTGGTCAGAAGCTGAAAAAATCCTTAGAGAGTCAAATTAATTCTAAGTCAATAATATTTACAGCAACTTTTATGATGCCAATAACCAATCGCAAATGATAAAATGGTACAGGCTTTTTATGATCCGGCTCAGACAATCGGCATCATCAAAGTGGAGCCTGCTTATTTTATTTCTGCTTGCTTTTTCGGATGCATCATTTCTCCCCTTGCCTGTTACAACTTATTTTTTGGTTATTCTTCTACTGAATAAAGAAAAAAGTAATAAAAACATTTTATTTGTCATATTGGGTACAGTATCCGGAGCAGTTGTCGGATATTCCTTCGGACGATATGCCTTAATAACGATTAACGGAGATTTCACCGAAATGGGAAAATTTCTATTCACTAATATTCCCGGTTTTTCAGAAAGTCTTTACGATAAAATGCAAATGTTGTTTTCTAAATGGAATGTTCTAATTTTATTCGGAGCAACAGTAACACCAATTCCCTATGGTATTTTTTCTGTTTTTTCAGGGGCATTTAAAATTAATTTCACAGTATTTCTGATTGCATCATTGTTAGGTCAGGGACTAAAATTCTATTTACTTGCTATTTCTACCCTGAAGCTGGATATCTATCTCCATAAATTAAGAAGATTTGGTACGAAACCTGTATCGTTAGTTACCTCAGCAATTTCAGGAGCAATAATATTTATTTCAACACTAATCAGAAACTTGTTATAGATTAGCAATTATTACTAAAATTGTACCTCAAGTTCGGAAAAAGTAATGTCTTTATCGGATGATTCACAGGTACTTAATAAAGTACTATACACACGGATTAGCTTTTCCCTAATAATATCCTTATCAAACTGTTTCAGTAATTGTTCCGAGATCTTAAGGCCTTCGTCATAGAATATCCTGTCGCTTATCATACGCCTTGTTAAATTTATAAATTCAGTTTTATCTGCAGCTTTTAAGTATTCATTTTCGTATAACGATTTGTATTCCGGAATATCACGGTAAACAACAGGCATTCCACTGGCAGCGGCTTCAACCGGTGCAAGCGGACAGTTTTCCTGAAATGACGGAAACAGCATAAGATCTGCTGCTGCGTATATGTCCGGCATTTTTTCAAGGTCAATCTGACCGGCATTGATGAAATTTTCTTCCAAATTATTTAGCCTGTCATTAATTCGCTGAATACCTTCTGTTAAGGCGCCAAAAGGCCTGCCACCAACCCATACAAATCGTGCCTGAGGAATTGCTTCAGAAATATCCAGAAAATCATCAACACCTTTCCTTCCAAGTAACTGACCCACACCAATTACAACAAATTCATCATCGGATATCCCAAGCATCTGCCTGCCGGCTTTTCGTTTTTCATCAGTCCTCTTCCAGGTTTCGATATGAACCGGATTATAGATCCTCACTATTCTTGTTTTGGCTCCTGAATCAAGAATTGCCTTTTCAACCATAGGAGAGATTGCAATGCAAACATCGGCAAAAGAGTAAACAAATCTTAAACCTATTCTTATAAAAGGCATAAACAGTTTCCAGAAAGGCAGCGATCCCTTTATTGAATCGGGAATAACGTGAACTGTAAATACTCTTCTGCCGTTATACCTCAGACCTTTCCATATATAATAAGGTCCATAAGTATGGCAGTGAAAAATATCGCCGGAACCTTCTTCGTTGACAAAAACTTCAATGTCGCATTTCTCCCGTAATAATTCGACATGGTCAATAAAGGCAGTATGTACACCTGTAGCTTTCATTACATAGGGAGTTTCGGAGACTACATGGATTTTCAATTTAGCATCCATAATAAATTAAGTTTGAGTTTGACAGATTGAAGTAGAAATATCATCTGAAGCTTTACTCCCCGGTTTTTTCCTCTTTTTAAGTATTTGCAGAATACCCACAACAGACAATACTATTAATAATATGGCAATCATAAAATATTTAAAATCACCAAGATATTGGGAGAACAGGTTCCATGAAGGACCTGCCAGATATCCAACAATAACATAAACAGACGCCCAGGTGATGGCTGAAAAGAATGCAATTGGTAAATAAACGCGGGGACTAATTCTTATCAGACCAGTTAAAACTGAAGTGTAACCTCTTGTGAATGGAGTCAGTCTGAAAATGTAGATATTAAATAGTCTGCCTGCCGAAATTCTTTGGGAAAGCTTTTCCAGCGCTTTTTCAGACAATGGGATCCATTTTGGCTTTTTAGCCATGATTAGTGTTCCTGTATAATAAAAAAGAAAATAGAGGATATTTGTTCCCATGAAGTCAGCAGTAACTGCTGTAAGTATTACAAATGGCAGAAACAGTAATCCTTTATATGTCAGATATCCTGATAATATAAGCAAAAGCTCGTTTGGAAACAGATTAGGCATACCAATCTCCTGCAGAAATATGAGAACAAAGATTGCCAAATAACCATATTCTGTTAGATAACGAACAACTTCTTCAGACATCTTTTCAAAAATTTTGAATATTATCCCTCCCTACCTGTGGTTCACTTATTGGCCAAGCTATATCTTTTTCAGATTCACTTGACTATCAAATTTGTTAATTAATCAAATCTTATTTTTTTTGAAATATCTGCTGTTAATTAATTAATAATTTTGTATTTCAAATGCAATGAACCTGTAATAACTAAAGGCTATTTTCGCTGAATGCAAAAGATTTAATCAATGGATTTAATCAATGATGCTGACCTGCGTAAAGTTTTGAACCTAAAAGAAAATCAGGGAAAGCTGTTAATCAGCCTTGCTAGACAATTCCTCGAAATTGACAAACTTAACAGAATCTATAATGAGAATTCTGTTCTTTCTTCTCATGAATTTACCGAAGCCGTAATTAAAAAACTTGGCATCAGTTATACTGTTTCAGAAGAAGACCTAAAATATATTCCAAAAACAGGGCCATTTATAGTTATTGCAAATCATCCTCTCGGAGGAATTGACGGATTGATATTATTAAATATTATCTCTAATTTACGTCCTGATTTTAAGCTGCAGGCAAACTTTCTACTTCACAAGATAAAGCCAATAAGGGATTGTATTATTTCCGTTAATCCTTTTGAAAACTTTAAAGATATAAAGTCGTCTTATAATGGTATTAAAGAATGTTACAATCATTTAGGAGAAGGGAAACCACTTGGGATTTTCCCGGCAGGAGAAGTTTCGTCATATCAGTTTAATGATTTCAGAATTACCGATCGCCAATGGCAAAAATCATCGATAAAGTTCATTAAAAACTCTGGAGTACCAGTTATACCTGTATGTTTTAAAGGATATAACAGTGCTCTATTCTATCTTCTGGGTCAAATACACCCTTTACTCAGAACTGCTAAGCTTCCTTCAGAAATATTCAATAAAGGAAACCAATCAATTAAGGTCAAAATCAGGAAGCCGATAACTGTCAAAACAATAAACAGTTTTCCAACACTTGATAGCTTAACTCAATATCTGCGTGTAAAAACATATTCACTAAACAGCACTGTAAAAACAGAAACTTTTTTTACAAAGATCTCAATCACCAAGAAAACACAAAAACTACCTGTTATAGATCCGGTTGATACCGGATTGCTTAAAGCTGACCTCAGGAATCTGGATAAAGATTACCTGTTGCTTGAACAGGCAAATTTTTCAGTTTACTGTGCCCCTTCCAACAAAATTCCTAACATTTTAGAGGAAATCGGCCGGCTGAGGGAGATTACTTTCAGAGATATTGGAGAAGGGACCAACAACAGCATAGACCTCGATCCATACGATATCTACTATAACCATCTTGTAATTTGGGATAATGTTAAAAGTCAGTTAGCAGGTGCATATCGGATTGGAAAAGGACAGGACATTTTAAATCAATACGGTAAGAATGGATTTTATATTAGCTCACTTTTTAAAATTAAGAAAGGTTTCGAAAATATTATGGAACTTTCCTTTGAGCTTGGGAGATCATTCATAATTAAAGATTACCAGCGCCATCCATTAGTACTTTTTCTGCTTTGGAAGGGTATCCTGCTGTACCTTATGAAAAATCCGGAGTACAAATATCTGATCGGACCCGTTAGTATAAGCAATGATTACTCCAGACAATCAAAAAGCCTGATCGTACAGTTTATTTATAAAAACTATTTCAATTTCCAGTTATCTGATTATGTAAAACCAAGAAAAAAGTTTAAGATTTCGAATAAATTAGAAAAGAAAAATAATAAAATGCTCGAAGGTATTGTCAATAATATCAAGACTCTGGATTTATATCTTAATGAGCTGCAGCCGGATTATTCAATTCCAGTTTTGCTTAAAAAATATTTACAGATGAACGGCAAAATACTAGGTTTCAATACTGACCCTGAATTTAATAACTGTCTCGACGGATTAATGCTGGTACATATTTCCGATATTCCAACTGAAATGCTTGATAACCTCTCAAAAGAGATAAGAGTAAGTCAGATGATGAATAGTTATGATAAAAATTTAAAAATAAGCCAGTTAGCTTATTCCACGCCTAAACTGAAAGTGATTCAATAAAACTTTTTTCAGTATATGAAGTAAACCGCGCTGAAGGATATTTGGCAGGATTTTCCTTTCTAAGAAATTCGATAGTATTACGTATCCCTTCAAAATATGATTTAGGTTTGTAGTCGAAGAACTGATTAAACTTTGTTGAATCAAAATAATAATTATACTCATTCTGATAAAGCATCTCATAAGATTCTGCAATGGTCCTGCTAAAAATGCTGAGTGCACTTAACATCCACTTATTCAGAACCGTATAATCAGGATCAGTACCGAGCTCTTTTGCAATCATATGAATCAAAGTCTCACCGTCAAGTGGATTATATGTAGGGAGGTGCCAGGTCTGATTATAACAATCTTCCTGTTTTGAAAGCAAAATCATTCCGTTTGCGCAATCGTTTGTATAGGTAAATGAGTGAAGAGTTTCTACATCAATCAGCCAATGTGCTCTTCTGTAATTCATTAATCGCTCAATAGCCAGCAGATAAAGCACACTTGTTGATGTTGCGTAAGGGCCGTAAATATCAGCAGACCTGGCAATAATTGCATTAATATTATTACTATGTATTTCATTTTCAAGCATCATGGCTATTTTTGCCCTGATTTCACCTTTTTTACTTGATGGATTGAACGGAGTTTGTTCAGTCATTTTCCCCTTAACTTTTCCGTACATATAAACATTGTCGAAGAAAATTAATTTCACATTTTCACTTTTGCAGGCATCAATGGTATTCTGCATAATTTTTGGCCAATAAACACTCCATATCTTTGAATCGTATGGAAGTCCTGCACACAGATAAACAATATCAGAATCTTTCACACTTCTCAGAGTATCCTCATAAGATAACAGGTCACCTTTGACTGAAAAAGCACCAGGCAAAGAATAACCGCTTCTGGAAACAAGACTAATAACTTCATTGGTTTTTAAAAGCTGATATGCTAGGGCATTACCAACTGAGCCACCTGCTCCAAGGATCGTATGTCTCATATTTCTGATTGTTAAACTTAATTTTTCAACCGGGTACTGAAATGCCAAAATAATGCTAATTTATATTCACTCTAACCCGCTGTAAACTATTTAATATTAATTTAATATCTGCTTAACAATATTTTATTATTGATTAATAAATATTATTCCTCCTTTAACAGAATTGTAATATAACAGAGATATTTTTGCACATAAAATAAAACGTGTCTAACAATAGAACAGGTTATGCAGAATCCCAGAATTACTCTGAATGAAGAAAAAGTAATTATGATAACAATTACAATTATTTCGGTATTTTTTATAGTTTTTTCATCGATTGTTTTATTAGGGGGTTAAGCTTTTAAAGAGGTCCTCAATGGGAAAAATATGGCTCGTATCAGCCGATATGGGATATGGACATCAGCGTGCCATACATCCGTTAAAACATCTGGCATACGGAGAAAAGATTTTGAATGCTAACTGCTCCTCATTTTCCACAATAAAAGAAAAGAGACTTTGGAAAGATATGCTCAGAACATATGAGTTCATGTCGAGAGCAGGCAAACTGCCCATCATAGGTGGAATAATCACGTCTGTGCTAGACTCTCTTCTGTACATCCCGGCTTTCTACCCGCTGAAAGACCGGTCAAATTCAACTTTTCAGGTCAGATATCTTAAAAAATATATAAAGAGGGGATTATGTAATGGCATGGTAAGTGAGATTAGTACTGCAAATCTTCCACTTCTGACATCCTTTTATTCTTCCGCCATAGCCGCTGATATGGCTGGGCACAATCCTGTTTACTGTATTATTTGCGATACAGATTTAAACAGAGTTTGGGTAGCAGAACAGGCTGAAGAAAGTCATATCATATATTTTGCTCCGGGTGCAGTCTCCGCTCAAAGGCTGACGTCTTATGGTGTGCCTGAAAAAAATATTCTTCTTACCGGATTCCCCCTGCCTTTGAATCTTCTGGGGAACCGAAACCTTGATGTACTAAAAAAAAATCTGATAAGAAGATTAGCGAAACTTGACCCTGAAGGTAAATTCAATAATCTTTACAGACACAGTGTTAATGCTTTTTTATACGATAAGGAAAGTATCAACAATAGTGAAAAAGATGATAACACCCCTTTGACAATTACTTTTGCAGTGGGAGGGGCTGGAGCTCAAAAGGAAATAGGGAAACAGATTTCTATCAATCTTGCAGAGAGAATCATTAATAATCAAATACATCTGAACCTGGTTGCCGGAACAAGGAAAGAATTGAAGATGTACTTTGAACAGGTTAAAAAAGAGATTTCAGGGGCTGCTAATAATATAAAAATTATCTGGGAAGAGGACAATGAATCATATTTTAATTCATTCAATGAATGTCTTCAGACGACCGATATCTTATGGACTAAGCCAAGTGAGCTATCATTTTATTCTGCTCTTGGGATACCTATTATAATGACACCTGCAATAGGCCCTCAGGAAAAGTGTAACAGAAAATGGCTAAGAGAGATAGGTGCCGGGATTAAGCAAAATAATCCTGAATTCACAGATCAATGGCTTTTTGAATTGCTTAGAAAAGGACGGCTGGCTGAGGCAGCCTGGAATGGATTCCTGAAAGCACGTAAATATGGAACATATAATATACTGGATTTTCTTGAAACAGGAACTTTTTTTGCAAGTAATGATCCATTAAAGAGATGAATAATTAATATATTCTTCACAATTCCGTAACAGCCTGATAACAAATGGTTCATACTTTTGAAGTATGAAAACTAAAAAAAAGAAGCTATGTCGAATTACATGTTTCTTTATTTAAAAACTGGCGGAGGTCACCTGGCTCCTGCCAAAGCGGTTGCTGAAAAGATAAGGCTGAAACGCAAAGGGAAAGTAAAGATCCATATGGTCGATGGTCTGGAAAAATCCCAAACTTTTGTAAAAAAAATAATTGAAGACGGCTACAAAAATGCTATAAACCATGCAGCGTGGACCTACGAGACTCTGTACGCCCTGCACAAAATAAAGCTTGTATCAAGGTTAACAGCTGCAATTATATCATTTTTCATTTTGCCGTCTCTGGAGAAACAGATTCTTGATACAAGGCCAAAAAAAATTGTAATCTTCCACTTTTTCCTTATTAAACCTGTTTTTGAAATAATAAGGAGAAATAACCTGGAAATACCTGTATTAACAGTTGTTACTGATCCGTTTACAGCTCATCCGCTCTGGTTCTTCCATAAGAATCAGAATTATATTGTATTCAGTGAGTTATTAAGAGACTTCTGTATAGATAATGGAATAGAACCTGATAATGTAGATGTTTTTCCATTCGTACTCGATGGAAAATATTCACGAAGGATTAGTGAAGTAAGAAAGTTAAGGATCCGCAGCAATCTTGGATTCCGGCCCGATTCAAAGATAGTCCTTATTATGGGAGGCGGTGAAGGTATGCCAAAAGGCAAAAAGATTCTTAAAAAACTGATTGCAAGCAATATGAATGCTGAGATAGCAATTGTTTGTGGCAAAAACAAAAAGCAATACAGGCAGGCTATTGAAATCAGGGATAAAAAAGGATTGTCGAACCTCAAGGTATTCGGGTTTGTTGACTTTGTACACTCTTTAATCAACATTTCAGATGTGGTAATTACAAAATGCGGAGCATCTACTTTTATGGAGATACTTGTTTCCGGAAAAGTACCTGTAATAAACAATTATATATGGGAACAGGAAAAAGGAAATATGGAGTATATCTGTAATAGTGAAATGGGTATTCTTGAAAAGAAAACAGGTTTTTTGCCGGAAGTTCTTACAAAGCTTTTGACAGATAGCACATATTATAATAGTCTTCGCAGAAATATTAAGGATGCATCTATAAAAAACGGAGTTGGTGAAGTATCTGATTATATACTAAACTTTAAGGAACAAGTAGCATAAACATGAATATACTTATATTGTCTGATCTGCATATAGATACCAATGATCACTTTGGCACATTTCAGTGGGATGAGATGGACCTTATTATGCAAATTGAAGGGATAAGAGATATACATAATATAGATAAAGTAATTTTAAATGGCGATGTATTTGAATTACTTAAGTATACCTATGAAGATATTGCGAAAGCAAATCCAATATTAATGCGATACTTCAGTGATAATGATTTCATTTTCATAAAAGGAAATCACGACATAGTTGGCGAGTTCGGTCTCGATCATTATAATATTACCAACTCACATGGCCAGAATATTCATATTGAGCATGGCCACAAAGCAGACTGGCTGAACGGAACAAGGTTAGGCAGAGCAATCGGCAAATTCGGACTCTCTTTGCTTAAGAACATGTCACATCACAAATCGTTGATGGACATTTATTTCAGAATTGTTGCATTTGAAGATCAGATAAACCATATACCAAAAAGCTACAATACAATAAAATATTTAACCTACGCCCTTAAACTTCTTAAGGAGTTCGACGTTGTTATACTTGGACATACACATAAACTGGAGTCACATCACACATACTATCTGAATAAGAAAAAGCGTTATCTTAATTCAGGTTCATGCTCAATGGGTCGTTTCCAGGGGATACTGATGGACACCGAAACGCTTAAATATGAACTGATTAAAGAGAATAAAGAATCTATTAAAAACTCGTTACAGATGGCTTATGCGGTATAGAATAATCAAAATTCATTGTTATTTACTTCACAGTTGAAAAACAAATTCAGAATATCAGTAAAAATTATTTTACTTTCCATCTTTCTGACCAATCCAGTTTTAAACGCTCAGATCCTAAAAGATACCTCTTCCTTAAAACTGGTCAATAAAGGAATTGAAAGTATATATAACTTCAGGTTTAAAGAAGCCGACGAAGTAAGTAAAAAACTTGGCAGTTTTTATCCCGAACATCCTGTAATTTATCTTCTTAAGGGGATGAAAATATACTGGGAAAATTATCCGATAATTCCATCTTCTGATTCAAGATCGGTATTTGAAACAAATTTGCATAAATGCATTGAATTATGTGAAAAGGACAAAAGCAAAGCCAATGATCCTGAGTATCTGCTGGCAAATTTGTCGGCAAGGGGGATGCTTCTTCAATTTTATTCTGAAAATAATATGAGCGGAGATGTAATACCGCTTGCCACAAGCACATATCAGGGGATCAGGCGTTCATTTAATCATACTTCAGCATATAATGATTTTTACTTTTTTACCGGTTTATACAATTATTACAGGGAGGCTTATCCCGAGGTTTATCCGATTTATGGTGTTGTTGCTTTTCTTTTGCCAAAAGGCGACAGAGAAAAAGGATTGGATGAACTTAATATTGTCGCCACCAGTTCAATATTCCTTAAGGCTGAAGCTTCATTATTCCTTTCCACTATATATTCAAGCTTTGAAAATGATTTCAGGAAGGCAAATGAATACAGTAAATCGCTGCATGAGCTCTATACCAATAATTTACAATACCTCGCAAATTATACCAAGAACCTGCTTCTTCTGAGAAAATATGATGAAGCAGAAAAGCATATAATATCAGCCTCAGGACAATATTCTAATAATTCATTTTACAATGCTGAATTCACAATTTTAACGGGCCTTCTTCATGAGAAAAAATACCATAACACGAAGATTGCAGAACAATATTATCTGGAAGGTATTAAGGAGCTGGCACCTTTCGGTCACATCGGAAATGAATTTTCAGCATATGGCTACTTCGGGTTAAGCCGCGTAAGTACGAATACTGAAAAGAAGGATATCAAAAAAAACTATAGAAAGAAAGCACTTGAAATAGCTGATTTCAAAGAGATAGATTTTGATTAAATCCATTAACCGCAAAGGTCGCAATGTTCTGAAAATATTTTATTTTGACTTAGCATACTTTGCTCTAAACAAAATAAGCGAAGTCTGGAGACTTCGCTTATCGTTTATAAGTAACTGATCGCCTTATTTCTTTGCCATTGCAGTGCATTTAGCAGGATCGCAGTTTTTCATATCAACCCCTGCAGTTTTACATTTTGCAGGGTCACAACCGGCTTCTTTACACTTTGCGGGATCACAAGTTTTGGTGTCTGCCTTTTTTGTTTCTGCTGTTGTTCCACAGGCTGCTGCTGTAGCAGACGGACATTTTGAGCAATCTGAAGCTTTCTGCTCTGTAGCAGCTTTCTTAACTTCCTGAGGAGAGTTCTTCGCATTAACAAAAAGAACTACAACCAAAGCCAGCATTACTATTCCTGAAATTCCTATTAGAACTTTTTTCATATATGTAATGTTTTTAGTGTAGAAGTAAAACAAATTAAACTAAAAAATGTTTGCTTGAAGCATGTCCTTCAGTTAAAAAAAAGTTAATGCTTTTAACGTTTGATATTTGGCAATTCCAGACCATAACCTTTCTTCTTGTCCTCTGCCTTCAACAGGAAAGCAAATATCAGGGCAAGAATACCAAAGCAGGTAAAAATTATCATTGGTATTGTATAGTTGTAATTTGGAATACTTACACCATCGACCATTCGTGTTCCTGTTATACAATATTTATCAAGCACCCATCCGATGAGAGCAGGAACACCCATCAATCCAATATTTTGCACATAAAAGATAAGAGCATATGCTGTACCAAGCTGTTTTTCAGGAATGATCTTCGGGACAGAAGGCCACATTGCCGAAGGAACCAGCGAAAAACCTATTCCAAGCATAATAACAAGAGCAACTGCAACAGGTTTGAAGTTGAGGAAAGGAATTGAGAATAAGGTATGTACGCCTATCAGAATAACTGCCCCGATTATCATAATAGTTGCACCTTTCCCTTTTCTGTCGTAAATATTTCCAAAAAACGGAGTAAGTATAATTGTACCAAAAGGCAAAAGGGCAGGAATACTTCCGGCAACGAGCGGATCAACTCCAAATTTATTGACCATAAGATCTGATGCATATTTCAGGAACGGGAAAACAGCAGAGTAGAATAAAACACAAAGAATTGCAATATACCACCAGCCTTTATTCTTAAGAATAAACCATATATCTGCCATTTTGAATGACTCTTCTTCTGTAACAATGCCAGATACAGCCGCTTCAGCTGCAACTGATTCATCTAATTTCTTATCCTTGAATGTGTATATGAAGAAAGAGATCATTCCGATACATAACAAAATCAACCCCAGGAAGATTGGTTTGGATACGTCACCCATCCAGATTGCAATTGGATATGATGCAAATAATGCAAGACCAGTACCAATACGTGCAGAAGCCATTTCGAGTCCCATTGCGAGTGCCATTTCTTTTCCCTTAAACCACTTCACAATTATTTTGGAAACAGTTATTCCGGCAACTTCTACCCCTACTCCAAATGTTGCATAACCTAATGCAGCTATAACAACCTGAAGTTTCATCCCAAGGAATGTTTCTCCATCAAGAGAGTTTGTTGAAATAGCCCAGAATTTAATGGCGGTTCCGATTACCATTATTATTGTGGCCATTTTGCCGGTAAACCTCACCCCTTTTTTATCGAGGATTATTCCTCCAAGAATCAGCATCAGAAGAAATACATTGAACCAGCCATAAGCACTTGTAAAAAATCCGTATTCCGTACTGTTCCAGAGAAGCTCTTTCTCGAGCATTGGTTTAAGAGGGGCCATTACATCGGTGAGGTAATAACCACACAACATTGTAAATGACACAACTGCCAGCGCGGTCCACCGTGCAGCTTTTGAGTCGCGTAAAGTATTCGTTATTGTTTCCATATTAATTGTTTAGGGATAAAATTCGCTGGTAAATGTAGAAAATAATTCTAATGTAATACCTCAACTGACAACTATTCATGAACTAAAACCTTGGCCCGATTGTTGATAATTGAAATTGCCAATGTATTAATATAGTTGTATATAAATTTTTAATTTATTTTGAGGGAAACTTCAGATTTTAAAATCATGTTGTTATGAAAAAGAGCTTAATTGTCATTTTATCATTGTTTGCATTAGTTTCTGTAAAAGGCCAGGAAACAAATACATCAAAAAAATCTTCTGTCAAATGGCTTACCATTCAGGAAGCTGAGAAACTTAATAATAAGTCACCAAAACCAATCTTTATTGATGCATACACCGATTGGTGCGGATGGTGTAAAAAGATGGACAATGATACTTTTACAGATCCTGTAATTGCTGAATTACTCAATAATAAATTCTATCCGGTTAAATTTGATGCTGAAGGAAAAGAAAGCATAACCTTTATGGGTCAGACATTTATTAATGACGGAAAAGCGGGGAGGACACACCAGCTTACACTGGCCCTGCTGCAAACTAACCAGATTGGCTATCCCACAGTGGTATTTCTTATAAAACAAAAAGATGGTAAATTGGCTGCAGCTCCGATACCAGGATACCAGCCACCAAAAGATATGGAACCTCTCTTAAGTTTCTTTGCGGATAAAGCTTATGAAACTCAACAGTTGGATGATTATAAGAAAACCTTTAAGGGTAAAGTGAAGTAATTTTGGTACAAGGTGCAAGGTGCAAGGTACAAGGTACAAGGTGCAAGGTATATGGCACAATATACTGGTTATTAGGTGAATAAACATGAAACATGGAACCTGGAACCTGGAACATGGAACCTGAAACGCGGAACCCGGAACCAGTAAACAGTATTCAGTTATTTCCCAATTAAATAATTTGCAGGAAGCTGTACTACCTGTCCAAACTGATAAATCAGTCTCCGCGAATTGAAAAGATTCTCATTACCCTGATTTATTTTAACATTCACAACTTCAGGTACACGATAATACAGTTTATCATAACCAGGTTCCTTTGGATCAGCAGGCCTGGTGATTACTGTCAGATCTTTAGTTTTGCGTTCAGGAACAAACTCTATTGTTAGAACTTTGCCACCTGTTGCTGTTCCTGCAACAGGACCGGTAAGTTCAGAATATCTTAAAAATGTTACCGGTTTGCCAATCATCTCTTTGGCCGGTACAACTGTAACAGTATATTTTCTTGTTTCTGAAATTGTTTTGCCGGTAAACAATTCTGTATACTCTTTTTCAAGACGGTTCATTTCATTAATTGCTGCCTCGCTCTGAGGAAATACTGTTGCCTCGCCTGTAAGTATCAGATGCTTACCGTCGCGCATCTCCATAAGCCGTTTTGCTGCTTTCTCAGCAAGCTGATCTGAAGAGATCTTCTTTTTCTTCTCAACAATATATGGAATTCTAATAAATGAAGAATCTACAGTTACTCTTTTATATGCAGTATCGCGCTGAAGTTGAAAATACTCATCAGATCCCAGATCAGACCATTGCAACTGACTAACATTCAATTCATTATTAACTACTTTATTATCAGATAAATAGTACAATTCAGGATTCAGATCAAGAATAAGACCTTGTCTTTTGAGCTTAAGAACATTGGTTTGAAACAAGGTATTACTCTCAATAATATAGTATTCGGAAGGATCAATTTCTGAACCTGAAATAATCGAAATATTCTGTACAGACCACGATTCTTCCTCTTTCTGAATTACGTTATCAAGACCAAGAAGATCCAAAGCATATTTTGAATACGGACCAGGAAATTCAATAGTTCTTCTCATTTCCACAACAATGTTGAATACAGACCGGGGCAATCCGTAAACAATACTTCCTTCCCTTAATTTTACAGTATCTGAAAGGGGAGTTATTATCACATTTTCATCAGCCTGCTTTTTTGTTAACATGCACGATGAAGCTGCTATTAATATTAAAATGTATACTGAGAATCTGGTTAATGATTTCATATATTCATGAGTCAATTAAAAATTTAAACTTTCATGTATCTTCTTAAACGCCTTACCTATGCAATTAATTATATCAGAGGCAAGCATTGATTCAAATCCATTCTCAAAAGCAGCAATATCTCCAGCTACACCGTGCAGATATACTCCGGTAATTGCTGCATTTTCCGCTGAATACCCCTGAGCCAGCAAAGATAATATTATTCCTGTCAGTACATCTCCGCTTCCTCCGGTAGCCATACCAGGGTTGCCTGTACTGTTGAAGAATACATTACCGTCGGGAGTGGAAATGGACGTATGTGCCCCTTTAAGAATTACAAAGCATTGATATTTTTTTGAGAAATCTATTTGCCTGTAAAGTCTTTCATAATCATTGTCCGAGCTGCCTGCAAGTCTTTCAAATTCCTTTGGATGAGGGGTCAGTATCGTATTTGGCTTAATCGCTGACAAAAACTTCAGATTTATTGAAAGAATATTTAGTGCATCTGCATCAAGTACGATTGGTTTTTTGAATTCTGAAATCAGTTTAATAACGGCCTCTTGTGTTTCCGGAGCTGTACCAAGTCCTGGTCCAGCGCCAATAGCGCTGTACTTATCTGTGTTATTTATGCCGGTAAAAAAAGTACCGGAATCATCAGATTCTGTCATAGCTTCAGGAAGAGCTGACTGTAAAACGAGATTCCCTTTCGACGGTAAATGACAGGTAACTAAACCTATACCACTCCTGAGTGCTGCCCCGGTGCATAAGACTGCTGCACCCATCTTCCCTTCAGAACCTGCAATTACTAGTCCGTGACCATAATTCCCTTTATGATCAAACTTATTTCTCTTCCTTAGTAAAGGTAAAACATCTCCATTTTCTATAAAACTGAATGGAGTTTTTGTATTCCTTATTGCACTTTTATCAAGATCAATCGGCAATATATGCCATTCGCCCAGAAAAGCAGCATTTTCCGGAAACATAAAAGAAAGCTTTGGAAACTGGAAACTCAAAGTATAATCTGCCCTGATTATGCAATCAGCTTTTTTATTACTATTATCTTCTCCTGATAACCCTGACGGAATATCAACAGAGATCTTTATTGCATCTGTAAGATTTATCTTTTTTATAACTTCTCCAGCCAATCCTTCAGGAGGACGGGTAAGCCCGGTGCCAAAAATTGAATCAATTATAATATCATCTGATGTAACCATTGGAAACTGATCTTCATCAGTCAGCCCGCTAAAACGAACGGTAGTCTCATTTTCCAGACGGATAAGGTTATGCTCCCAATCAGCAGAAGTCTTATCGGTGAATTTAACATAATGAACTTCAACAGAATATCCGTTTTTCTCCAATATCCTTGCAAGAGCCAGGCCATCTCCCCCATTATTTCCAGGTCCGGCGAATACAACAAAATGTTCTGATCTGCCGAACCGTTTTTCAATCCAATTATAAAGCTGGGATGAAGCTCTTTCCATCAGATCTGCTGAAGAAACAGGTTCATTCTCAATCGTAAATTTGTCAATCGTCCTTATCTGTTCACTTGTGAAGATCTTCATCCGGCAGTATTTTGTTTGGCAAATTTACACATTCATTTATAGAGGTAGACAAATTAAATGTGAAATTAATTACCGTTGGCTTTAGCCAACGGTATATTAACCTCATTAGAAAGGACTTTAGTCCTGAAGGTTTGGGCTAAAGCCCGATTCCTGAATATATTTTAACCCGTTGGCTAAAGCCAACGGTAAGTGAAACTATCCTCCCATCTAATACAAGATAAAGATTTTTATTCCGAATGAATC
>JFJP01012202.1_pt1 | contig 20129 bp, 12 predicted proteins | sample 431651 | NCBI WGS metagenome assembly JFJP01 (sample SAMN02602958, study PRJNA72255) | Microbial mat metagenome, whole genome shotgun sequencing project. | biome: fresh water; feature: sink hole; material: water; isolation source: purple microbial (photo- and chemosynthetic) mats found in...
TACAGTGGTAGTACGTCTCCTTGCCAAGGAGAAGGTCGTGGGTTCGAATCCCATCGCCCGCTCAAACATAGAGGGTTGCGGATTGGAAGATGTTCAGTCAGCAATCCTCATTGTGTATATGGCGTCGTGGCCAAGTGGTAAGGCAAGGGTCTGCAAAATCCTCATCAGGGGTTCAAATCCCCTCGACGCCTCTTCAAAAGCAAGCCTTTTTGGGCTTGCTTTTTTGTTAAAGTATTATTATGAAAAAACCTTGAAAAGAGTCTATAATCAATCAAGGGAAAAATTTCTCGGTCAGAATGATAAAGCAGAGAGTCTCATCCGCGTTAAAAATATCTCTTATCTACGCCTTGTTAGGTTTTTTTTGGATTCTGCTTTCAGACCAGGCGATTGCCTTATTGTTTGCCGATCAAGACCAGTATTTGATTATCCAAATGTATAAAGGCTGGTTTTATGTTATCAGCACTGCACTCCTTCTCTTCATACTCATAAAAAAAGAAAATAGAACGCTAAAAACAGCGGAACAAAATTTTTCAGACCTTTTTGAATCGACCACCGAGGGGATTTTCCGTTCCTCCACCCATGGGCACTTCATTTTTGTCAATGCGGCAATGGCTCAGATCTATGGGTACAATTCCCCGCAAGAGATGCTCAAAAGCATCACGGATATCAGTACACAAATTCATTTGGCGGAGGAGAGTCGCCGGGAATTTACCAGAGCAATGGAGCGGGACAATGCCGTTGACAAATTTGAAGCAAGAAATCTAAAAAAAGATGGCGGCATCATTTGGACGTCAACAAATGCGCGGTCGGTCAGGGATGAAAACGGAAAAATTTTATACTATGAAGGATTTGTTACCGACATTACAAAACAAAAAAATGCCGAAAACTCACTGATCGAGGCCGAGGAGCGCTACCGTTCGCTTGTTGAAAATTTACCAGCAGTTGTTTTCATGGACCAGTTCAACCGTCCTGATGTCACACACTACATGAGCCCGCGTCTGGTTGACCTGCTTGGCTATACACCAGAAGAATGGATAGCCGGGGATAACATCTGGGAAAGCTCCCTGCACCCTGCTGACAAAAATCGCGTCATCGCTGAAGATATCCGAACCGACGAAACAGGTGAACCATTCCGGATTGAGTATAGAATACGGCACCGGGATGGTCATTATGTTTGGGTGAAAGAAGATGCGTCCCTCGTCATGGAAGATGAAACTCCCCTCTTTTGGCATGGCATACTCCTGGATATTTCCAGCCAAAAACAAGTGGAAGAAAATTTACAACACCGCGATGCCATCCTTAAAGCGGTGGGGTTTTCTGCTGAACAATTCCTTAGATCTGTTAATTGGGAGGAATGTATAAGCCAAGTGCTTGAACGGCTGGGAAAAGCGACACAGGTCAGTCGTGTATATGTCATCAAAAAGCAAACCTCACCTGATAATATTATTCATACTTCTCAAGTTTTCGAATGGTGCAACGATGGCGTAAAGCCCCAGATCAACAATAAAGCTCTACAAAATAAAGACTTTGCTGCAGATGGTTTCTCACGTTGGATTGATCTTTTCAACCAGGGACTCCCTGTCTATGGATCCATTGAAACCTTTCCGCCCATGGAGAAAAATTTTATAGCGGAGCAGGAAATCCTTGCCCTGGTCTGTATTCCGCTTAAAATCGGAAGTGATTGGTGGGGATTTATTGGCTTTGATGAATGCACACAGGAAAGAGAATGGACCGAAGCCGAGATCGAAGCGCTCAAAGCCGCCGCCAATACACTGAGTGCCGCAATTGCGAAAAAACTTTCTGAAGAGGCATTACAAAACAGCGAAGCCAGTTACCGCGGCTTATTCAACAGTATTCATGATGCAATTTACATCCATGATATTAATGGGGTTTTTCTTGATGTAAATAATGGTGCTGTAAATATGTATGGGTATCCAAAAGATTACTTTCTTGGAAAGACTCCGGAAATTCTCAGTGCGCCAGACAAAAACGACATGAATAAGATCGCGTGCGCCCTTCAAGACGCAGTCAACGGGATTCCCCAACAACTTGAGTTCTGGGGAAGGCGTAGCAATGGGGATATCTTCCCAAAAGATGTCCGCTTATTCAAAGGTACTTACTTTGGGCAGGATGCAATTATTGCCGTGGCGCAAGACATCACGGAGCGTAAACGCAGTGAAGATGCCACTCAAAAACAATTAAAGGAATTGACCGTTCTGCACGCTGTTGCGCTGTCCGAATCCATGGCAAACACCATGGACGAATTACTGCAACAGATTACAGACATTATTGGGGATATGTTATACCCTGACAACTGCGGTGTTCTTCTGTTAAATGAAACACAAGATAAACTAAAGCCCCATGCTTCATATCGCGGAACCAGCCGCGAAAACCTGGAGCGTTACATGCCATTAAGCATGGGAATCACCGGAAAAGTTGCCGCTACTGGACACTCCATTTGCACAGGGGATATATCATTTGAACCCGCATACTACGAGACAACAGGAGGGATTCACTCAGAGTTATGCACTCCCATCTGCAATGGCTCGATCATCATTGGCGTCTTAAATGTCGAAAGCAGGCAGCTCAATGCGTTTTCAAGAACAGACGAAAGACTGCTAAACACCATTGCAGGTGGAATGGCAAAAGCCATTGAAAGAATTAGGCTCTTTGAATTGGAACAAAAACGCCGAAAGCAGGCGGATATTTTGCGCGAAACAACCGGAGAGTTGACCTCGCTTTTTGAGACGGATAAACTTTTTGAAACCATCTTTTCTTCACTGTCAAAACTGATCGGCTACGACAGCGCATCAATTGAGGTGATCAATCAGGGATATTTCGAGATCATCGCCGGGCGGAACATCCCCACAGAACTGATCGGCAGGAAATACATATCCGACCTCGAGAAATGGGGGGATTCATATAGTTTGCGCCAGCCTGTGATAATTCCTGATGTTCAACAAGATGCCCGCTTTGAAAAATTTGAGGAGACAAGTTATATCCGTGGCTGGATGGAAATCCCCCTATTTATCAATGAAAAGATCATTGGTTTTCTTAACCTCGACAGCCAAACCCCCGGCTTCTTTACCGAAGAACATGCCTCCATCGCACAAACATTTGCCAATCAGGCTGCAATTGCGTTGGAAAATGCGCGATTATTTGACCTGGAACATCACCGTCGCAATCAGGCTGAAATTCTCAGCCAGGCTACATCAGCGCTTGCCAACACCCTCAATATCAACAGCCTGCTTGAAAACATACTGGACTGGCTGGGAAAAATTGCGCCTTATGACAGTGCATCCATTATGCTGAACAACAGGGACACCGAACGGCTCGCAGCAAAGCGCAATTTGCCTGATCATTTTCATATTGGACAAAATTTTCCAATAACGGAAAAATGGAAACGGGTTGCTGCAAGCAGGAAGCCATTCATCATTTCAGATGCCCAGAGAAATGAGTATTTTGAAAAATGGGAGGGAAGTTCCTATATTCACGGGTGGATGTGCGTTGCCATGTACACACAGGACAAACTGATTGGTTTCCTCAACCTGGATAGTAAAACAGCCGGCGTTTACACAGAGGAACACGGCATCCTGGCTCAAACGTTTGCCAACCAGGCAGCCACCGCAATAGAAAATGCGCGGCTCTTTGAATTGGAACAAAAACGCCGCAAGGATGCTGAGATCGTCAGACAGGCAGCCACCGTGCTTACGACCATGCTTGACCTGCCCTCCCTGCATGAAGCGATTCTGGAGTGGCTATTTAAAATCACTCCGTATGACAGCGCATCAATTTTGGAACTGGAAGGAGATTGCATCCACATCACAGCCGCCAGGGGACTACCCAACCCTGAAAAAGCCATGGGGCAAACCTTCCCTGCCAATAATATCCTCTGCAGAATCATGAGCGAAACATACGAACCTTTAATAATTGAAGATTGCGAAAAGGATGTGCGTTTTGAAAATTGGGGGGATATCAAAAATGTTCATGGGTGGATGGGTGTTCCCATGCTTTCACGAGGACAGGTGATTGGGTATATTACCCTGGACAGCCTTGCTCCCGGAGCCTTCACGCAGAACGAAGCTGTTACCGCCCAAACATTTGCACATCAAGCGGCAACTTCACTTGAGAATTCCCGTTTATTCACAGAAACAAAACAGCGCCTTGATGAACTGGAGATTGTAAGCCGCGTTTCATTTGCCTTGCGCGCAGCGCGTGATGTACAGGAAATGCTTCCAATCCTGTTGAGTGAGATCAAAACCAACATGAGCACGGACTCAGTCGCTATCTGGCTATATGATGGTGAGAATAATCAGCTGGAGGCAAAGGCAACTTCAGGACAATTCAAGGACCTGGCCAAGCCTAATTTCAAGCCAGGGGAAGGCATTATCGGCACCGTTTATTCGAGTGGAATGGCGTATGTTACGAGCAATATAGCCAATGATGCATCCCTCCATGCAGCAAACAAGGACTCCTTTGGGGAAGATTTGAACAGCATTGCCGTCCCAATTCGCGCCGCAAACGAAACGATTGGCGCCCTGGCGGTGGCATTAATTGCGCCACAAAAATTCAAATCACACCAAACCCGCCTGGTCACCACGCTCGCCGATATTGCGGGCAACGCCATCTACCGCTCCAACCTTTACGAGCGGAGCGAGGAACAGATCCAGCGCCTAACCACCCTGCGGGAATTAGATACCGCCATCGCATCCAGTCTTGATCTGCGAATCACACTCGGTATTCTGACCGAACATCTAATAAAAAAAATGGGAGTCAGTGCAGTCACCATTCTCGTATTTAACCCCGGCAATCAAACTTTTGAATCTTATGCTGCTGCCGGATATAAGAACCGTGAAAATACGCGCACACCATTGTACATCGGGGATGAGCTAGCCGGACAGATCCTGTTAAGCCGCAGCGCTTATTTTATAAAAGATCTCAACGAAGAAAACAACCCCATCAGGCTTAAATCGCCAAAATCCGAAAACTTCACAAGTTATTATGCCATCCCGCTTTTTAGCAAAGGCACTACCAGGGGCATCCTTGAAACCTACTTCCGCAGGGAATTCTCTCCCAATGCAGACTGGCTCGACTTCCTACACACACTTGCAGAACAAGCAGTTATTGCGATCGACAATGCCCAGCTTTTTGAAAACCTGCAGCATACCAACCAGGAACTTGCGTTAGCCTACGATATAACATTGGAAGGATGGGGCAAAGCCCTGGAACTACGCGACAAGGAGACTCAGGGACATACAAACCGCGTTACTGATCTGACCCTTAAGCTGGCACGGCAAATGAACATTCCCGAGTCAGAATTATTGCATATCCGTCACGGCTCCCTGCTTCACGATATCGGTAAAATGGGTGTATCTGACAGCATCCTGCACAAAAATGGTCCTCTGACACAGGAAGAACGGCTTGAAATGAATCACCATCCACAATATGCCTTCGACATGCTTTATCCGATCGAATACCTGCGCCCCGCGCTTGATGTTGTCTATTGTCATCATGAATGGTGGGATGGAAGCGGTTACCCACGTGGATTAAAAGGCGAAGAAATCCCCCTTTCCGCCCGCATCTTTGCTGTCATAGATGTTTGGGATGCACTCTCTTCAGACCGCCCCTACCGAAACGCGTGGCAAAGAGAAAAAATCTTGAAATATATCCGCAGCCTTTCAGGCAAACAATTTGACCCGCAGATCGTGGAGGTATTTTTCAGGATGGTTGCTAATCTGTAATTGGTTTCGAATAATGAGTGTGTTGTAAAAGGCAAATAAAAAATGTGATGAGTTTTGATCATCACATTTTTTGGATGCATATACCTTCAAGACCAGGACTTCCGATCCTTATTATTTACTTCACCCGCAGGAAACGCCGCTTACCCACCTGTAAAACGCCAGGGTGCGGGAATGGCGTATCGCCACGCTCCAGCACTTCGCCGTCCAGCCGTACACCTTTCTGGTCAATCAATGAACGCGCCTTGCTCTTGCTCTCTGCCAGATTCGAGGCAAGAATAACATCCAAAATGGTTTGGCCCGTTTGCAGCGCATACTCAGGCATTTCATCGGGAATTTCCTTATGTTGAAAGGTCTTAATGAAATTTTCCTGCGCAGATCTGGCTTCATCGTCGCTGTAAAAAATGGAAACGATCTCACTTGCCATCTTCATCTTCGCATCACGCGGATGTAAAACACCTGAAGTCACATCCTGCTCTACCCTTTCTATTTCCTGCGGACTCCAGCGTGTGACTAGCCGCATATATAACGCCATCGCCGTGTCAGGCACAGACATCAACTTACCAAACATATCATTTGCGCCCGTGTTGATCGGCACGATATTTCCAGTGGATTTGGACATTCTCTGTGTGCCGTCTGTGCCAGGCAGGATTGCGGTAATAATGCCGACCAAAGGTCTTTGCCCGAGCGCTTCCTGCAGCTTGCGTCCAGCCACAATGATATTGAACAACTGGTCAGAACCGCCGATCTGCACATCAGTCTCCATGGCAACAGCATCATACCCCTGCATCAATGCATAAAAAGTTTCATGAATATAGATTGGCTCGCCTTTATCCAAACGGTTTGAAAAATTATCACGTGCTAAAAATTGTTGTACTGTGAAGTTCTGACCAAGACGGATCAAATCCACAAGTGTCAGTTTCGACAACCACTCACCGTTATAGCGGACTTTGGTCTTCTCGCGGTCTAACACACGAAACGCCTGCTCTGTATACGTCCGCGCATTTTCGGCGACTTGTTCCTCTGTTAAAATCGGACGCGCCTTGTTTTTATCAGAAGGGTCGCCTACCAGTGCGGTGTAACTTCCAATGAGGAAGGTGACTTCATGTCCCAAGTCTTGAAACTGACGCAGTTTTCGCATGGTGATGGTATGCCCCAGATGTAAGTCGGTGGAGGTTGGGTCATAACCGCAATAAACTTGTAAAGGCCTTTTCTCTTTTTCAGCCAGAAGCAGGCGCGTGCGCAATTCGGCAGTCATGGACTTCTTGAGTTCTTCATCACCATATTCAGTACCGAGCATCAATAATTCAACTTGTTCTTCGATGTTCATAAATTCTCCTTCTGATATGGACACTAAAAGTTTGGGTTCCCTTTAGCGTCTGCTTTGAAATTGACAAACAAAAACGCGCCCGCGATGATGAGGGCGCGTTCACAGCACACCACCGCAATAATTTATGGTCGGGTGGAAAAGTAGCGCTTGCTGGAATAATTTGAGCCAAACATGAATGTATTATACAACAAGAATTTCACTGCACCAAATTTTGATATTCTTGCTGGGTTTTGCGCGCTACTGCAAGACACAAAGCAACCTCACCATTGAAGCGTGGAAATTCTCACCCACCCTGGCACTCTGTGGTACCAGGGTCAGAGAATGCACCTTCGCAATAACATAATTGAAATTATTGCGCCAAATTGAATGAGAAACTCCAGGGCCCCTTGACAGAGTAAAACTCGTCGCTGTAGACAATTTCCTCGGCTTGCGCCTGCGTCATATCAGATGGAAAACCGAGAATTTGCATGGTAAGCACGCCGTTCACTTCTACACAATCGAGCGTGATATCGATGCCGCGAGAAAGCAATGCCTGTTGTATCTTGGGCATATACACCGAGCAATACTCTCCTTCACGTGGAGTCGCAGCGATCGAGTCAATCATAATGGTAACGTTGGAAAGATCAGCGTCAGGCGGCACAATAAAGGTTATGGTATCACAACGCAAACCTTGAATCCCTTCACTTGGCTCCTGTAAACTGACGAGGGTGGTGCCATACTCCTGAACCAGAATCCCGCTATACGTCAGGCTGGCGGATGAAACGCCCCAATCTGACGTATCTGGAAGAGTAAAACACAAGTCAGCGTTCACATTTTTTCCCTCTACTGAAGCGCGCTCCATGCGAACTTCAATTCCGCTTGCCACTTGCATCGGCGTGGATAGTTCGACCTGAGCGGTGGGATAGGATTCAGGGTCAATATAAGCAGCAGGCTCGGCAAGAATGGGCAGCACAACGCCCGATTCTGTTGATGAACAAGCCGTAAGGAATACGACCAACAAGAGGAGTATTTTTTTCATCATCATATTTTCCTTTAGTTTTTATTAAATAAATCGGACAAAGCTTCGTGTGCGGTCTCAAACTCAAAACGATATCCAGATTCGATCAACCGTTTTGGCTTTGCAAATCTGCCTTCCACAACCAGGACGCTCATTTCGCCCAAAAGGATCCGCAGTAGAAATGCGGGAGTGGGAAACCAATAGGGACGATGCAAAACGCTTGCCAGGGAACGGTAGAAATCGGAGTTGGATGTGGGCGTGGGTGCGATTAAATTATAAGCGCCAACCGCGCGTTCGTTGGCAATCAAATGTCGTACAGCACCAACCCAGTCATTAATATGGATCCAGGGCATGGAAAACTTTCCATCTCCCATGGGACCACCCACATATAATTTGACGGGCAAAGCCATCAGCGGCATCAGCCCTTTGCCTTTCCCGAGTACCACAGCCGAACGAATGATAACCCGGCGCACTCCCAAACCTTCAACATTTTTGGTAGCTGCCTCCCATTTTACAGTCAATTGCGCGAGGAAATCATCCCCAGGCAGCGTAGACTCTTCGGCAATGTCACCATGCAAACCGTAGTGATTTATTCCTGAGGCTTGGACAAAAACCCCCGGACGATGATGTGCTTCAAGAATTGCCTGAACAAGCGCAAGCCCCGGCTGGATGCGGGATTCGAGGAAGTCCCGTTTCGTTGTTTCCGTCCAGGGAAAAGTGGCTAAAGTTTTCCCGGCGAGATGAATAACGACATCCATTTCGTTAATCCGATCCCCCCAGCCGCTGGTTGTTTTTGCATCCCATTTTACAGCTTGTGAGCCGGATGGTATGGGAGCACCACGTGTAAGGATAAAGACCTTGTGTCCATCAGCGAGGAAAGATTTCGTCAGAGCGCTGCCAAGAAAACCTGAGCCGCCCGCAATCAATATGTTCATTTCAATACTCCTAATCATTCATGGTACAGGCTTGGACCTGACAATTTTTAATTTAACGTCCAGGGATCAACCTATGCTTGGTGGAAACCTGTCAGGTCTTTAAAGGCTTCCGAAGTCCGGTTAACTGGCAGTATAATCACGCAAATTACTGAGGCAGTATGCACGAACCAGTTTTGGTACTCAACGCAAATTTTGAGCCGATTCATGTCTGCTCAACACGACGGGCCATGGGCTTGATCCTTGATGGCAAAGCCGCCATGATCGTGAATGGACGTGGAATCATCCATACAATAACCCAAACCCTTCCGCGCCCTTCTGTCATTCGATTGGAAACACAGGTTCATAGACCACGCCCCCGTGTTAAGTTGACGCGCCGCGAAGTGTTCAGGCGCGATAATTATACCTGCCAGTATTGTGGCAGGCACGATGTTAACTTGACTGTAGATCATGTCATTCCACGCCATCTGGGTGGACCACACAAGTGGACAAATCTGGTGGCAGCATGTTCAGCCTGCAACCACCGCAAGGGCGGACGTAAACTGGAAGAGGCACACATGCACCTGGCCCACATTCCAAAAGAGCCTCCTGCAAATGCCACTTATATCTTTGGGCGGCACCTATTAGAAAATGGCGAATGGGAGCCTTATATCTCTGGTTGGTAAAAGCAGGTCCGTTTTTCACCGGTCCTGCTTATTATTTATGCCGAACTCCAGCGTCAAAAAATCTTTTGCCAGGGCCACTTCACCAGGGAATGTGATGCGCGCCTCGGCAACAAGATCATGATCAGAAAATTTCCCTGTTGGATAATGAATAAGGAAGAGCCGGCCAACTCCGGCTCTATGGGCAACCTCACCCGCCTGACTTGCAGAACTATGTCCAACAGAGGCCCCTGCGGCTTCATGGATCAGCACATCTACTCCTTCACTCAGGCGAATCACTTCCTCGCATGGTTCCGTATCACATGAATAAGAAATACTTTGACGAGCTCGATTGAACTGGATTCGCAAGCCAATATTGGGGATCAAATGCTTAACCGGTGAAGCATGGATTGTAAAATCAGGGCAATCCAGAACAGGCGACATTTCCCTGCTTGGGATGCGGTAAAAAACAACAGGGAAAAAGTTAGGCCACTCTGACCAGTTGTACAAACTCATCAATGTTTCGATGCGGTCAAGCGTGTAATGCAATCCATAAATATTGAGCGGACGCTGGCGCCCCAGCAGCCACATATCCATCAGCAAAAGTGGAATACCCGAAACATGGTCGGGATGAAAGTGGGTGACGATGATATCAGTTAGATCATTGAAATCCAACCCCGCCTGCTCCAGGCGCAAAATAGGGTTGCTGACCGAATCAACCAGCACCATCCGCTCCTCCCCCACAACAACCATGTGCGTATTCTCATGGTCCTTTGTCGGAATGGCATTCGATGATCCGAGTATTATGATTTTTGGCATGATTAATTTTATACCAATATTTGCGCCGAGCAAAGTAAAAGAGCACCAGGGAGATATCCTCCGTCTCCCTTCTGGCAAAGATCCCAAACTCCAATCTTTTACCTTGCCATGACGCTGATTAGAAGTCCGGGCGTGATATATGCTTCAATGATGGCGGCAATTGCCAGTAGCGGGACAACAACCCCGAGGAAAATCTTCACCCAATCAGCAAATAATTCGATCATTACCTCACCCATGGACTTGCCAGTCTGAGGTGTTACGATGACTGCGCCCATATAAAGCACGATGGCACTGCCTATCACCAGCGCGGGAATTTCAAAAATACCATGCGGCAAAACACCTGCAAAGAACAAGGGGTTGGGATTCATTCCAAGCAATTCGATCAAGGCATACACCCCTCCAACGACGCCGATATTCAGCATGTATAATAAAATTCCCAACACTCCGAACGAAAACAATCCTGCCAAAAAAATAAAAGCCACGGCACGCGTATTGTTCATAAACAGGAAAGGTGCACTGATGCTCCCTTGCAGGTTTGTCAAATCGGGCAATTGGCTGATACTCGATTCAATTTTTTGCAATCTTTCAGGGGAAGCACTGTGAACCATATCAGACACATTGACCATGATCCAATCATAGCCCATCCACAGGCTAAGAAAGGCGATCAAACCCACTGCCAACACAGCGGGCGCAACCCGTCGCATGGCGAGCGGCAAGACTCCCAGGTACCATTGCCGAAAGGATTTTGAGCCTCCGGTGAAATTTCGGTAGAACGTCTGCCAGATCCAGCGCAAATTAATCACATCAATTTCACGCCCCAGCAGGTACTCACGCTGAAAATGGGCAATACCCACGCGAATCAACAGCAGGGAGATGATCATCACACCCACAATTGCCAGCCAAAGCACCTGCTCATTTCCCCAGAAAAGCAATACCGCCTCGCCCTGCATTAAAATGGCAACCGGGATCACAATGAAGGATGCCAACAAATTGGCGGCTTTGACCGAAGTGGATTGTACAGAGATAACGATCGCCGCACTGACCATCAAGGTGGCATGGGCAGTGGTCAGCAGAAACAGCTGCACCATCACCATGAAGGATGGCATGTTCAGATCCTGGTCCAGAACCAGAAACAAATACAAAGCGATGGACAGGTAACTGGCAACAAGCGGAGTCGCCACACCGACCAGTAGTTTCCCAAAATATAATTGCCAATTATCCAGCGGCGCGCTGAGGATGGGTTCGATCGTGCCCCTTTCCTTCTCACCCACAAAAGACTCAAGTGCCACCACCAGCGAGATGGTGATCGGGAAGAAACCAATGATCATGATCGAGAATGGAACAAAACGATCCAAAATCAAATTGGCTTGGTATTGATTCAAAAAATCCACCGTTTGTTTTGCAAATTCGTTCATCAAGAAGGGAAAACAAAGGATGAGGATGATCATCGGCGCCAGCACACGCCAATCACGGAACTGGTCTTTGAGTTCGCGCCCTGCCACCAACCAAACGAGCCTGAACTTACTCAACATTTTCACTTCCTTTTGCCTGCGCCATTATTTTAAGATAAACCTGCTCAAGCGTGCGCGGTTCTTCCTGTAATGCCATTACCGATGCAGATTTTGCAAATAAATGCTTCAATATTTGTGGATTTGCTTCCTGCGGATTCTCCACACGAACCTTCAAGCCATCCGCTGTCCGGGATAGAAACTCAACACCTTTCGGCAATTCCACCCCGTTTGAATCCCAATCAAAGCTGAATTTGATTTCATATTCTGGAGCACCAAGCACGGTCTTTTTCAATTCTTCGAGCGTGCCTTGAATCAAAATCCGCCCGCGATAAATGATGGCGATCTGATCAGCCAGCGCTTCCACCTCTGTCAAATTATGCGAACAAATGACGATCGTGCGCTGAAATGACTTGAGCCGCGCGATCTCATCCCGCACAAGCCGTGCAGATTCAGGATCCATGGCGGAAGTAGGTTCATCCAATAGGAGGACACCGGGGTCATGCATCATCGCACGGGCAAGGGCTAATTTTTGGCGCATCCCTTTCGAATATTCACCAATCCTGCGGTGCGAGGCTTCGGTCAGTCCAAAATATTCAAGCAGGTGGTCACTGCGCAATTTGCGCGCTGACGCTGTCAGACTGTAAACCTGCCCAAAAAAATCGAGATATTCAACAGCGGTCATGCGCATGTACAATCCATGCTGTTCAGTCAACACCCCCACCGCCGAGCGGACATCATGTCCATTTTTGACCACATCGTAACCAGCCACCCTCGCCCAGCCGCGTGTAGGGTTGAGCAGGGCTGTCAACATGCGGACAGTGGTGGTCTTGCCTGCGCCATTCTGCCCGAGAATCGCCAGAATGTGACCCGCGCCCACTGAAAGGTTGACACTGTCTACTGCAAGGAAATCATTGAATTGTTTTGTGAGTTCGTAGGTTTCTATCATATTAATAATCTGTGGTTGGTAAAAGATGAATTGATTGTATTCCCCGTTATGCCAAATTTCGCTTCACAGAGACCTTACAGTTTTTGGACGGCATGATGGCGCAAATACATACCAGATCCCACGCAAACGAAGACAAGCACAAAAAACACTTGATTTACGTTCAATCCGCCTGCCAGCGAAACATCAAGGCGCAGAAATTCCAGCAGGAAGCGGATGAGCGAATAAAAGCCAAGATACACGAGGAACAGATCGCCCGATTTGAGTATCCCCCAAAAACGTCTGGAGAGCCATAGAACAAAAATAAAGTTTAAAAAATTCAAAAGCGATTCATAGGCGAACAGGGGCTGATAAAAATTGGCTGTCTCATATCCACTCAAACGGTGAATGGGGTCAATAAATATCTTCAAAGGAAAGGTGGTCGGTATGCCGTACAGTTCCTGGTTGAAGTAATTACCGATACGTCCCACAGCCTGGGCAAGGGCAATTCCAGGAGCAAGGATATCGGTCAACTCCCAAAACTGCAATGTGTTTTTTCGGGCGAAATATAATAAGGCAAGCGTTCCGCCCATCCACGCGCCTGGGATGCCAAATCCGCCAATCCAGAATGCGGCAAAATCCATCAGGTGGGTAAAATAATATTGGGTGGTCAAACCCAGCTCAAGGGAGGAAAGGGATGGTGTAAGGATATGCCAAAGGCGTGCTCCCAAAGTCCCCCAAATTGCCACAGGCAAAAAAAGGTCGTAGATAATTTCAGGGTCGGCGTCATATCGTTTTGCTCGATACACGGAGAACAGTGCACCTATCGCAATGCCAAGCGCAACCAAAAGTCCATTCCAGCGGATGATCAAAGGACCGAGCGAAATGCCATCCATCTTTTAGTGAATATACTCTTTGGTTTCAGGAGCTTTTCTCATGCGTTCATGGCCCTGGATGCGGACATGAGCGATGCGCTGCAAGGCAGTGAAGTTGCCAAGCAAGGCGATGATGGAAACGGCGAGAAAAGGCTGGTTGAAGAGCAGCAACGGGATTAAAACAATGTACCGTTCAACACGGGAGAGAATGCCAACTTTGGCGGTAAAGTTGAGACCTTCAGCACGGGCTTTCACATAGGAGACCAAAACCGAGCCTGCAGTAGCGGCAAAAGTCATGATGACACCAGGGTAGTTTTCCTGCATCAGAAAATAATACAAGAGCCCCCCAAAAGTGATGAACTCGGCATAGCGGTCGCTGACCGAATCAACAAACGCACCGAAGTCACTGGATTCACCCCGCAGGCGGGCCATGGTGCCGTCGAAGGCATCTATGATTACAAAAAGGAAAATGACAATTGCACCGAGAGTCATTTTTCCCTGCGAAAGAATATATGCGCCAACTGTCGTACCTGCTAATCCAAGCAGCGTAATTGCGTTCGGAGTCAGCCCGGTGCTGTTTAGGAATGTACCAATGGGATCCAATATCCCTTTGAAGATAATTCGCAGTCTGTCAGTGAGTGTTGGTTTGATGTTCATGAGGTGGAAAAGATGTTCCTTTTTTGGGGAAGTGCCTGACAAATATGTGGTTTATGGGGACTGAGGTTGTACCTGCCTCGCGGCTTACCTCCAGCAGAGATAGCCAAAGTGGACGAAATGTGACTTCGGACAGTACAGGATCTGGCAGCTGAAACGCCCACAATATTTTCAAACCCGCCCCTGGCGCTTCCGCCCACTTGTCTTGGGCGCTGCAATTGTTCTACATTTTCAACTCGTCCCAAATGGGAGTTTTGTGATTCTATGCCACCAATGGTTATTTTCGCCTCAATTTGTAAAGCGTGATTATACCTGTTTAGAATTACAGACATCCAAATAAGCAGCTCACACTTTGAGCATGATCTACTCACTCTTTTCCTCATCCAAATCATCTTCGCTAACCAAAACTTCGCGTTCCTTGCCGCCGCCTTGTGAAGGGCCAACGATACCCATTTCCTCTAGTTGATCAAGAAGCCTTGCGGCGCGTGGATAGCCGATTCGCAAACGACGCTGAATTAATGAAGCAGACGCACGTTGACTACTGCGGACAATGGAGATGGCTTGTTCGATCAACCCGTCGTCTTCATTTTCATCGGATTCCTGTAAAAGTTTTTCCCAGGGCGGAACATCATCCACTTTATGTCCACTCTTTTGCCAATGCGAGATAATACGCTCGATTTCCATATCAGTGATCATCACCCCTTGCGCACGCACAGGGTTACCCACTTCGGGGTTAAGGAATAGCATGTCACCACGTCCAAGCAAAGATTCTGCGCCGGTGTAATCCAGGATCACACGACTATCAATACTGGAAGCAACTGAAAATGCCAAACGGGCAGGGAAGTTGGCCTTGATCAGCCCCGTCACCACGTCAGTGGAAGGGCGCTGTGTGGCAACCACAAGATGAATCCCCGTGGCACGCGCCATTTGAGCGAGACGGACAAGATTATGTTCGGTCACATCCGGTGCAGACATCATCAAGTCCGCAAGTTCGTCAATCAAAACAACAATTCGCGGCAGGGCTTTGCCATCGGCTTTGCGCGTGACCTTGTGATTATAGGAATTCAGGTCACGGGCATGAGCAGATTCCAACAGGCGGTAGCGATGTTCCATTTCAACAACCACCCAGCGCAGAACACCGAGGATGCGCTCGATATTTGTTTCCACTTTGCCATATAGATGAGGAAGACCATTAAAGCGGATCAACTCCACCATCTTTGAATCGATCATCACCATCCGCAGGTCTTCAGGCGTATTGTTCATGGCAAGACATGCAGCAATGGAAGTAATACAGACAGATTTTCCGGAACCTGTTGCGCCTGCAATCAACACGTGCGGCATGCGCGCTAAATCTGTGATCAGCGGATGCCCCGACACATCCCGCCCGAGGGCTATGGTCAATGGTGCCCCAACTTTATGAAAGGCATCTGATTCGAGCAATGTCTTTAATCGCACAACGGAACTGTGCGTATTCGGCACTTCAATACCCACGTACGGTTTACCAGGCACAGGGGCTTCAATGCGTAAGCGTTGGGCAGATAAGGCGAGCGCAATATCTTTTTGCAACGAAGCGATCTGAGCAACACGCACTTTCATCTGCAGCAGGTCTTCTTCGTCTGAACCAGGCTTCTTAATAAAGCCAGGCTGGACTGCGAATTGTGTCACCGAAGGGCCAACACGATAACCGACAACAGTGGCGGGAATACCAAAATCTGCAAGGGTCTTCATGATGAGCCCGGCCGTCTGGTTAATGGTACGGTCGTCGGCACGGACAGCTGATTCAGCAAGCAGGATCGTCAGCGGCGGAAGGTCTTCACTGCGTGATAATATTTTGTCAGATTTCTCGTCTTTTTTATTTTCTGATTTAAAAGAAGTGCGAAATTCGGGCGGGATATGAGGCGCTTTCTTTCGCGAAGCGGGCGCAGAAGATTTTTCCTTCAGCAGCTCTGGCTGAACATCCGCCGGAATCGATTCAGGCACTGAGGCCGCGGGAACTATCGTTGGATCTTCACCCGCGAAATGGAGCAGCCATTGTTCCAGTTTTTCCCACATACCAAAACCTGCCATAACCATGAAAAGCCATAGGAGAAAAATAACCAGCGTCCCGACCACCTCGCCCAGGAATTTCCATGTCAGCATGATCATTCCCCAGCCAAGTCGTCCTCCATACATACCGGCTTCTGCCAAAATGAAGTCATTACCGCTTACAGCCGCGAACAGACCCAGGGTCAGGAGCGAAGCGAATTCAAGAGCAATGATCCGCCCCCAGCGAATTTCTCCATCACCCTGCTGCAAAAAGGCATATCCCAAATATCCAATTGAGAAGAGGATGAGAAAACTTCCCCAGCCAAACCAAATGGTAAGCCGACTGGCAACAAAGGAAAGAACAACTCCGCCTAAAAAGACAGTTTTATTGGCAACGGTAATTTGGTTGTAAATGGACTCCAGGACCGCAAAGAAAGACATAAACGCAAAAGCGATCAGAAAGACACCTGCAGCCTCACGCACGAAGTGTCCAAAACGCAGGTTAAAGCGGGCAAGGTTTTCAACCCAATCACCTTGCAGATTAAAAGGCGGTTCGGTTTGCTCGTGTTTTTCTTTGTGCAGATCTGAAGATTCAGGCATTGGGGTTATTCAAGCCTCATACTTAATCCCATGCGCTGATGGGAGGGATCGAGATGCAGGACACGCACCTGCACAGTCTGACCTTCAGAAAGGACTTCTTTTAAGGGCTTGCCCTCTGCCAGTGGAATTTCAGAAGCGTGGATCAGTCCTTCAACACCCGCATCCAATCGGGCAAAAGCGCCAAAGGAAAGCACGCTGGTAATGGTGGCAGACTTGACGCACCCTTTTGGAAAGTCAACCGCTGCGTTTTGCCAGGGATTAATAAGCAGGCGTTTAAGGCTTAATGCGACACGGCAGCGTTCGGGCGCAAGGTCAAGTACCTGCACGTCAATCTCACTGCCCATCTTTACAATATGACTTGGGTGTGAAACGCGACCCCACGATAATTCAGAAATATGGATTAAACCTTCGACCCCGCCAAGGTCAACAAAGACACCAAAATCAGTAATATTGGTTACAGTGCCCTTCACATTTTGACCTGGCTGCAAGGCATGAAATAATTCAGCGCGCTTACCCGGTTCTGATTGCGCAGCGCGTTCTGAAAAAACAACCCGTTCATCTTCCGGCACACACTCGATCACTTTCAAGGAAAGCGATCGACCGATATATGCTTGGAGGTTAAGGTCACGATCAGGATTCTCTGCCTTGTCTGTCAGACCTACAAGATGTGAGAACGGTACAAAACCATACAGACCATTACCCTCCACAAGCAAGCCGCCCCGGTTATGACCTGTGACAGAGAGCGCAACGATCTGGTCGCGCATATACATATCCTTGACTTGATCCCAATTGGCAACAATTTTCTTGTCCGTTGGATCATTCGCCATAGAATTGCCTTGTGCCGACTTCGCCTCAAGCTGGTTATCTGCCCTGTTCCCCGACAAACGCAGCGGGGGTGGAGGCGAATTACGACCCTCCTCTGCCAGCACCGACGACCACCAGCCCTCATCTATGACGGGCATCGGATTTTCATGAGTGTTCTTTTGTCCATCCATTTTGGACTCCTTCCCATTCCTATAATATGAACGCTGGGGTCTTCTCAAAATCGAGAAGGGCGTTCTTTTTACATAAATAAAAATTTCATTTAGTAACAAGAACCTTAAAGGTTGCCTTTCTAAATCCATGTTTTTTTCAGACACCTTTTTCGGGTTGAGGCATTGTAGAATTTATTGATCCTTGAGATTTTCTTCCATTTCAAGGATGGTTTTTGCAACAACTTCCACGGCGATTCGCTGCTTTCGGTACAAATCAGCTTCAGACATGGCAAGGCGCGACGCCACATCACGCACCTTGCGCCCTTCAATAAATTTCATTTCAAGGATATTGAACAGGATCCATTCCGTGGTGAATTTACGCTCACCTTTTGGTTTTACCTGGTCAACCGCTTTGCGTAACAGGGCACGCAAAGCATTTGCCAAATTTCCATCGTCCTGTCCGGCAAGTTCCTGCACTACTTGGAGTTTGATCAATGGATTATTGGTAAGCTTGGGTCCGCCCCAGTAGTGGGTCAACGCATCCCTGACCCAGTTGGCAAGGTCTGCTTCCTGCAGAAGGGTACCATCAAGAAGGTTTGTACGCGTATCATAACGCCCTGCAGCACGCATACGCTGGATCATTTCGACCTGCGGTTGCAAATCTTCCAGGGAACGAAAGACACGTTGTTGCAGTTGACGATCCTGCAAGGCAAGCGCAGCCCGGTCGGCCAACAACCACAAAGATTCGCGTTGATCACGCTCAATCACTTGCTTCTCGCGGCGCGCCACGCCAAGCAAACCAAGCAGGGATGGTATTTCGTCCTGATCCATATCCGCATGCCTGCGATGATATAAAGGTAATATCCAGAAACTACCCCATTGGAATTCACGGCGGTGGTCTCCATCCACTTTTTCCAATGCTTCGGGCAACCCTTCCTGGTCAAGCATGGCTCGATTGCCAGCCACGACAATGGGTGACAGGGTATCGTCATCCAATGCGGCAACAAAGGCGGATGGGGATTGCATGTGATCGCGTACTGCAGCAAGCACCGCCTCGAGAAATTGCTGTAAATCACTTTGGGTCAGAAGACGTTCTTCAAAATTTTGAAGCATTTGCAATTCGCCGCGGTCATTTCCAAAAAACAACTGCCGCTCCCAAATGGGTGCGGCAAAAGTAATAATATGTTCAAGAGACAGAATCGTTGCAACCACGATAAATGGAACGAACGCATTGTAAGGCGAGCCAAGCAGTTCCCCACCGCGACGGACAATGGTCATCAATGCCAGGGCAGTGGATGCCGTCACTGGTCCACGCATGATCCACTTGAAGAGGCGGCTTTTGATCACACGATCCGGCCATGAAACGCCAAAGAAAGCAACAGCATACGCCATCACGATCACCAATGCGCCGACCAATACGTTGATGACCGTTGACACACTCCAAAACAAAAGTGTGTGCTGTGCGGCAAGCCCGTACCCGAATAAAAGATACGGATAGGAACCGAGCGCCGGGGCGGTCGCGCCAGCCATCAGATACAACATACGGCGGCGGCCTGAACTGGACAGCATCAGCATGTAAGCGCGGGCAAAATTGATGCCCGCCCACACAATCGCAGTGACGTAGAACAGGGTAAATAACTCAGTCCACAGGGTACGCTCAAGATGAGGGGCGGGCTTGCCGTTTATCACAACAGGACCGAGTAAATAACCAAATGCAAGTAAAACAATGAAAAAGGTCGAGACAACGTATATACCTCGCACAGCCAACCTTCTGCGCCCGCGCGAGGGACGTCCTGCGGTTACGAGCAACGCATCAGAAAGATGTAGATAAGCCGCCGGGAGAAAAACAATACCAAACCACTGTAAGCGTAAAAGCAGTTGAATCATCTCCGCCGTCATTGATTCATCCTGTAACGCCTCGGTAGTGAATACGATCACTACACACAACAAAATGATCGCGAATGAACGCGCAACCCTATCACGCAAATTAAAAGAGAGCGCATATAGGAATAGCGAAAACGCCGTGATGGCAATTCCTGCCGTCAGAATTTGGTTGAGCGCCTGGATCCCCGCCAGTAATGGTTCCATCCAACCGTTAATCATGCAAACCC
>JFJP01001911.1_pt1 | contig 20127 bp, 18 predicted proteins | sample 431651 | NCBI WGS metagenome assembly JFJP01 (sample SAMN02602958, study PRJNA72255) | Microbial mat metagenome, whole genome shotgun sequencing project. | biome: fresh water; feature: sink hole; material: water; isolation source: purple microbial (photo- and chemosynthetic) mats found in...
AGGCTTCAAGCTCAAGGGCGGCACTGCTGGCCGGGGTTTGGATGGGTTCGCTGCGGAGGAGTTGCAAATCGCGCTGCATTTTCAGGTTATCCTGCTCCGCGCGGAGTTCCTTGATTTGTTTTTCGAGGCGGGCGACCTCGTCGGGCGGGGGGTTTTTGACACCGGTGTTCATGCCCTGCCAGGATACCGCGAGCGCGCCGAGCAGGAGCGCGATGGTGGTGCCAAGAAGTAGTTTCATCGTGTCCATGGGCGGGACGTTGGACGGGGAGGGCGCGGATGTCAACGCGTGGCGCAAATGACGGCAACGTTGAGGATTGACGTGCTCTCGGGGAGGGTTTCATGGACACAGCGATGCCGTCGCCGGAGATACAGACATGAAATCCCCACGCTGAAAAAACCTGGGACAGTCGGCTCTGGGACTGAGATGATTTCAAAGGCGAAATCTGTGCCGCCAGTGGTAGAAACCTGATCCCATACGCTCGCCGGAAAGTCATATCCGCCCAAGCGATTGCCTCCCCGCGTAGGGGGGGGCTGAGAATTTCCGTAGCGGTTGTATCCCGACCCGCCCGAAGTGTGCTCGATTACGAACGCAAACGTCTCTTCTGCGGCAGCAAAAGTGGGCTTATCGAAAGACGCCGCGATCCATGACACATCGGAAACTCCAACCAAGGAATTCGAGACTGAGGCGCTGCCCAATATCAGGGATTCCACGGAACTGGTCAATGGATCGAAGCGATGGAGTTCGATCATGAAATCCGCACCTCCCGAACCACCGCGAACGGTAAGCGCAAGCGCATCAATTGAAACCGCACTCGTTACGGTGAATGTTTGTCCGTAGCCTGTCGGGCAATCGCTTTGATTGGTGTTCGAAGTCTGGGAGACGACCGGGAAGTGCCCGTTGGGGAGAACGACTGCTCCGGTGGAAGCCGTGGTCAGATACGGCAGTGCCACGATCAGTTTAAACACGTGACTGCCGTTCATGGTTTTGGAAGGGATTTTAACTTAAGTTTCTCCGCTTCGAACCACTTTTCCAAGCGCAAGAGAATGTCCTCGTTCTTAATTACATTCTTATCGATCTTCCAGCTTGAGAATTTCGGGAATATTTTCCACTGGCCGCCTTGTTGAATGAGAAAAATCGGGTCGTAATCTTCTGTCTTATCTTGGGCCTCCTCTTTGATCACGACAACGGCGTAGTCGCCATCCACTTTCCCATCCAAGATCTTGAACGGACTATCACCTGATTCGATACGTCTGATGTGTTTCGTCACCTTTTCCTGCATGAAACCCACTACCTGAGGCGGCAAATCGGGAAACTTAGCGATGAAGGCTCGAGCTCTCTCGGGTTCGTGTTTAATGCAGGCTTGAAATTCTTCAAGAACCTCCTTGGGGCTAGCGGCGGGAGCAAGCTGAAAGCAGGCGATAGATAAAACAGAGAACAAAAATATCTTAGTGTGGTGCATGATTACGATGGCAGTTCGAGTGTCGGGGCTTTAGGGATTTTCAATTGTTTAATCCACCATATCGAGAGGCTTGAATTCGACATTAGTCCACTTCTTTCGCTCCGCCAAGTCCTTTACCCGTTTCGTGCAATAGAGCGTGGTCGTGGACGCACCACCTGAGTGACTGAAAAGGTCCAGTCCGTTCCAACTTGATAGACGAAACTTTGATTTTGGATATGGTTTTGGTGGAGGCTGGAGAATAGGCCTGCCGTTTTCGTCCACTTTGATTCCCATAGCATCCCAAGCTTTGTCGATTACAGGAATTGCTTCCAGCACATAATACTTTGGGGCAGGAATTTTTTGAAGAGCCTTAGCCATAATTTTCGCAATCGGCATTTCGGTGGCACGAAGGATGGGAATAGCATGCTCTGCCAAATCCTGGATGAGATACTCGCTAACAAATTGATGAGGCCATCCCAAACCGCACCCGATCACATGCGACCAACACCTGCCGCCGGGATCGATCGCCATTCCGGGGAGCGTTGGATCTACTTTCCAATACTGGAGTCGTCTCTCATAGACGATGGGTTGCATGCCCTCAAAAAATGGCATTTGGGGCAAGGGGCCATAGCCACTGGCCCATGGAAATGTCCGGCCACCCATATGGGAGTGAGTTAGTTCGTAAAATTTCATCAATCCGTTTCGAAAAATTTGCTTCGGCATTCCTCAAGTTTTTCAATGATCTCGAGTTTGGTGAGCGCCTCCCCACCATCGTCCATGACCGTTTTTTCTGCAGCTTCAACTTGCAGCCACCAAGCGTTAAACTCTCCACCTCCCGCTCCCCGATGCCATGCTTTGTGATCGGTTTTATTGGCCCACCGACCATACGCCGCATCATTGACATCAATACCATGATCAGCAAACCATATGCGCATCTCCCAAGGGAGATCATGGTGGGCCTGGTAAAAGAATCCGCCGAAGATTCCACCCGGTCTTGGCATGACCGCCGTCATCCGGTCCTTCAAGGTCGCACGTCTGGTCGGGGGTGTAATTGGTCCCGAGTCGCTGCTCAACACCTTGCGGAGAAACATCGAATATCCTTCCTCGCCGTAGACCGTGCCGATCGTCGCGAGCGTTCTGTTGACCGCCACTTCTTTGAGCTTGGCAACACCGGCAGTGTCGAGCGTGTCCAGAACCTCTCCGGCCGACTTGCGTATGATCAGCCGGCCTCCTGACTTGACTAGGCCTGCTGGAACAAATGGCAGGGCGGCGGCGAGGGATTCGTAATGCCCCTCACTCACGTCATTGACAATGATGATCCAGTCCAATCCCTCGTTGACTACGCCTAAACCAGAAAGATATAGCTCCGTGGCGGCGATGGCGGTTCGTTGTGTTTCCTGCACCGCCGCCCCCATTGCGGCCCTGAATGTGTCCATGTCGTCTCCGAGATTTTCGAATACGTAATGGTCGAAAACTTCGTGATATGGCGTGACTTGTTTCAGCCCTTCAAGCAGCAAGTTCGCCGCAAATACGGGATTATTATCCTCCTCAATCTGGATTGTCCAGATGTTATCGGCGTCCGTGCTTAGATTATTGCGCTGGAGGTCCAGATCGAGGTCATCTATATCGTCACCCGTAACATCTCCCGTTTCGATCTGATGGCTACCACGCAAGAATCCATTCAACAGTTCGAGTGCGAAGGTGTTATCGGCATGGAGCAGCCGGTATGCCCAGATGACGTGTTCTTTGAGCAAGGGTTGACCGGGGTGCCACGGAGGAATCGTCGTGGCGTTGGTGTTGTTCAGGGAAGGTGATCCTTGTGATTGAAGCTGCGGAGAGGGAACTCCAAGCATAGCCGGAGGGGCTGCGGCTCCAGCAGCACCGGGAACAACCAGAATCTCGGGGGCGTCCCAATCAGATATGTCGGGAATGCGGACGCTGAATTTCAGCTCTCCTTCGCTCTCATCGTATCCATTAGCCGAGAGTCGCGAGGGTACAGCCAATGCAGATGGCAGGAAAAGCTTCACTTCACCCGCTGCATCCGGGTCCTCGGGATACCAAGCATTCCCTTCCTTGACGAGATCGTAGGCGACTCCTCCCGATACGATCTGCAAGCCCGCTTCCGAATAAGAATCGGGAAGCGAAGGAAAGCGAAGGGTGACCGGCTCAAAGGACGAGGGGGCGCTGCCATTGAGATCGGAAATGCGGGAAACCTTTAGAAGGCGATTGCCGAACACCCAACCGCTTGGACGGAAGACGAGAGTGTTTACACCGGTCTCGTCCCATCTGCCGTAGTGTGAAGATTTTGCAAACCCCGGAGCGGTGTATTGCAAATTGACGACTATGGAATCCGCTTGGGTAACAGAAAGATTTGGAGGTGAAAAAAACTTCAGATTGCACGGAGCGGTGAGAGCAGCTGGCGTAGCAGGTATCTGCAAGTTGCCATTGAAGGTCCAGGAGTCCGCTGCCGATTCGGTCAATGGAGTGTCTCCGCCTTGTGGCATGCCATTTCCGAAAAACAAGGTCGCTTGGTCCACCACGCCTTCTCCGGGTGCCACGGGAAACGCTATCGACAGTGGCGACGTTAGCGTTGGAAATGCTGAAGAATCCTCTTCCCACGTCAGGGATACGGCCGACTCGTCGTACCCTTTGGTACCTGAGATATTGGCGGTGGTTTCCGCACGGATGACATAGGTCATCGCCTTGACGCCTGCAATGTGTACTGTTTCGTTAAACGCGAAGCCGTCACCAACGGTGTCATTGATTGCAATGGTGTGAATCAACTCATCCTGATGATAAAAATTCAGCGCCTGGGGTAGTTCGGCTGCATTGCTGGCAAACCGTGACACTGCATCCCGGACCGTTCCTTGCAAGCGCACGACCAAGGTTTCTCCTTGCAGCGTCGCCAATGTCACGGATGCCTCGACGGACGGTGCTGGAGTCGACTCTGCGGTCAGATAATCATCCGGTGCCTCAGACGGAGTGCCTGGTTCGCCGACGACAGTTTGCACCGGCAGGAGAACCACCCGATTCGGCACAATTTGGCTTTCATATTGAGCCGTGCGATCAGGATCACCTTCCCAAGGGTAGCTTAACTGGTTTCTTTTGACAAGAAGCCCTACGGTATCCGAAATTCTCATTTCGGAGGGATTCCATGGGTCAAGAACGAGATGCCTTCTTTGCTTGGGGTCCTTGACATCAATGAAATTGCCTTGCCCGTCATCAATGCTCAATTCCAAGGCCCAATCGTAATCTGGGTAAAAACTGGGATTTATCTCCAGCTTGTCCGGGTCGGTGCCGATATGAACCAGATGGAATTCATATGGCCGATCCCGGCGAAACATCTTGAAGGTAGAACTGGATTCAGGGCTGAGTTCGCCAAATTCCTCGGACTGATGATTGAGGATGATGTTTCCTGTCTTCAAATCCTTAACCTTCACTGCCCAGCGCTCCGAGTGGCTCTCACTCGGGTCGCCAACGATGATTTTCAATGTCATTTTTTCGTCCTGAGACGGAGGATTACCACCATCACTCGGATCATTTGGGTCACTTCCCTGAGCCACTTCGACGCCATCTGAAACGTCATCACCATCGCTGTCCCATGATTTCGGATCCGTTCCGTAAACCTGTTCCTGGAAGTTTGTTAAGCCATCATTCTGCGGCTCTGGCTCGCCCGAAGCGCCGTCGTCTCCTTGTGCCGACAATGGATTGAGATGCCACCGCACTTCCCAACCGTCACTCAGCAAATCCCCGTCCGTGTCAAAATTGTTTGCTTTGGTTCCATTGATATACTCTTGTAAATTTATTAGATCATCACGGTCAAGATCTGCGGAAGCATCGTTGACAGCTACTTTCAAGCCATTAAGATATTCCCATCCATTTGGCATTCGATCCAAATCAATGTCGCCAGCGGGATCAGCCGCAATTAGTGGATTGAATAGGTGCGTGATTTCGTATCCATCAGACATGCCGTCATTATCAGTATCGGCGTCATTCGGATCCGTGCCATGCTGATTGATTTCGACACCATCGGATAAGCCGTCGTTGTCGCTATCCACAGCGGATGGGTTGGTCCCGTAAACGAACGCTTCAATACCATCGCGCAATCCGTCACCATCGGAATCAGGATTGTTTGGATCTGTGGCATAATACCAAACTTCATAAAAATCATCCATACCATCCTCATCTGTGTCAGGATTGAGAGGATCAGTCGAATGGCTGGTGATTTCATCCCAATTGTTGATGAAGTCACCATCGAAATCTGCAGTCTCTAGCGTTTCACCCAGCTCCAAGACTTGATCGGTGTGTTTGAGGCGGAAAAAGCCCTTATCGGCGGTGCCGTCCACTTCGTAGCTGATATTCTCTTCGTTGCCGCTTTCGATAATAGGTGCCCATATCCATCTTTTCAGGTGATCATTCGGATCGGAAATTTGCAGGAAGTAACTGCGCCCATGGTGGCCATACCAACGGAGAAATTTGTCGTTTCCGACAGTGACCAAGTCAGAGACCTGCTCGACGCCGTTCGTCTGCGCTGAAAGCGGAGCACTCGCGCAAAGCAGTGAGAAAATGTAAACAAAGAGAGATCTCATCGGCCACCTCCGTTTTTGGAAAGATAGCGACTGCCCCGATGAGGTTTCAGCCAGTAGGTATGGCTTTCGGGTTTCGGTGGATGCGCGGCGTGCCATGCGGCGGCCTCGGCCTTATATTGTTCCTGCGCCTTCTGGATGAGGATAAGGCGTGGTTTGTGCTTGATGTAGCAATCCCTGAGGGTGCCGAGAATGGCCATGGCGGAAGGATCGCCCGAGTTGCCCTTGGTGATTACGAACCCATCCGGAGCAACCTCTGGATGAGCGAGAATCTCAAGTTTCCTCCCGAGACGGACCTTTACGGCGGTGTCGATGTTGAAGGAGGTCAGGTGGAAGTGACTCAACTGGTTCCCTATCTCTATCTGTGGGAGAGGAGACAAAAGTGTCCAATCCCAACCGCACCATGCTTCGAATGTCTCGCGGGTTTTTGGATTCCACCAGCGGACGTGGCTGATTTGGTGATCGTAAACTGTCGCGCCGATGGAAACAAGATATTGGGGTTCATCGATAGGTCCCATCCGCGACGGTTTGGCGACGGGGGGAACCGGGATATCAGGCAAGGTGGAGGCCTCCCCGCGCAGAATGGTGATCTGATGGGTGGGAAGCTTGAGAACCGAGGAGGATTTCACCACCATCGCCGGCACTTTTTTGGGTGGCGGCGGTGGGGTGAAATTGCTCGAGGGAATAGGCAGAAAGTAATCGTCGAACCCTTGAGCTGCGACGGATGGAAAATGCAAGGTTGCGACACAAAGGAAGGCGCGTGTTAGGGTGAGGAAGTGAAGAGGGGAACGGGAGATAAGATTTGTCATGTGTCAGCGGTGCAATTATTTTTTCTTTGTTGAATGAGGGCTTAACAAAGAAAGAGCGCGACTTGATCGCGCCCTACTCACAGGCACCGGCAAGAGCGCCTCTCGAAAAGACACGCCAAGCCGCGCCGATTGGCGCGACAGCTCTGTCTTTTCGAGGGCTTGAAAACTTGCCGGTTTTGTGAGTAGCCCAGTAGCTTTGTTGGTCGCAAAGCAGTTGTTGTTCTTTTGGTTTAGATCATTGGTGCGAAAGACTCCGACGTATCATCGGAACGGATGGAGAAATAGCAAGTGCGTTGGTGGTGGGCAATCTTGAAGTTCTGAAATTGCCCGCTCGACTTCAAGTAGGTGATTCTCTGATGCGGTGAAATGAGCTAAGTTTCGCGGTCCGTGTAGTCAAAAAAGCCGGGCAAGTTTCCCTGTCTTGCTTTTATTTGCTGTAGTGGTAGGCAGTGACCCTTGTTGGCGACATTGTAGGCTTCCGCCGGATTACTGCTGCCCGGTCTGGCGACGGGCGAGGCGGTCGCGGATGGACTGGGGAAGGGGATTGGTCTGGATCCATGCCTGTGCTTGGGAAGGATCGCGCTCGATCCAGTTGTCCAGCATCCGCCGGTACATCTCGTCGCGCTGTCCCTCGTCGCCGATGCGCGAGATTTGACTGGCGGCGAGGGCCGGATCGGTACCATAGGAATGCCAGACGAAATTCCGGACCACGCGGTCGTTCACGTCGTTCGAATATTGGTCCATCAGGCCGACGGCGGCTTTCGGGTCTGCGGCGGCCAGGCTACTGACCACGCCGCGCAGCGCGTTGCTGCGGTCGTCTCCGGCGGGAAGCTTGTTGAGGGAGGACAGGGCGGCTTGTTGATCCTTGCCCGCCCAAACGCTGTAAACATCATCCATCCGCCGTTGCGCGGCCTCGCCAGGGTTGGCAAGCAGCCAGGAGGCGGTCCCTGCCGGGTCGGTTTTGGCGAGTTTTTCCGCAGCGCGCATGATGGCGCCGTTGCGCAGTGCTTCATCGGTGAGGGACGCGATCCACGAGCGTGTGGCTTCGGAACCCTGCTGCAGAAGATGGGGCATGATGTAGTCGAGGCCTTCGCCGCGCTCTTCGCTGCGGGGCATGCTGGCGAGCAGTTGGGTGGCCCGTGCCGGATCGGATTCCACGATGCCGCGGATAATGCCGGGCATGTAGGGGTTTGCGCCGTCGCCCTTGTAGTCGGCTTGCGCCCAGCGGATGGCGGCGTCCGGGTCCGTGGTCGCCCAGGAGGTTAGAATCGTCTCGGTGGCGAAGCCGTTGGAGGTGTTCGCCTTGGCGTAGGTGAGGGCGGAGAGCGGATCTGCCTGGGCCCAGGCGGTGAGCAGCAGGGAATATTCCCCCATCCGGCTCGTGGTGATGCCAAGGCTGCGGAAATTCGCAACCACGCCCTCGAAATCGCCCGGCGCGAGCTTGTCGATGTAGGCGAGCAAGGCACGGCTCCGGTCCAGCGGATTTTCGCCCCGGACGATGGCCTCCATGCGCGCGAGACGATCCGTGGTGGTGGCGGTGCCTGGCTCGGATAATCCCGACTTGGTGGTCCGGGCCTGCCGTTTTGTTTCCACCGGGTTGGCGGATGATTCCCTGGACGACGAGCGGGACGAGCGGGTTTCCGCCGGGGCGTCCGTGTCGGGCGCGGCAGTGACGGGCGACGAGACGCGGCCGACCATGAAACCTCCGATTCCGATGAGAGCGAGAGCGGCAAGTGCGGTGATGGGCGTGAGTTTCATAAAATCGGCAGGCGGGTGTCCCTTACACCACCATAACGCACGGCGCTCGGGATTTTATGCAAAAATCACCCGGGTTGAGTGATGAAAGGTCCAAACGCTCAACCTGCGAAGGCATTCGCTGGCACTCCGCGGACTCCGAGCCCGCGGATGACGAACAGGCGCCCGGCGTGTGCCTCCACCACCGATTTATGGACACCGGTCGTCACGTAGAGATCCGCCAAATCCGGCCCGCCGAACGCGCAGGCGGTGGTCTCCAGACAAGGCAGGTCGATGCGCCGGAGCTCGGCACCGGTGATCGGGCTGAAACACGCCACGCACCCGCCATGGCAAAACGCGATCCACAGGTTGCCTTCCGCATCGAGGGTCATGCCGTCCGGCGAAGCGTCCAGATGCTCGGTGGAAATCACGCTGCGCAGGTTCCGCAGGTGGCCGTCTCCCTCGTAATCGAAGGCGAGCACCTCGCGGCGCGGCGTATCAATGTAGTAAACCGTTTTTCCATCCGCCGACCATGCGATGCCATTCGAGTTTGTCACCGGTCCGAAGGCCTCGTGCAGGGTCAAATCCAGATCGAGCCGGTAGAGCCGGGCGTCGCCGGTTTTTTTCACCAGGCTGATGGTTCCGGCGAAAAACCGGCCGTCGGGTGCGCATTTCCCGTCATTGAACCGGTTGTCCGGCTTGTTCGGTTCCGGGTCCGCGATGGCGGAGAGCCGCCCGGTTTCCTCATCGAGGAAATACAACCCGTGATCGCCCGCGATGAGTAATCCACCGCTCTCCCGGGGGACGACGGTGCCCACGCGCTGGCCGGCATCCCAGGATTTTTCACTCCCGTCGGCCGGGTCGAAGCGGTGCACGCGGTGCCCCTCGATGTCCACAAAATAGAGCGCTCCCTGCCACCAGACCGGGCCCTCGCCCCACTGGCTGTGGATATTTGAAATCGCCTCGATCGTGACCATGGCCGCAGCCTAAAAGCAGGCGGGAATCGAGACCAAGATAAAATCGCCGTCCCGGGGCTTTCATTTTTCCTAACCACAAGGCACACTGCGACCAGTGCGCGAGGAAACGTCCATCGATGTCCTGAAAGTCTGGCTCTACACCGTGGCTGCCGTGCTGCTTGGCGCGTGGCTCGCCCCGTTCCTCTACAATGCGGGCAAGGCACTTGCGGAAATCTCCTCCGCCAAGCAGACCAACGGGTTTCTCGAATGGCTGGCCGGGGTGTGCCGGACGGCCGGGTTTACGAAGTTCTTTGAAATCAGCCTGTGGATCACCGCCGCAGCGCTGTTTTTACCGATGATCTGCTGGCTGCGTGGCGGTCAGGCAGTGGCAATCGGGCCCGCCTGGAGGCTTCGATTGCGGGCTCCCGCGGCCGGCCAGCGCCTGCTTCCGAATCCCCGGGGCTTCCGCCAGGGCGTGGTCGGATTTCTCCTGGTCACCGTGTTTTTCCTGCTGATGGCGGCGGCTCTGGTTTTTGCGGGAGTGCTGGAGTGGAAAAATCCGGGCGTCCCGCTGGTCAAGTTTCTGCTGCGCGGCGGGATCATCGCCCTCGTGCTGGCCGGGTTGCAGGAAATCCTGTTCCGGGGCATTGCCATGGGGATTTTCCTGCGGGCGATGCGCCCTGCCGTCGCCCTTGGCATGTCGGCGGTGCTATTTGCGCTCGTCCATTTCCTCAATCCGCCGCCCGGCATGAACGTGGCGGACCCGGACGCGGCGGGTGTCGGGTTCGAACTCCTGCGGAAAATCTTCAGCCAGTTTTCCGAACCGTGCGCGATGTTCGGCATATTCAGCCCGCTCTTGGCCCTCGGGTTCGTCCTGGCCTACGCGCGCTGGCGGACGGCATCGCTCTGCCTGCCGATCGGGCTGCACGCCGGCTGGATTTTTGTCAGTGGCCTGCTCGGCAGCGTGACCCTGCCGGCCAGTTCATCGGATTCCCTGATGCGGGTGATCTCCGGCATGTCGCTGAACCAAGGACTGGTGCCGCTGGCCGGCATCGTGGTCGCCGGAGTGCTGGCCGACTACCTAACCCACGCCCACGATGTCACCGACGACGGCAAGGCGTGAAATCCGCAGCTGGCGGAAATGGCTGTCGCACGCGCTTGACCTGCTTTATCCGCCGCTGTGCGTGGTTTGTGGCGAGGGATTGTCCGACGGCAGGGCCTTGTGCGATGCCTGCGACGGGGATTTACCGCGACTCGCCGAGCCCTATTGCGAGCGCTGCGGCGAGCCGTTCCCGGGACAAATCGAAGGACCGTTCGCTTGCCCGAACTGCAGCAAGCTGAAGTTTTTCTTCGAATTCGCCCGGCCCGCCATGGTCCGCGACGAGCGCACCTTGGACATGATCCATCGCTTGAAATACGGGCGAGAACTCCACCTCGCCAAAGAACTCGGCCGCCTCGCCGCCGAGTCGTTTTGCGATCCCCGCCTGGCGGAAGCCCTCGCGGGAAAATGGCCACTGGTGCCCGTGCCCCTGCACCACAAACGCTTCCAGCACCGCCATTTCAACCAGGCGCAGGAAATTTCCAGGGAGCTCTCCCGCCACACCCGGTTGCCGGTGGTCAACGCCCTCAAGCGGACCCGCGCCACCGAGCACCAGACGGCGCTCACCCGCGCCCAGCGGCTGGAAAACCTGCGTGGCGCCTTCATTCTCAGCCGCGCCGGGCAACGCCAGATCGGCGAATCCCCGGCAGGTGCCATCCTTGTCGATGACGTGCTGACCACCGGATCGACCGTGGACGAATGCGCGAAAACCCTCCGCCGCGCCGGATTTCAGCGGGTCGTCGTCGTCACCGTGATGCGCGGTTGAGCGCATGGCTTTTTCTCGAAATACTTCAACGCGAAACGGCACACCTCCGCAGTGAAGGCGAGTGCCAGCAGCGGCAAAAGCCCCGAACGCAGCGAATCCCCCACTCCCCAAGGCCGCCAATCGTGGGATGGAACCGCCAGGTGGAGCATGTTGAAGCCCTTGAACGCCGCGATCCAGCCAGCGTGCAGGCCGATGGAAAACCACAGCGACCCCGTCCGCAGCCGTGCCTGGGAGAGAATCATCCCGACGACGAAAAGCGTGGCGAAGTCCGTCACGAAAAACCGCGGCTCGGTGAAGTGAAGCAGGATTTTCCCCAGCAACTCAAAGCCCGCAAAAGGAGCTGCCGGATCGGCAATGTCCGATCCAGCCGGCGGCGCAAGGAAATGCAGAAAGGCGAACAACAGCGAGGTGCCGACGCACGCGGCAAGCGGTTTGGCAAATCTCAGCCACAGCCCGAGCAACAACCCGCGGAAAAGCCACTCCTCCACCAAAGACGCGGCTACGGCCGGAATGAGCAACCTTCGAAGGAACTCCCCGAGTGCCGGGGGATCCGGCTCCGCCGTGAAGACCCCGACCGATTCCAGGATCATTCCCATCCCCGTCAGGATTCCGCCGGCGATGAGGACGCCCACCGCCGTTTGCACCGCTGCGGCCTTCCACGGCACTTTCGCCCACACTTCCAACGGCAAGCCCGACGCCGCCCGGATCGACCGGATTCTCATCAGCAGAAATGGCAGCGACAAAATCGCCGAGCCCGCAAGCGAGCGACTGAAATACCGGTCGAACTTCGCCCGCCGGCATGAATTTCCCAACGATTCCAAAACCCCAGGCAACTCGTCGCGGGCGGCGATCCCGGCGAAACGCCCGCCTAACTGGTAGAGCCACGGCGCAACCACCGCCGCCAGTAACAGCGCCGAAAACACCCACACCACGGCCGCTCCGGCCTCGGATCTGAGAAATCGTTTCAAGAACAGCAGTTCTGATGGGTCTCGCAAGCCTTGTCCAGAGATGTTTGGGGCTTGCGGATCGCCAACACCGGCATGGTCACCGTCTATAGCCGCCGCCTGCCGGTCGTGATTCCGCGGCTTGCCGGGCGACGGCTCTGGCCGGATCCGGACTCCCCGGCCGCCATCAACCGCGCCTCCATCCCAGGGATGGGAATTCACCAAAACGCCCCCGGAAGGCTTCCCGAGGCGTTGGCGATTTGAAAAGCGAACTGCTCAGAGACCGCGAAGGGTTTCCTTGATCGCCTCGAAGTTCGGCTGGTCGCCGGGATTTTCGAGCACCTCGGCGTATTGCACCACGCCGGCCTTATCCAGCACGAAGGCGGAGCGCTTTGGCACGCCGCCCATGATCAGGTTCTTGGTGGGCAGGAATTGCTCGTAAGCCACGCCGTAAGCCTCGGTTACCTTGTGCTCATAGTCGCTGAGCAGCGTGATCGTGATGCCTTCCTTCTGGGCCCAGGCTTCCTGCGCGAACGGATTGTCGCCGGAAATCCCGAGCACCTTCGCGTCGAGCGCGTCGTATTCGGAAATCCCTTGGGAAATGGTGCAGAACTCCGCCGTGCAGCCGCCGGTGAAGGCCATGGGCACGAACAACAGGACAATGTTGGATTTTCCGATGAGATCGCCCAAGGTGACCAGCTCGGGGCCGTTGGCGGTTTTGGAAACGAGAGTGAAATCCGGGGCTTTGTCGCCGACTTTGATAGACATGATGGTAAGGAGTTTGGTTGGAAGTGGGCCGCACTATAAAACCCGGATTCCCGATCTGTCATACCAATTTTCAACATTTACCCAGCCCTGCCCGACCTCCGGGCGGTCCTGCGAAAGCAAAGCGAATGCGAAGCCCGGCAGAGCCCGACCTCCGTGGCGGTCCAGCGAAAGCAAAGCGAATGCGAAGCCCGGCAGGGACCGACCTCCGTGGCGGTCCAGCGAAAGCAAAGCAAATGCGAAGCCCGGCAGGGACCGACCTCCGGGCGGTCCTGCGAATGAAAAGCGAATGCGAAGCCCGGCAGGGACCGACCTCCGGGCGGTCCTGTGAATGAAAAGCGAATGATCCCGTCGCTGCGAAGCCCTTCAGTCCCCTCATTCTCCCCTCATTCTCCCCTCATTCCCACCTCGTCTCCCCCCATTCCCACCTCATTCTCCAGACCGCCCGGAGGTCGGTCCCCACCATTGGTCCGTACCATTGGCTTGCCATCCTCACGGATCTTGCTAGATCTCCCCAATGTCTCCGGAAGAGCTGCCGTCCCGCCTTGCAAGAGGCGCTTCCCACATCCCGCCGGACTGGGTCGCCACGGACTCCACCTTCTTCCTCACCATCAACTGCAAGCCCCGCGGATCGGATCACCTCACCGCCGGTGATCTTCCGAATCGAATCTTCGATTCCATCACCTTCCTCCGCGACCGCCGCACGTGGTTTCCCGAGATGGTTCTCCTCATGCCCGATCACCTCCACGCGTTGATTTCATTCTCGTGGGAAACCAACTTCGGCATGAACCGTGTCATCGCCGATTGGAAACGCTACCTCGCCAACCGGTTAGGCATTTCCTGGCAGCGCGATTATTTCGACCATCGCATTCGTTCGGAGCAGGACCATCAATCGACGTGGCATTACATCCGCGAAAACCCCGTCCGCGCCGGGCTCGTCGAAACCTACGACCTCTGGCCCCACGTCTGGCTCCCCGGCCAAATCGGTTGGAATCTCCCCAGCCCCGACCCGTAAGGCAGGGCCCGACCGCCGTGGCGGTCCAGCAAATGAAAAGCAAATGCGAAGCCCGGCACGGACCGACCTCCGGTCGGTCCCCGTTTGGATTCCTGCACTTCAAAAACCAACGATCATCAATCCGATGGCTCGGGCACCAGGCTCATGAACGTGATCGACATCACGGGCTGGCGGTGGTTTGAACGGGGCGCGACCTGCTGACGTCGCATTCATGCCATGTCATACTTATTCTCAAATTTCGGCCAACACCTCGGCAGCGGCAGCGGCATCGGCGAGCTGATGGACGATCTCGGCCACGCCCTTGCCAGCGGCGGCCCGGACTTGAAAATGCTCGGCGGCGGCCAACCCGCCCGCATCCCCGAGATGAACGCCGTCTGGCGGCGACGCCTGCAGGACATCATGGAGGAAATGGGTGGCCTCGAGCGCGCCCTCACCACCTACGACCCGCCCGGCGGAAATCCGCATTTCATCCAGGCCGTCGCCACCCTCTTCCGCGAGACCTTCGGCTGGGACATCGGCCCGGAAAACGTCGGCATCACCAGTGGCGGCCAGACCGCCTTCTATTTCCTCTTCAACCTGCTCGCCGGCGAAATGCCCGACGGCACCCGCCGGAAAATCCTCCTCCCGCTCGTCCCCGAATACATCGGCTACGCAAACCAAGGCGTCAGCGGCGACATGTTCCGCGCCGTCAGCCCGCTCATCGAAAAAACCGGCCCTCACGAATTCAAATACCGCGTCAATTTCGACAAACTCGAAATCACCCCGGACATCGCCGCCATCTGCGCCTCCCGCCCGACCAACCCGACCGGCAACGTCCTAACCGACGGCGAGATCGCCCGCCTGTCCGCCATCGCGAAACAACACAACATCCCGCTGATCATCGATAATGCTTACGGCGCGCCTTTCCCCGGCATCATCTTCGCCGACGCCACGCCGTTCTGGGAGAAGCACGTCGTGCTCACCCTCAGCCTGTCGAAACTCGGCCTGCCCGGCACCCGCACCGGCATCGTCATCGGCCCGCCGGAAGTCATCCGCGCGCTTGGGTCGATGAGTGCCATCGCCGGCCTGTCCAATCCTAACATCGGCCAGCAAATCACCCTGCCGCTCATCAAGTCCGGCGAGATCCTCCGTCTCAGCCGCGAGGTGGTGCGCCCGTTCTATCAGGAAAAATGCCAACTCGCCCGCCAGGCCGCCATCGAGGCCTTCGGCGACGACATCGACTGGTTCATGCACCGCAGCGAGGGCGCGTTGTTCCTCTGGCTCTGGTTCCCCGGCCTGCCGATTTCCTCGCAGGAACTCTACGAACGCCTGAAAAAACGCGAGGTCCTCGTCATTCCCGGCCATCACTTCTTCTTCGGCCACGAGGACGAAAACTGGCCGCACCGCCACGAGTGCATCCGCGTGTCCTACGCCATGGATGAAGCCGTCGTTAGAGACGGGCTGGAGATCATTGCGGAAGAAGTGCGCCGCCTGCGATAAGGGGCATGGACGTCTCGTCCATGAGTGGGGACGAGACGTCCCCACCCCCCTTTTTCAGCCGCTAAGCCATAGCGATTTTCGCGAATTTTTTGTCGATGAATTTCAGGACGAGCTCTTCGACGGGCGCGTTCTTGAGGCGCTCGACGACATCCACGGAGAAGCCGCGGGCGATGAGTTGGCGGGCTTGCACGGGATCAATACCGCGGGCGCGAAGATAGAAGATTTCCTCGTCGCTGATCTGGGAGGAAGTGCTGCCGTGGGAGCACTTCACCTGGTCGGCGTTGATCTCCAGGCCGGGCATGGAGTTGGCCTCGCAGGTGTCGCTCATCAGGAGATTGCGGCAGGTCTGATAGGCGTCGGTGTGGTGCGCGTTTTTGTCCACGAAGATGAGCCCGGAGAAAATCGTGCGGGCCTTGTCGTAGAGGGAATTCTTGTAAAGCAGGTCGGAGTAAGCGCCTTCCGAGACGTGGTGCTGGAAGGTGCGCTGGTCGTATTCCTGCTCATGGGACGGGATGGAAACCGAGAGCATGTCCGAGCGCGAGCCGGCGCCTTCGAGGCGGGAAAGCGACTCGTCGCGGACCCAGGAACCGCCGGTGTTGAGGATGAAGCCGGTGGTCGAGGCGTCCCGGAATGCGGACGTCTCGTTGATCTGGATGACGCGGGTGACTTCGTTGAAATCCTGGATGGCGACGTAATCGAGCTTCGAATTCGGACCGGCGGATAGATCGTTGACGGCGATGGCAAGACCGGGCTGCACGTCATCCGCCGAGCGGAAAATATCCACGACGCGGACCTTCGAGCTCTTGCCCGTGACGATCAGCGTGTGCGGGAAAACGACGGTGTTTTCGCCGCTGATCCAGTGGTGGGCTTCGATGGTTCCCTCGACTTCGACGTTGTCGGGAACGTGGACAAACAAGCCGTTGGTTAGGGACGCTTCATGCAGCGCGGAGAATTTCGCGGAGCCGAGGCGGGTCTCTTGCTTCATGAAATGCGCCTGCACCAGATCGCTGTGAGAGACGAGCGCTTCGGCGAGTGGAAGGCAGATGACGCCTTCCGGGAGGTGGGACTCGACGTGGATGAGTTCGTCGTTGGCGAAGATGAGTTTCGCGGCGGGCGATTCCAGGCCGGTCGAGCGGGCGATCAATTCATTCGCCCCCGTGCCCGGTGCTTTTTGGAAGTCGGAAAAATCCAACTGCTTGATGCTGGAAAAGCGCCAGGTTTCATCGCCGCGTTTCGGAGCGGGAGTGGCGAGGAAACGCTGCCACGCGGCCTGCTGGCGGGCGGCGAACCAAGCGGGTAGATAGGCGGGAGTTTCCGGAGCGGAGTCGAGGAGAGATGGCATTTCGAGAGTGGTCATTGGGGCGGAGAAAGTTTCTTGATGATGGACTTGGCGAGATTCTCTTTAATCTCCCGGTGACGTGGAACCGGCTGACAAACTTTGGTTTCCTTGTTTTGATACCAATCGTGACATCCACCGTGACGGATGAGTTCGCAACCGAGTTCCGTCAATTTGACGAACGAGGTCAGCTCGCTTCATGCAACTACGAGTTCTTCATGGTGGAGGACACCCGGAATGGCATCGCTGGAAAGATCTTTGTAAAGATCGAGCAAATGTATTTTCAGATCTTCGAGCGATTCGCCTTGGGTTTGGTAATCAGGATACTCGTCGAGATAGCCGAGAAAATGATCGCCGTCTTTCCACCAGGTGAATTTAGTTTTCATGAGTAATGTTGGTTGTTCGCATGCTCAAGCTTGCCGGCTAAAGCCAGCGGTCCGTCAGCCGACGCTGCCTTCCATTTCCAGGTCGATGAGGCGCTTGAGCTCGACGGAGTATTCCATCGGGAACTCGCGGACGAGGTCGTTGATGAAGCCGTTGACGGCGAGCGACATGGCCTGGCCTTCGTTGAGGCCGCGTTGCTGCATGTAGAAGAGCATTTCATCGGAGACCTGGCTGACGGAGGCTTCGTGCTGCGTGGCGTGCTGGTTGCCCCGGACCGTGATGGCCGGATAGGTGTCGGTGCGGCTGTGGCTGTTGATGAGCAGCGCGTCGCACTCGGTGTTGTTTTTGCAACCCTTGAGATGCTTCGGAATGAAGACCTGGCCACGGTAGGTGGAGCGACCTTCGCCGACGGAGATAGACTTGGAAACGACGTTGGAAGTCGTGTCATCGGCGGCGTGGATCATCTTCGCGCCGGTGTCCTGGTGCTGGCCGGTGTTGGCGAGGGCGATGGAAATCACCTCACCGCGGGCGCGCTTGCCCTTCATGATGACACCGGGATATTTCATCGTGAGGCGCGAACCGATGTTGCAGTCGATCCATCTCACTTCCGCGTCTTCCATGGCGATGCCGCGCTTGGTGACGAGGTTGAAAACATTGGACGACCAGTTTTGCACGGTGACGTATTGAATCTTCGCGCCCTTGAGTGCGACGAGTTCGACGACGGCGGAGTGCAGCGTGGCGGTTTCGAATTTCGGCGCGGTGCAACCTTCCATATACATCAGCTCGGCACCTTCGTCGGCGATGATGAGCGTGCGTTCGAACTGGCCGAAGTTTTCCGAGTTAATGCGGAAGTATGCTTGGAGCGGTTGCTTCAGCTTCACGCCTTTCGGGATGTAGATGAACGAACCGCCGGAGAAAACCGCGGAGTTGAGGGCGGAGAATTTGTTGTCGCCGGTCGGGATGACCTTGCCGAACCACGGGCGGAAAATTTCCTCGTGCTCCTTCAAACCTTCGGTGGAGTTGCAGAAGATGACGCCTTGTTTGGTGAGCTCTTCCTTCACATTGGAGTAGGCGGCTTCCGAGTCGAACTGGGCTTCCACGCCGGCGAGGAACGCGCGCTCCTGTTGGGGAATACCAAGCCGTTCGAAGGTTTCCAAAACGTCAGCGGGCACGTCGTCCCACGAGCGCTTGGGCTTCTCGCCGTCGGATAGATAGTAGCGGATGACGTCGAAGTCGATCGCCTCCAGATCCTTGGTCGCCCAGTTGGTGGGCATCGGCTTTTCCAGGAATGTCTTGAGCGCCTTGTGCCGGAATTCACGAACCCAGTCGGGGTCGTTCTTCACGTCGGAGATGTAATCGACGGTCGCCGAGGTCAAGCCGCGGCCGGCGTCGAACTTGTTGCGCTCCGGAAACGTGAAGTCGCCCTTGGTGCGGTCGATGTCGATCGCTTCGCGGGTTTCGTGGTCGAGAACGTCTGTGGTGTCGTAGGACATGATAAGAAGTGTTGAGTGATCAGTGAGCAGTGATCAGAAAGAGATCAGGCGAGGGCGGGCTCCTTGAGGAACTCGTAGCCGTCTTTTTCGAGTTCGTGGGCGAGCTCGGGGCCACCGGAGCGGACGATTTTCCCCTCCGCCATGACGTGCACGTAGTCCGGCTTGATGTAGTCGAGCAGGCGCTGATAGTGGGTGATGAGAAGCATGCCGCGGTCCGGGGAACGCATGGCATTCACGCCTTTGGCGACGATCTTGAGGGCGTCGATGTCGAGGCCGGAGTCGGTTTCGTCGAGGATGCAGTATTCGGGCTCCAGCATCATCATCTGGAGGATCTCGTTGCGCTTTTTCTCACCGCCGGAGAAACCTTCGTTCACGGCGCGGGCGGTGAACTTGCGGTCCATTTCCAACAGATCCATCTTCGAGTAGAGATTCTTGTAGTAGGCGACGGCGTCGATGTCCTCGCCCTTCGGCAGGCGGGCTTGCAGCGCGGCGCGGATGAAGTTGGCATTCGAGACGCCGGGAACTTCCGACGGATATTGGAACGCGAGGAAGATGCCGCCACGCGAGCGCTCGTCGATGCCCTTGGCGAGGATCTCCTCGCCGTCCTGAGTCACCGAGCCGGCGGTCACGATGTAGCTTTCATGGCCGGCGATCACCTTGGAGAGGGTGGATTTGCCGGAGCCGTTAGGCCCCATGATGGCGTGGACTTCACCCTTCGGGATGTCGAGGGTGACACCTTTGAGGATTTCGGTGCCGTTTTCGAGGGTGGCGTGGAGGTCTTGGATGTGCAGGCTCATGGGAAGAAAATTTGAGATTGGAGATTTGAAATTTGAGATCAGGCGCTGGCGAGTTTGCCGCGGAGGGTGATTTCCACGTCGTCGATGACGGCCCCGGGCGGGAGGTTGAGCACGTCGGCGAGATTGACGCCGGGCTTGAAGTCCACGTCGTGGATGACGCCGGTGGTTGCGTCATGGAAATGGCCGTGCTCGCTGAGGTTCGGGCAGTAGCGGGACGATTCGCGCTCGAAATTCACCTGCCGGATGATGCCGTGTTGGACGAGTGCTTCGAGGCAGTTGTAAACGGTCGCCAGCGAGATGTGCGGCAGGCGGTCCTTGACCCGCATGAAGACATCGTTGGCCGTCGGGTGGTTCCGTTGCTGCATCAGCGTCCGGTAAACTTCCTGGCGCTGACGCGTCATTCGAAGGCCGGAGATCTCGTCGGGGATCTCGATTTCGGCTGGAATATCTGGTGTTTTGCTGACCATCGCAGCGGCAAGCTAGAGGTGAGCCGATCAATATCAAGAACTATTCCAATTATAATTT
>JFJP01038042.1_pt1 | contig 20125 bp, 12 predicted proteins | sample 431651 | NCBI WGS metagenome assembly JFJP01 (sample SAMN02602958, study PRJNA72255) | Microbial mat metagenome, whole genome shotgun sequencing project. | biome: fresh water; feature: sink hole; material: water; isolation source: purple microbial (photo- and chemosynthetic) mats found in...
TCGGTTGTAATCCGTGCCTCAGCTGTAGTTCAAAACATGCAGAAATAAAAAAAACGCAGAGTCACTATCATTTAAGATAATTCCTTTGCGTTCTGTGCGGTTAATTCTTTATTTTCTACAGTAAAGCCGAATATTTTTCTGCACTAAGAAGGTTTGCAGTTTCAGCTGGGTCTGACATTTTTATTTTAACCATCCACCCTTTTCCGTAAGGATCTTTATTAACTACATCAGGAGAATCTTCAAGAGCGGGATTGACTTCAACTATCTCTCCGGCAACAGGCATAAACATGTCGGATACAGTTTTTACAGCTTCGATAGTTCCGAAAACTTCTTCCCGGGCAAGGGTCTCTCCCAGAGTTTCAATCTCGATGAAAACTACATCGCCCAACTCTCCCTGTGCAAAATCAGTAACTCCTACATAAGCCATGTCACCTTCAACGCGAAGCCATTCATGATCTTTTGTGTACAACAAATTTCCTGGAACGTTCATATCTGATTGGGTTTTAGATTATAATTATTATTCTGTGTTTCATAATTTGGCAAGCCAAAAATAGAGTTTTTTTTATTTATTCAAGATGATAAATGTCTTTTTTTGAGTCTCCCGGCACGGGCTTGCCTCAACATGCCTAACAAAGTGAAATTTATCTGATTACAACCTTATAGCTCCATTGATCAAGGCTTAGAGAGTCTTTAAGCGTAAGAGTTTCAGTTTTATTGCTGAAGTAGTTTTTGTATTCCCCCTCAAGATTAGTAAGATCTGGTTTGAAAGTAACACTCTTCTTACTAAGATTAAGGAATACTAAAACCCTGTTCTCTTCCTTCTCCCTGTAATAGGCAAAGATCTTATTTTCCTTGTTTGTCTTTATCAGAGTCATCGACCCGCCTGCATCCCCATTCGAAAGTGCTGAATTCGATTTCTTGAGCACTATCAGGTTCTTATAGAATTCAGTTAGCCTGCATGTATCCCAATTGATTGTATCCCTTACAAAAAACTTAAGGCTTTTTGCAAGACATGCCTCCTGGCCGTTATACAATAACGGGAGCCCCTGGGTTGTGAATGTAAATACTGCGAAAGCATCCTGTGCCACTCCCATTCTGGAATTAATTGTTCCATTCCAGGAATTTTCATCGTGATTATCCATAAATACCATTCTGTAGACGCTTTTCGGGAATACCGACCATTCCTTGTCATAATACTTTGTAAGACTTTTAACGCTGTCTTTCCCTTGTGCAATTCTGTTCATCAGATGATGAAGTTCCCATGCATAGCTCATATCAAACCCATTCTTCATGAAGTCTGTCTGATCTTCATTCTCAGCAACCATGAAAACCGGTTTGATCTTATTCAATTCAACCCTTGTTCTTTCCCAGAATTCATATGGTGTCTTGTGTGGATGGTCAACCCTGAATCCGTCAACCCCGAGATTTACCCAGAACTTCAAAGCATCGGTCATATATTGCTGCAGTTCCGGATTCTTCCAGTCGAACTGAATCACATCGGTCCAGTCAAAACCTATCGGAGGAATAAAACTGCCGGTTGAATCCTTAACATACCAGTCGGGGTGGTCTGTTGTTAACTTGTTATCCCAGGAGGAATGATTTGGCACCCAGTCTATTATAAGATGGAACCCAAGCTCATGTGCTTTAGCAACAAGTGTTTTAAAATCTTCAAGATTTCCGAATTCGGGATTAACATCGAGATAATCTTTAACTGAATAATAACTCCCGAGTGGCTCTTTCCGGTTTTTGATACCTATCGGATTAATCGGCATAAGCCATAATATATCAACTCCAAGATCCTTTAACCGGGGCAAATGAGTTGCGAATGCATTGAAAGTTCCTTCAGGAGTAAATTGCCTTATATTTACTTCATAAATCACCGAATTCTTTGTCCATTCAGGGTGTACAACCTCAGATGTAAAAGGCTTGAGTTCCTGCTTCTTTCCGGATCCCGTGCAGCTTGCAAATAAAATCAGGATTACGAGCAGCAGTGTAATCAGTGTTAGGGTTAGTTTTTCCATTATTTGTGTTTTAGTTTTATAAGTATGTTTTATTAATAAGTTTCACCTTGATTTTTCGTTTAACCCGACCCCGAAGGTTATTAATAGTTAGACTATGAATTGGAAAGTCCCTGCTGAAAGCCGCAGATCCTTCGCTCCGCTCAGGATGACAGTACTTTTTGGGATCACAGAGGGGGAAAGAAGAGGCGATTCGATGCAGAATTTGAAAATTGTGACGAAGTTGGACTTCGAATCGCCTCTTCTTTCCCCCTTGATTAAACCCAACACCTTGTCATCCTGAGCGGAGCGAAGGATCTCATCCTGCTGCAGTATATTAATAATTATATTATTGCATCTCATTAATCTTATTTGTATTTCCCCTTTATAATAAAAGATGTTAAAAAAATCAGGTTGTCACATTCTTACCTTAAATTCAGATTTGCCATTAACTACGTACTCTTTCTCTCCGATTAACAATTCAAGCTTTTTATCCGAAAGATTTCTTATAAGTGTCTCTTTCGAGGTTACTTTAACTTCAAAAAGAATGCCTCTGAAACGTGCATGGAATGAATATGATTTCCATTCTTCTGGGATAAGCGGCATCAGTTTTACTTTGTCGTTAATAATTCTCATCCCGCCGAATCCTTCAACAATTGCCAGCCAGCTCCCCGCCATACTTGTTATGTGCAATCCATCGCAGACCTCTTTATTATAATCATCGAGATCGAGCCTTGAAGTTCTGAGATATAACTCATAAGCTTTCCTGATGTTTCCGATCCTCGAAGCCAGGATTGAATGTATTGATGCCGATAATGATGATTCATGGACTGTCATCGGCTCATAATAGTCAAAGTTTCTCTTTATTGCATCTGTATCGAACTGGTGTTCAAAGAAATATAACCCCTGAAGAACATCTCCCTGCTTAATAAAACAGGAACGCAGGATCCTGTCCCACGACCAGTGCTGATTAATGGGCCTTTCATCGGCCGGAATGCTGCTTGCGGGTACAAGCTCTTTATCCAGAAACCCATCCTGCTGCAGGAATACCTTAAGTTTACTTTCTACCCCGAAATGCATGTTTTTAATTATATCCTCCCATCGGGGTCTCTCTTTTTCAGGATTAAGTCCGGTCTTTTTCAAAAGAGACTTTAATTTCCCATTGTCTTCTTTGCCAAGAATATCAAGATTTTCAAGAGTATATGATAATGTCCATACAGCCAGAGTATTTGTATACCAGTTATTATTGACATTATTCTCATATTCATTCGGACCGGTTACCCCGAGGATTACATACTTATTCAGGTTTTTAGAAAATGTTGATCTCTGACTCCAGAATCTGGCAAGACCAATAAGAACTTCCAGTCCATAATCAGCCATATATTCCTTATCTCCGGTATGCCTTACATAATTATAAATTGCAAATGCAATTGCTCCGTTACGATGAATCTCTTCAAAGGTAATTTCCCATTCATTATGGCATTCCTCACCATTCATTGTCACCATGGGATACAGAGCCGCCCCGTTCTTAAATCCCAGTTTAGCAGCATTTTCAATACTTTTTTCAAGGTGTTTATACCTGTAAAGCAACAGGTTCCTGCCAACCTTAGGATCTGCAGTTTTCAGGAAGAAGGGCATAACAAATGCTTCAGTATCCCAGTATGTGCTGCCTCCATATTTTTCACCTGTAAAACCTTTTGGACCAATATTAAGTCGTTCGTCCCTGCCCGTATAGGTCTGATAAAGATGAAAAATATTAAATCTCACTGCCTGCTGAGCCGAGACATCGCCTTCTATAATTACATCTGATGTAGCCCAGATTTTTGCCCACTCTTTTACATGGTCATCAAAAAGCTTATCGAATCCTTTTGCCTTAGCCTCTTTAAGCCTCAGATCCACATCTCCCGTTAAGTTTTCTTTAGCATTGTTCAGTGTTGAAAGTATTGAAACATACTTGTATAGCACAAGTTCTTCGCCTTTTTTAATGCTAAGATCGAATGAGTTGGCAACAAACTTATCACGGCTTTCGGTTTCAGCTTTAAAAGATACTTTATTGCCATTTTTCAAAATATCGAAACTCATTCCGGTTGCAACATGGAAATTAGTTTTCAGGGTGCGGGCAACAATAATTCCTGAACCTGATTTAACCTCCCTGCTTACTTCTTTCCAGAATTTCTTGCCATAGTTTGTATCCTGATTTTTAACATCGGCATCGAGATAAACTTTGAACGAGATTTTACCTTCGAAATCTACTGACCGCACTGAATATCTTATAAGTCCAAGGTCCGGCTCCGACATGCTTACAAACCGTCTGGTGTTGATTTCAATTGTTTTGCTTTTTGCAACCTTAACCCTGAAACTTCTTTCAAGGTACCCTTCTTTCATATTCAGGGTCCTGAGGAAAGAGCTTACCTCAGAGGTATGCAGATCAACCGGGTTGCCTTCAACAGAAACATTAATACCTATCCAGTTAGGGGCATTAAGAACCTTGGCAAAATATTCAGGGTAACCATTTTTCCACCATCCGACACGGGTCTTGTCGGGATAATAGACACCTGCAACATAACTGCCCTGCAATTTGTCTCCGGAGTACTGTTCCTCGAAATTCGCTCTCTGACCCATATAACCATTGCCTATGGAAAAGATACTTTCAGCCTCTCTGTTCATTTCAGGATTAAATCCCTCCTCAGTAACCAGCCATTCGTGCTTCTTAAAATAGCTCTTCATATCAGTTTGCCTTTTCAAATAATTTCAATTTCTCAAGATTCATTTCACTAAGTCCGGGAACAACCATATGGGCTTTCCACAGTATTTTTTCAGAACCGATACCGATGCTTTTCATGCCTGCATTCAAAGCTGCCTGAACTCCTGCAACGGCATCCTCAAATACAACACAATATTCATCCTTAACATTTAACAACTTTGCAGCTGTCTGAAAAACTTCCGGATCGGGCTTGGCGTTCTTCACATTATTTCCGTCAGCAATACCATCAAAAAGATTCTTTATCCCTGTTCTTTCAAGGATCATGGGGGTATTTTTACTCGCCGATCCTATAGCAGTTTTGATATTTGCTTTTCTAAGTTCTGTTAAAAATTTCACAGTGCCTGGCAGTATTTCATCAGGTGTCATCCTTGTTATGTAATCAACATACCAGTCATTTTTCAAGGTAGCATATTCGATCTTTTGCTTATCTGTTACAGACCTTCCGCCCAGTTCAAGAATTATATCGAGCGATGCCATTCTGCTGACACCTTTCAGCCGTTCATTATCCTCATGTGTGAATGGAATTCCCAATTCGTCAGTAAGCCTTTTCCATGCCAGAAAATGGTACTTTGCTGTATCTACAATTACACCGTCCAGATCAAAAATACACGCTTTAATATGCATATTGGAAATTATATTTTTTTCTCATCAACATCATTCACAAACAGAACAAGTACAGCGGCAATAAACATTGAGATACCGCCGGCCACGAGCGCCCAGATACTCTCGCCTCCAAAAAGATCCTTAACAAGAAAACCGAGAATACTTGCTGCCATAATCTGTGGTATAACTATGAAGAAATTGAATATTCCCATGTAGGTTCCCATTTTATCGGATGGCAGAGAACCGGTAAGAATCGCATAGGGCATCGCAAGTATGCTAGCCCAGGCCAGACCGATTCCAAGCATTGACAAGATCAGCATGTTAGGTGTCTTAAACAGGATTATAGATATAAGCCCGAGTCCTCCGGCTACAAGACTGATTGAGTGTGTTATGCGCCTGTTAGTATATCTGGCAATAACCGGGAGAAGAAACGCAACAAGTGCTGCAAAGCCATTATAAACTGCGAAGAGTACACCCACCCAGTTAGCGCCCTGATTATAAAGTTCACTTGCTGTATCTTTTGTCCCGTAGATATGGGTGGTTACAGCTGAAGTGGTATAAATCCACATTGAGAATAGGGCAAACCAGGAAAAGAACTGTACAATTGCCAGCTGACCCATAGTTTTTGGCATTGTCATGAGGTCCCTGAAAACAACAACCATCCCGCTTTTTGTATTTCCTCCGGAGATTAATAGTCCTGCTATTATCTGCAACACACCAAATGCTCCTACCCCGCATGTAAGAATATACAGCTCCTTTTCAAGTGAAAAATAATTAATAATAATACTTAGTACAATTCCGGCTGCAGCCCAGATGATACCTCTTTTGTAAAATCCTCTGCTGCCAAGCGAGGGTACTGATTCATAATCTTCGTTCCTGACAACCTTTTTTTCTTCAGAGAAAGCGGCCAGCTCCTCAGGGGAATACTCTTTGGTCCTGATTATTGTCCAAACAACTGCAGAGATAAATACGGCTCCCCCGATATAAAAGGATAGTTTAACAGAAGCAGGGATTTCTCCGGGAGGTGCCGTGTTCTGAACATTGAACCAGTTTGTAAGAACATAAGGAAGCAGAGATGCTATAACGGCACCAGTACCAATAAAAAAACTCTGGGTTGCAAATCCGGTAGTTCTCTGTTCAGATGGAAGCATATCGCCAACAAATGCTCTGAATGGCTCCATTGAAACATTTATTGATGCGTCCATAATCCATAACATACCAGCTGCCATCCACAACACAGGTGAGTTGGGCATAATTAATAATGCAAGTGATGCAAGAATTGCTCCGGCAAGAAAATATGGTCTTCTTCGCCCTAACCTGTTCCATGTATTATCGCTCATATGCCCGATAATAGGCTGTATTATCAGCCCTGTTACCGGAGCAGCAATCCATAGAATCGGAATGCTTTCAACCTTTGCTCCGAGAGTTTCAAAGATCCGGCTGACATTAGCGTTTTGAAGCGCGAAACCAAATTGAATTCCAAGAAATCCGAAACTCATATTCCATACCTGCCAGAAAGCAAGACGCGGTTTTGATTTTTTCATATTAAGTGGTTAAAGTTCAAAAATGGCGGAGGAAATTCTGATGTTACTCAAAAATAAGGAAAATGGTTCGATATAAGGTTATTCGCAATTATTATTTTAACAAGTTAACCGGAAGAAGTCTGCCACCTTCGCTGAAGCTACGGTGGCCAAAGGAAGACCGAATTCAAAAAGACAAATGATTGCACGACTGCAAGTCTGTAAGACAGCACGACAATTAATCTATTGAACAAGTGTGAACCTGAGACTGAATCCGAAATTTGTATTTGAGGTTGGGAAGGTATTTGCCACAAATGGATCATTCATTTCACGATCGGCAAAAACCTGAAGATTAAACCTGTCGCTCAGAACATAATCGGCTGTTAACCCGATTCTGAAAATTTTCTGGCCCACCACCGGCTGGTTTACATTCTCAATAAGTTTTCTGGCAAGGGTTTTATTATCGCGTATTGTGAGGTCCATACGAAGATTAAGATCGCTTTTCAGAGCCCTCTGTCCCCCACCGGTTTTCAGCATTATTTGCACATTATCAAACCTGTAACCCGCACCGAAGATCAGTTCATTTATCCTGGCATCTGCAACCTGGTTGCTGGTCAGGTTAAGAGCTACAGTACGCGACTTCTTCCATTCAAACCGTGTATTAAGGCTATTCTTCCAGTTCATATCAACATTTATAAGCGGGCTGAACTGTTCGCTGATCTGAACGACATTAATTTCATACTGCTGAATAAAATTACTCTGGAGATCACGCACATAGCTTAACCCGTTGCCCTCAGTAAAATAGTTCAGATTTGTTGTATAAGAACCAATCTGATAGGTACTGCGGTACTGGTGCATTATGTTGATTGATCTGAATGATTTCTGGACAAAGTCGAATTTTGATAACCCGTCAAAATTTATTCTCCAGTTTGGCATCATATGCATTGCTGAAGGAAAGGTTTCAAGCGTTACCTTACTTGCATCTGATTTGGTATAGGCAGCAAGAAATGCCGGTATTAGTACCTCCCTTGATGTAGGTCCGTATCCGCTTTTATAGGGTCCTTCGATCGGCAGTCCTGTTATTGGATTAACATCGGGATTGTATCCCGGATCTTCTGAAAGCCTTTCTGCGGCTCTCCTTTCAGATATTATTACTGTATTGCTCTTAAATGCTTCAAATGTTTTGGAAACATAATCATTATTCTTGGAAATTTTTTCAAAGGAGGTACCCCATGAAATTATTGACATTGAAAAGGTTCCTGAGACAATTTTATTCCTGGTACTGTCTGGGAAATTGCCATTAGCGTCAGCAATATAATAGGAACTAACACCCTCAAGAAATCTTCTGTCTGAGTTGAAATCAACCCTTAACCCCGGGAAAGGTTCAAAAAGCATTCTGAGAGAAATATCTTCCTTGTTATTATACATTGCAGGTGTATTGAGCAATGTATCCGTTGATATCCAGCTGTTTGCAATTGCCTTATTAAAAAAGTTTTTGTCGCTGTAACCAAGAACAAATGGCCAGCCAGGTGCTGAAATATCATTAACCTTTGAGGTTCCGAGAAACTTTGTCCCAGGCACATACCCCGGAAGAAACTGACCCTGAGAGGTTGTATATGTCAGACTTACCGACCTTACTCCCATAAAAGCCCTTATAAGATATTCCCCGGCTACAATAACAGGACTCCGTTTCTTTTTTACCCTTCCTTCAACAGTAACTCTTGCTCCGTCAGTCTGCTCATCGGCGGTGAAGTTAACCCTGTTCTCATTTATTATAACCATCTTTCCTTTAACATCCACCCCGTTTTTATCGAACACCCGGACTTTTACGTCACGTGTTTTAAGATTATGGTAGATTGCTTTTACTGTTTTGGCCTTAAAGTTCACATCATCTTTTGCATAAGTAACGGTTTTCATCTCTGAATTAAGCCTCTTTGCCGATTCAGGCCTGGTGTTATTCTCTATTGTCTTAAGAAATTTCGATTTGGTATAAAGTGTTGACAGGTTTGCCATTGTTGTTAAGGTAAACTCGTTATGGTTTTTAATTGAATTGCCCATGTTTATCTGCAAACTGTCGGGGAAGATAGGTCCTGCGAGCCATGTATAGTCTGCGCCATAACGTGCATTCGCATTTACCCAGGAAAGAAGCGGGAGTTTATTTATAGGTATAGTGTATGTGGCATTTATAAAATGATTATAAGTAGTTGTTCTGCCGAAATTCTTGAGGTTTGTCATTACAGAATCGCGCCATGCATCATATGTACTTGAGTATCTTTGCTTATCAACTCCTCCTGCCGGTTCATCAATACGGGCAAGGTTTGTAGCGGTAAAATCTATCTTCAGCTGCCTGGTCAGATCATATTTAATATCATATACTCTGCTCCAGATGAAATCCTTTCTGAATGATGGAGTAACCTTCAGGTAGGGGTTGTTTATATTTCTTGTTTTTATTTCGTTGTAATACCTGTGAAGTTCGGTACTAAATGCCATACTCTTTGGAAATACATAGAAGTTAAAATCCTTAATTAATTTCAGCAAAGGGGAATTAAGAAACCCGACATTTTTAAATGGCATTAAATTGGCAGGATTTGCTTCGTAGTTATAACTGAGACCTCCCCTGGAATTTTTCTCAAGGTCTATTTCAGTCTTAGTACTGCTCCGGTAGATCTCGTTATAGGTGTAATTTGCGCTGAGATTCGCAATATCCCAGGCATGCGGTTTTTCGCCTCTGCTTGTAATCCCCACATTACTGAAAGTTAATGTTTTTCTGCGGGCATAATCTTCTGAAATAGCTCTTATTGAATCCCTTGCAGCTTTATTAGGAGCATCATTCAAGGCATCTTTGAGAGGAATATCAGGGTCGAGCGGATTATAAAGAGGCTTAATACGTGTTTCAGAATATCCTATATACAAAGGCAATCTTACTCCGATTTTTTCAGGGAAAAATTTTCCAAGCTCAATGCTCGATGAGACATCATATTTTGAAATCTCTTCTTTGCTTCTTTCATTTACTTTCTTCTCTATACTTCCCCATCCCGGAGTACTTTTCTGGCCAACCAGATCGATAGTTCCAAGATCGGCGAGCCTCGACTGCAAATGAGCATTTGCGGCCCATCCGCCATCCTCATTAAAATCGCTTAATCTTAATTCATTAACCCAAACCTCTCCGTATTTTGGGGTACCATCATCAATCTGGCTGTGTCGAGTTTTTATCGGGTTTCTTACCCCTATCATTATTACTTTAACGTTACTAAGGTTCGGGTTCCCAGAAACTGAGACTCTTGCGTTTCCTGAAGTATAAACATATACGTCTGATACGCTGAGAGATGATCCCGGTTCCTGCATTTTACTGTTTCTTTCCTGCTTGGCATCCTGCAGTACCGAAAGATCTATGTCGAACTTATTTTCCTTTGGCCATACAAGCTCCCTGTGTGCATCTGAATTGTTATCGTACCGGTTATTCGGGGGAGTCAGTTTCAAAGGAATCTCATATTCATAAAAATTGCCTTTGTAATCAGAGCCTATCCTTACAAACGCAGTAAGTTCATTATCCTGCAAAGGCTGGCCGATAATTGCCTCCGCATGTACCTCCAGTCTGAGTCTGCGATATTGCCTTATATCTATATTTACATTTCTGAAGGCAGCTCGCGCATCACCATCCTCAAGATTCTGAACCCTTAGCACCATCGACTGTTCATTGAGCTGACGAAGCTGCGGATTCTGGGGATCAGTAACCCTGTCAAACCCGGGAGGCAAAACATAGTTTACAGGTGATTTACCTGAGTTTTCCTCGATACTGACTGAACTTATTTCGAAGGATCCGTCTGTTGCTTCAGGTATTGTAATCCTCTCACCACCTTCAAGAAAAGAAATATTGTATTTTCTCCATTCAGCCCTTACAAGATCGAGTTTCGCAAATCTCATAATTACAGGTTTACTGAAACTTCGAAGGTACATCCTCATGAACCTGATTGACTTAAAATCTTTAATTGGCCCTACAACCTTCTGATAATCTGTTATTGGGACCTTAAACTGGTACCATTTAACTTTCGATTTTATCGTGTTTGCAAAAGTGGCTTCATATTCAATCTCATCAACAATATAGTTTGAACCAACTTTTAAATCCTCTTTTCGCATACTAACCTTGTACTGATAGTAACTCTCTGTTTCGCTTAAGGTATTGTCGCGGTTAATATCTTCCATATCAGGCAGTGTTGTTCCTGTAGTGGGATACGATTCATTCGACATTTCTGAAGTAGGCGAGTTACCGTCCTGCCCGTTATATCTTTTATACCTGTCGAGGATACCTACCTTATTTGCATCATAATCACTTCCCCTGAAATAATGAAAGTCGTCACTTGAGGGGTCCTTAAGTATGCTGTCAGCCGGAGCTCCGGAGGTAATAAGAAGTGCCTTTTGCAGATAGTTGTTAAAAAAAGTATTTTCATCCTCATTACGGAGACCATCGAGACCCACATCCTGATATCTCCTCGACTCGAGGTCATTGTCAAATGCATTAACAACAGCCTGAACTGTAGGTACTCTTCCCCAGGCCGTTGTATCGATATTCAGAGGATTTGGCGTTCCCGGAAGGCCGTGCTCAAAACTTTTCCTCGAATCACGAAGAATATCTTCAGTAATATTACCAAGGTTAAAATAAAGATCACCACCCTCATTATCGGGGTCTTCAACGAATGGATCCATCAGCCAGAACTTGATATACTGGATATTAGACGTTTCAAAGTCGCTTGTTAAGACCTCACGCATCATTCCGCCCCATCTCGATTTAGGATCATTAAGTTTTCCCAGAGAGTTCATTCCGGCAGAATATGGATTAGGATCGGTGTCAAAATTGTATTGCCCCTTTTCATCCGGATAATAACCAAGGTTCAGAACAGTTAAATTGGCAGGGATCCCGCTTTCACTTTCCTTAAAAGGAAAAATCTCATCTTCATAGACCTCTCTCACATAATGGCTCGACTGTTCATTGGGGTCTTGCCTTATATGATCCGGGGTAGCTGACCCGTTTCTCAGAAAAAGCGGATCGATAACATACCAGGCAAGCCTGGCCCTGTTAAAGCCGCTGGCAATATTGTTATTCAGCCTTGCTTCGGGGAAAAACTGATCCTGTCCCTGCGGAATACTTGCCATCGACCATGCATTAAATGACTTAAGATCAAGAGGAATCTCACTTGCCTCAAAATCGTCGATATATGAGTTTCCTTCCTTCGAAATGGCCCTGGCATGACCGGGTACAAGGCTGGCAAATTCGCCAAAGAATGAGAATGATGAAGGAGTTTTAGTTTCAAGGAGTGGAATTTTATCAATGATATTGGTAAGCAACTGAGATTCTGTTTCGTAAGAAGTATTCAACCCCCATATTGTGTTTGAGATAGGTTCTTCTCCGAAATTAACTTTCTGCGTGTATGGCCTTTCATTGAGATGCAGTAAAGTAGCACCGATATCAAAATTATTTGAAACACGGTAGTCGAGATGTGTACCAACAAGCGATTTTGTCTGAAAGCCAAAAAACTGGTTGTTCTCAAGAGATACCTGAATTGGAGTCTGAGATTCTATAAGGGCACTGTTAATTATCTTCACAACGCCCATAATGTAATCTACTGTATAGTCGGTATTCTCATTAAGAGGCACACCGCCTGCGGTTACCTTTACAGATCCCTGGGGAATATTGGAAGCATTAAGCCGGATTTCGGAACCCGATTCTGAGGCATATTGCCCCATTAGCTTAAATTTGTTTTTCTCAGCCATCTGTCTGGCAGCTGTCTGGGTTGAATCATAAAGTTCCTGAAACACATACTTATCAGCCACCTTAGGATCCGTAATCCTGCTTCGCAGAAAGCTTCCAAATGGTTCAAGAACCGGGAAAATAATTTTTCCCCGGTCGGTCATTATTGTCAATCCTTCAATAAAATCGAAGTAACCATCCGGCTGCCGGTCCTGCTGCGAATTAAGGTTATCGAGTCCCAGTACCTGAAGAAGGATCTGATCAGCAAGGTTCCCTTCGGGCAAATAGTTAATAGAGTTACCTGTCTTATCGTCCTGATAAAGAACATTCATCTGAAAATCCTGCTGATCTACCCTCCCTGATCCAAGAGAATAAATATTTTTCATCATGAGAGCCCAGGTAGGTAACTTGGGACTTAAAGTAGTCCCTTTGAGAAGTTTCAGAAATAGAGCCTGGGGTGCTGCAATTCCATCAGTTGAGTACTCTCCCACTTTAAATAACTGTCCATTAAGAGTGTACTCGTACGAAACAGCCAGAACCTCATCTGTATTCAGAGCTGTGTTCAGAGAAATATAACCCAGCTGTTTGTTAAATGTATATTCTCTGTCGTTAAGCTTACGCGCATTCTCGATCTTCTCATAATCGCGCCCTATCTGAAAAGCCGGATATAATGGATCGAGTCCGTTTGTAACCTCATTGACATCGCGTATAATTCCATAGGAATTAGTAAGCTCATTATAAAGATTATTAGCACTGTTATCGGGGTATATCAGAGCACCGGGAGGGGTTTGAAAGGCGGGTATTTTGTTAAAAATGTGATTTGCATTCTCGGCAAGGTCCATAAAAGCAACTATATTCCTGTTGCTTGCTTCCTCAAAACGGCTGGTTTTATTTGTAACCCAAACCTCGAGTCGTTCAATATTAATTCCTGAACTTACTATTGGCAGATTTTTTAAGGCTGCATCATAAATATCTCTGAAATATTGTGAAAGGAAGAAATGCCTGTTTGCCTCATAATCATCGGCAAAAATCTCGTAATCAGTTACCTGAGCACCTCCCTTTACATCAATAACAGAAGACTGTCCTTTTTGCTGCGAGAGTATAGTCGTAACCGTTAGCTTTCCAAACTGCATTTCTGTTTTCAGACCGAAGAGACTATAACTCCCGGTTATGAGGGTCCCGGTAAGAGGAAGAGTAACATTTCCGGCTTCGATTTTTTTAATTATCTCATCTTCTTTACCTGCATACTTAAGCTCTGTACGGTTTTCAAACTCGAACATGGCATCGGTGTTGTAATTTACACTAAGCGACATTTTATCACCAATTGTTCCGGTTAAATTCATCTGAATTTTTTCCTTAAAATCAAAAGTTGGTATTGTTCTTAGTTTTTCGGTTAGTGCAGGATTTTCGGTGTGGGAAATGTTAATTCCAAAAATAAGCTCGGCTGAGCCCTGGGGGATTATGTTTATTGTGTTGCTGCCGAAGATCTTGTCAAAAGCTTCTCCTCCGACTTCTATCTGTGGAATAAGTGATGATCTGAACCCTGCTTCATCGCCGGCTATTCTGGACTCCCAGTAATCGCGCATTGCCCTGGTATATTCATATTTCCTGAATTCTTCAGGATTCATATGAACCGGAGGACGATAGTCAAAGGCCCCGATTTTCTCATAAAGAATATATTCATTCTTTACGGGATCGTAAATTACAGATGATTTTAGATTTGAAGGATTATCAAGAAAGAGGGGGGCTTTCTTTTTAGATTCCCACGGGATGCCGGAATAATCTTCCAATTTAAGAACAGAACGGCGGGTAGTGTCCGCCGATCCGGTATTTTGAGCAGCAACCTGACTGCTTGCTTCTGAAGGAATTAACAGAAAAAAAGCAAACAATAGAAGATACGAAAATACCAGAAGATTTTTATATGATATCTCTGATCCCAAACCGGCTTATGTTCTCAATTACAAGTTTTTAAGCGCTCTCTTTATCATGTCCTCAACTGTCAGGTTAATTTCTTCTCTGACAATCTTGTCAAGGACCTTTGCGACAGCGCCTTTGGCAAATCCAAGCATTACTAATGCAGATAACGCTTCATCGCGGTTTCTATTGTCTGCAAAAGCAAATATTTCACCGGTTCCTGCATGTTTGCCAATTTTGTCTTTCAGGTCAACAATAATCCTCTGGGCAGTCTTTAATCCGATTCCTTTAACACTCTTCAGGAGATCTACGTTTGATCCGGAGATTGCTTTTTCAATTTCGCCGGGGCTGAGAGAAGAGAGCATCATCCGTGCAGTGCTTGCACCAACACCTGAAACTGATATTAAAAGTCTGAAAATTTCACGTTCACCCTCATCAGCAAATCCAAATAACTGGTGGGCATCTTCCCTTATCACTTCGTGAATAAGGATCTTAAATTCTGATTTGCCTTCCAGTTTTGAAAAAGTATTGACTGAAATATTAACATAATAGCCAATGCCGGCTGTTTCAACAACTACAAAAGTAGGAGTAGTTTGTGTTATTGTTCCTTTGATATATTCTATCATGGTTATTGTTCTGCAATAAAAATGTCAGGCGGAAGTTCATCATTACGCTCACTATGGAAATCGATATCCTGATGTTTAAGAGGATTTTTTGATATCTCAGCATATATCTGTCTGTTTCTGAAAATATCGCAGGCAAGGTAAATTGCCTGGCGGAAAGAATTCTCAGAGGCTTCCCCTTTGCCTGCTATATCAAATGCTGTTCCATGTACAGGAGATGTGCGGATAAAAGGTAATCCGGCAGTAAAGTTTACTCCTGAATCAAATGAAAGAGCTTTAAAAGGAGTAAGCCCCTGATCGTGATACATTGCAAGTATTCCGTCGAATTTTGTAAAGGATCCCGCACCAAAAAATCCATCGGATGGAAACGGTCCGAAGGCAAGGATCCCGTCCTTTTGAACCTTTTCAATTGCAGGTTTAATTATCTCCAATTCCTCCGATCCGATAAGGCCATTATCGCCTGAATGAGGGTTAAGACCCAGTACTGCAATTTTTGGCTTGCGAATTCCGAAATCGAGAATAAGCGATTTATTCATCAGCCTTATTTTCTTTATCAGTAATTCCGGAGTAATAAGCTCGGGTACTTTTCTTAAAGGAACATGGTCAGTGACAATTCCGATCCTCATGCTCTCACCAATCATAAACATAAGAGCCTCATCTGCTCCGGCTATTGCTTTCAGGTAATCGGTGTGTCCTTTAAACTTGAAAGTTTCAGACTGTACGTTGTGCTTATCGATCGGTGCAGTTATAAGTACATCTATTTTACCTGCTTTCAGGTCCTCAACAGCTTTTTCAAATGAAATAATAGCAGCCTCTCCCCCCTGCGGAGTTGATTTCCCCAGTTCAACCCTTATATTATCATCGAGGCAATTAATCATGTTGGCCTTTTTTGAGTTGGCCTCGTCAGGAGTTCGTATATTATTGAATGTGAAATTATTAACATTCAATGCCTTTCTGTGGTAAGCTGCAACTTTCGGTGACCCGTAGACTATAGGTGTGCATATATCGTTTATCATAGGATCAGAAAGAGCCTTTACAATTACCTCATAACCAATTCCGTTTATATCTCCATGGGAGATCCCGGCCAATATCGTTTTCTTTTCCATAATTTTTATTTTAAATCAGAATAGGCACCAGCAATCCGTTTCATAAAGGTTGCCAGTAGCCTGAGCCCCGAAGCTGGTCCGTTCTTCAATCTGTAGAAATCATCTTTTTTAAGCATCTCAGTTCCTGCAATATCCATATGAATTAATGGAAATTCAGCAAACCTCTCAAGAAATTTACCGGCGATAATTGCCCCTGCCTCACGTCCGCCGACATTCTTCATATCAGCTATATCTGACTTAATAAGCTCGCCATATTCTTCCCAGAAGGGCAGCTCGGCAATCCTCTCATAAACATCATTCCCGCACTCCTGAAGAAGGTTAAAATATTTTCTTTCCGCATTTGTCATTACTGCAATCGCCTGATTTCCGAATGTCATTGCAGCAGAACCAGTGAGTGTTGCAATATCTATAATCAGTTCCGGTGAATATTTAGATGCATAACTGATAGCATCGGCAAGAATAAGTCTGCCTTCGGCATCGGTATTTCCAATTTCAACGGTCAGCTTATTATACATTGTAATTATATCGCCCTGGGTATAGGCATTACCCCCCGGTCTGTTATCTGTTGAAGGGACAAGGGCGATTACATGAAGAGGAACTTTTGTTTTTGCAATAGTGTACATTACACCTGTTACTGTTGCGGCTCCGGCCATATCACCATTCATTCCGGCCATAAAATCACCGGTTTTAATGTTCAGACCTCCGGTATCATATACAATTCCTTTGCCAACAAGAACAAATGGTTTCTTATTTACGCAGCTTGCCGGTTTCCATTCAAGAATACAGAAAACAGGAGGGTCAACACTCCCCTTGTTAACTGCCAGCAGACCGCCCATCTTAAGGGCTTCAATTTTCCCTTTTGTTAATACCTCAACACTGAATCCTGAAGAATCTCCGGCTTTTTTTATCTCCTCTGAAAGAGCTGTTGCATTCAGATGGTTAACCGGCTCATTAATCAGATCGCGGGTAAAATATACTGCATTTGTAATTTCATTGAGCCATATTATTTCCGAATCAGAAATATCGCCATGCAGAAGAAGTTTTGACGGATATTTCTTTTTATCGGAATCATCCTTTTTTGTCTTATACTTCGAAAAAGAGTAAAAGCTAAGGATCAGTCCCTCGGCAAAATCTTCAACAGCACCTTTGTATACTTTTTCAGAAGTTATTACAAGTTCCGCATGGCTGTTCTTTCCGATTAAATTTCTCAGTTTATATGCTGCTTTACGCAACTCCTCCCTTACCTTATGGTGACTTTGTTCTGATTTAAGCCTAACCAGATAAGTGCATTTTCTGTATGAGTTTATAAAAACATGTTCTTCTCCTGCAGCAATCTGCTTTTTAACATATTCTTTTTCACCTTCTGAGAGATTAATCCTATCCGGAATAAGATCTCCTCCAAAGACACACACAACCGACTGATCGGCAGTAATTTCAGATATTTTTAGTAATTCCGGTTTCATTTTCTTACACCTCTGTTTTAAAGCTTGTAAAGTTAATCAAAAAATTGATTGTTTCGTTTTCAAACTATTACCTTTGTTGAGTTTAAAAATTCCTTTCTGGAAGACCAATATTTGAAGAAATTTATTCTGATACACTGCTAATTACAATGACGTTAGAACAACTATATGATAAAGCTCTGAGACTTGAAGCCCTTACAAGGGAAGAAGGTCTTGAACTGCATGAACATGCTCCGCTGGAGGAATTGATGTATGTAGCAAACAGACTACGGCAGATTCATAAACCGGGGAATATTGTGGGCTGGATGATTGACCGGAATGTCAACCTCACAAATATCTGCTTTTCTCAATGCACTTTCTGTAATTTTTGCAGAAAGAAAGGGTCGGATGAAGGTTATGTCACATCTGAAGCAGACTATATAAAAAAGATTGACGAGTTATATTCTCTTGGTGGCAACCAGCTCCTTTTACAGGGAGGAATGAATCCTGAACTTGGCATTGATTTTTATATTGATCTTTTCATCAATCTTAAAAAACTATATCCTACTCTCAAACTTCATGCCCTTGGACCTCCGGAGATAGTTTACCTGGCGAAAAAGGGGCATCTGACATATAAAGAAGTTCTTTCTAAACTTATTGAAGCAGGTCTCGACAGTCTGCCGGGTGCAGGTGCTGAAATCCTGTCCGACAGGGTCAGAAAAATCGTATCTCCTGCAAAGGCCACCAGCAAGGAATGGCTTGATGTGATGAAAGAGGCTCATATTCTCAACCTGCCTACCTCAGCAACAATGATGTATGGTCATATTGAGACAGTTGAAGAGAGAATAGATCACCTAATCCGGTTAAGGGAGATACAGGAAATCAGACCTAAAAATCATTATGGTTTTATAACTTTTATACCATGGCCATTTCAGGATGAAGGGACTGTTCTTCTGAAGAAACATGGTGTAAAAAGCAACTATACAGCTCCTGGATATATCAGGATGATCGCAATAAGCAGGATTCTTCTGAATAATATTACAAACATACAGGCATCGATACTAACGGTTGGCAGGGAAACAGGGATGCTCTCTTTGCATGCAGGGGCTAATGATCTCGGATCGATAATGATTGAGGAAAATGTTGTAAGTGCTGCAGGTTCTTCAAACAGGTTCAATGCTGAGCAGATGCAGTCAATAATAAAAGAGGCGGGGTTTGTTCCGGGGAGGAGGGATCAGAAGTATGAGCTTTTACCCCCCTGTTGAGACTTGCCCCCCTGGGGGGAAGTGCTCCCCTGCTATGTAGTGCCCCCCTGCCCCCCTAAGGGGGGGGTTAAATAGATCTTAAAGTCCCTTATTTCCGCCCCCCTGCCCCCCTAAAGGGGGGGTTAATTCACTATTAATAAGTAGATTACTTAACTCTTATTGAAATTTAGCCCCCCTTTAGGGGGGTTGGGGGGCGCTTACCCAGGGGGTAAAAACAAAAAGCCCACATTATCATGCAGGCTTTTCTGTTAATATATTAACACAAAATGTTATTCCATTTTAGCTGATTCCTTATCGTTGGCAGGATCATATTTTGAAGCCTTCTTAAACTCTTTCATGCCCTGACCAATGCCTTTCATAAGTTCAGGAATTTTACGTCCGCCAAAAAGAAGAACTACAACAAGCAATACAAGAATTATTTCTGTTAAACCAATCTTTCCCATCTCGTTTAATTTTTGAATTTATGCAAAGTTAAAAATACTTTAATTATATACAAGCCGGCAATAAAATATTTGCTAACGCCTTATAAGTCTCAGAATATCATTGCCATTGGCAAATATCAGAAGGGCAAATAAAATAACCATACCAACAATCTGAGCATACTCAAGAAATTTGTCACTCGGTTTCCTGCCTGTTATTACCTCGAACAGTAAAAACATAACATGTCCGCCATCCAATGCAGGAATCGGGAGTATATTCATAACTGCAAGTATTATTGAAAGAAACGCAGTAAGGTTCCAGAATGCATGCCAGTCCCAGACACCGGGAAAAATATTGCCAATTGTAATAAAACCGCCTAGCGATTCATACGCCTTGGTATCCTTCGAAAAAATAAGCTTGAACTGCTTGAGGTAATCGGAGATTGTCTTAAATCCTTTTTTAATACCGGCAGGGATCGATTCAATGAAACCATAATTAATTGTTTTCAGCTCGAAGATCTCGTCAACCGACCATGTTTTATTAATTCCAAGCAGACCTTCAGGTGTTGGGGTCACTGTAATATTTACACTTTCACCATTCCGCAAAAGGTTCAGAACAATTGGTCTATCCTTATTCTGAAACAGATACTTCTGAAATTCATCGAAGAAAGTAAATTTGAGACTGTCAAGACCAACAAGCTCATCACCCAATAAGATCCCTGCAGCCTT
>JFJP01027637.1_pt1 | contig 20124 bp, 25 predicted proteins | sample 431651 | NCBI WGS metagenome assembly JFJP01 (sample SAMN02602958, study PRJNA72255) | Microbial mat metagenome, whole genome shotgun sequencing project. | biome: fresh water; feature: sink hole; material: water; isolation source: purple microbial (photo- and chemosynthetic) mats found in...
GAAATTTTAGGATCAAATGCTCAATGTTCTCAGAAAATCAGATAATCTTTCAATAAACAAAATCTCAAGAGTATTTAAAACCATCAGATGTTATTTGAAAGAATTCAAATATTTTTCTCCTGAAAGCATTTTAATTATCAAACCGCCGCTTTCTGCTTCAAAAGATCGAAGTTCTTTTTCTAGGAATATTAAAACTATAAATTCGACTAATTCCTTAACTTCTTCATCAAATGTTAATTTTATTTTTATTTTGTTTAAATTTATTTTATTAATTTTATTTAGTTAAATTTTGTCACCCAAAAAAAGGAGAAAAAAATCAACGAATACGTTTTGATTCGCTACAATGATGGTAATTAAAATTTCAGAAGAACTAAAAAAAGATGTTTAATTTAGAGAATAGCCAAATAATGAGCGAAACTCAATTCAATATTTTGATGACTATGCGCCAAAAAAATTGTGATTTTATTAAAATTCAATTAATTCAGCTTTTAGTTCATCCAAACGTATATTTATTTATTTTTAAATTAACTTTAAAATTGACAATTTAGTTCCTTGATAAAAATTTCATCAGAGTTCATTTCATTTACGACAATGAAAAAGATAAAGTCTTATTCAAATCAACAAAAAATGATGTTGATTATGATGCAGGAGAAAATCTCATGAATAAAAACATCCAAAGACTTTCGAGGTTCAAGCATTCAAAGCAAGAAGATTACGAATCTGCTTTACAAATCACTTATAAAATTGTTCATTATATTCATAATTTTTCTACTTTTAAAATCAATCGCATGATTGTCGAATTCATGCAAGACGAATACAAAAACCTTTGGCTTTTGAATTGTTCTTATATCTCCTATGAGAAAATTGAAGGAATGACGGAAATTGAGGCAATAAATTTGAAAAGAATGAGCAGATTTAACTACAATTTCAACTTTGAATCTAGAAGAAAACGATCAAAAACACTTCCTTTTAAAAATCTTCAAAAAGATTCGGAATCAAAATCTCAAATTTTAAGAGGTTCGACAAATGAGATGATTGAAAAAAAACATAGAAAGATGAAATTTGAAAATATGAGCCAATCTTTAAGAAAAGAAACTTCACTTAGTCCTGCAGTAAGAAAAAACAGGAAAAATCTTATTTTCATGAATGAAATACAGAGCAGTTCATCAATTCTAAACAATAAAAAGGTGTCCTTTAATCATAATTCTAAAGAAAATAATAAGAAAATTGTTCAAACATTAGAGATTAATAGGATGCGAAGCAAACAATATCAGATTATAAAGCCAAATGGAATCAAAAGAAGAAAGAATTGCAGCGAGAAACCTAAAAAAACCTACCGAATGAAAAATGAAAGGGTCAAAACGACAAGACTGTTCAGTCTAAATGCAAAAGGGTCTCAATCATTGTATTATCATGGGAATTTAATCAAGGATAAGAATAATTTCGATAAATTAAAAGATAAAGTCTTTTCTGAAATCAATAGAGATAAAAAATCTTTAACTTATTTAGTTTATAGTAATAGACTGATTTGAATCTTCTAATGAACGATTTCTGGATTTTATTAAAATAAAAAATATTTATTTTTTTTGATTTTTTAAAAATTTTGTGAGTATTTTTAAAAAAATTAAATGATGTAAATGAAAATAAAAATAAAAAAAAATTAGATTTCAAACAAATTTAAACATTTGTCTTCTATTTATGATCTATTCTTTTTCCTATTGTGTAATTTATCTCACTTTTCTTTTTATGAAATTTTTTATTATCTATTTTATTTAGTATTATGATAATATTGCTGAAGACATTGTGCAGAATGTTGTTGCTGTTTTCCCAATCATCATGCAAATTTTATTTTTGAAAATGAGAAGAAAAACTCAACAGATTGATTCCTATGATTTATTGAAAACTGTCATTTTTTATTCACCTAGTCACCAAACTAAAATTGTTTTATCTGTTCTGTTCATTCTACTATCCATGATTTCGGTTATATTGAGTTTCGCTTTACAAAGCCATATATTTTTAGGCTTAATGATAGTAATTTCTTTATTCAATAATATGGAATTCTTAACTAAATTCTTTAAAAAAGTTCTATATTTGCAATGTTTTTAATATGGTGAGTTTTCAAAGAAATTTTTTAATTTTCTTGACTAAATTGATAGGCATTAAATATTTATGGCTTGAGGAAAGATTATAAGAATTTCGGCAAAGTCAGTACAGTCATGAGAAATTCTCTTTTGATGACATTAGGATCTAATTCAATTTTTTGCCTTATGAATGAGATATTTATTTCCATTAAGGTTTTTCTTATAAAAAGGGGAGGAAAATTTACTAAGCAAAATCGAAATAAATTTTAGGAAAATTACAGCTTTTTGAAAATTGACTCGATTTTGTTTTTAAATGTTTTTGTTTTGCTTATTTTGAGTAAAATCCATTTTTATAAAAAGAGATTAATGTAATAATTTAGATTTAATGTGCTACAAATACACTCAAGATATATTTGTGATGCGCAAAGACCAGAAAAAAGATTTTTATTTTTTAATCAATGAAAAAAATGAGGAGGAAAAGTCAGAGAAAAATGAATTCAAAACCACACGGCCGAATTCCTCCTTTATTTTCGGTCCAACCTCCATAAAAACTGAAGAAATCATTCAAAAATCAGAATTATTTGATAAGAAGGACTCAATTTTTCAACCAATAGTGATAAAAACTGATATTAAAGAGCCAGAAAACAGTTTATTTTTGAATATTAATGATGAAAAATCATCAGATATAGATATGACAGATTTTTTTAAAAAAAATATAAATGAAAAAGAAGATTCGACAAAACCACCAAGCTTAAAATTAACGGAAGAAAAAATTGGGATAGAAACAGAAAGAATAAAAAAGAAATTATTTAATAATTTCTTTAATGACAATGTTAAATTCGAGAAAGAAACAATTCAAAAAAATCAGCAGAACAGTAAAAGTCTCGAAAAACATTCTAAAATCAAGAATTCAATTCTATCTCATTGGGAGACAAAAACCCCAGTTATTGCAACCAAGCTTCCTGAAGAAAAAGATGAAACTATTAAGAATCTATCGATTTCAAATGATGAAAATAATTGTTCTTTAGTATTCTTTTGTTTTTTTAGAAAAGTATTTTAATTTTTGCCTAGTATGTAATTAGATTTGAAAAAAATAGTGAGGAAATGACTGTTTATAGAACTCATGAAGAATTTATTTCTCTTTATTATGAAATTAAAAATGTTTATGTAAATGAAAAAATTCCATTTCTTTCGGAGAAGGAAATGCTTTGCAAAAACGAGGAAATGCTCATTTATTCAACCATGAAATTTACATCTTTTCTAAGATATATCATAAAAAACAATATGCTAAATGATCATTTATCAGAATTTCTCAAAGAAAACGTATATTTATTTCTCTCTATCTTGCATTTTGTTTTGAATTTAAATTTTTTTTTAATAGACTGCTTTTATTTCAGGGTCTTCTTCAGTCAAAAGCGAAGAAAATCATCAAAGTCCCGAATTAATCAACAGAACTACTTCTATTGATATCTGTGATAGAGATCCAGTTGAAATCAAAATCGATATAAATCCTGAAGGAAAATTCATCGTTAATAGTTTAAGATCTTATAATTTGATTTCTGATTATACAAGCACTGATAAGAAATTCAGACATTCATGCTCGAATATTGATCAAATCAGAAACATAGAGAAGTTTCATATCGAAATTCCCAATTACATTGAAGAGCCTCCAACACTCAAGCCCATTATTGTTTTTATTTCGTTTTTTATTTGAGAATTTTTTCTTTTTTTTTGCTTTAGAAATATCAGATAATTATAACCGATTCCCAAAACAATATTTTACAAAAGGTTTTTAAGAGATTCTCGGAATTTAAGCAATTACATGAAAAGGTATTAATTTTTTCTTTTATTTGAGTAATAAAATGGATTGTTAGTTGACTAAATTGAAAATAAAACTCCCTGATTTTCCAACAGCAAAACCCATTTTCATTGTCCAAAAAGAAAAGAGATTGAATGAAAGGAGAATCACTTTACAAAGTTACTTACAAGAACTACTTAATTCAGTTTCTTTAATAGAGAAAAACATAGACTTAAGAAAATTTTTGGAGTTGCATTAAGAAAAAATCGTTGAAAAATACAATATTTTAATTTATTTTCCTTTAAAATAATTCAAAAATTGCCATATAATTGAATTTTAATAAATTAAGCATAAAATTTTTAAAAAATTTAACGAAGAGTGTGCATTTTGATTTTTTTTTTGAAAAAAACTTGATAAAATTTGGTTTTAAGATATTAATTGTTTTATTTTAAATTTCTGTTAAATTTCATATTTTCAATGGGAGGAAACCAGTCTGGTGAATTTTCATCCAATTATTTGAAGGAGTTCAGTAATCATTACGTCTTTCTCAAAGAACAAAATGATCCAAGGTTCGGCTTGATCAAAGTATATAAGAGGCATGAATCTGATGAAGAAGTCATGATCGTTAAACGCATGTATACAACAGAAGAGGAATATGAATATTTCCAGAGAGAGTTGAATCTTCGCTTAAGCTTCCAGCACAAGAATCTTCTTCATTTGCTCGGCTATCAAAAAGAAAGTAATTCAAATTTATGTGGTCATTCAAGAGTTTATGAGCTATTCTCAGAATATCATTCCCATAACCTCAAGAAGGAAATCCAAAAAAGGACAACATCCTCTGTAAACTAGGCTAAAAAATTTTAATAAATTTCTTTTAGGATTTTTTTACTGCCGCTGAATTGTGGTATTTGGCAGAATCTTGTCTATCAGTTGGTTCTTTCTTGCAGGATAGGAATATTTATCATGGAGATTTCAGACCAATCAACATCATGCTTTCAGATGATGGTTATGTGAAAATCCCTGACAATGGAATTTTGACATCTATCAGAAACAATTATTTTAAGACCTTGTCTGGAGAATGTAGAGGGTATTTGGCCAGCGAATTATTGAGGGCATTTTCAAGGAGAGATCCAAGTCCCAAATATAATGTTTACAAAGCTGATGTTTTTTCTTTGGGTATTACTTTTTTATATGCCTCAACTTTGGTCAGACCAAACACTGTTTGTTATGATTGGTCACAATATGCTCTCAATTCTCGAGGAATCTCAGATTTATTGAAGAAAGTTGAATCCAGGTATTCAGTGGCTTGGAGAGAATTGATCGAGAATATGATAGGTTTAGGAAAAGATGAAGATGCCAGACCAGATTTCCGACTTCTTTATCCTTTAAAAGTAACATTATTTATTTTTCAATAGACTTCATTCTTTAATAATTAGATTGGTGTTCCTCAACAACAACCTATGATGATTCAACCCTACATCAGAGAAGAACAATTGCCAATAAGAAAAGGTGCAGAGCTAAAATTAATAAACACGCAAGTTTTGGACGATAGAGATTATGAGTTATATGAATCTGGCCCTGGCTACAACGAGAATGCTTATTTCCAACAACAATATACCTCCCAACAACCCCAAACTTTTGCTACGTCCCAAATATATTCCCCTCCTCCTCCTCCTCCTCCTCCGCCACCTCCTTCTCAAATCTATACCTCCCAGAATCAAGTCATTCAGGGCTCAACATATCAACAACAACCAGTGCCGCAGCAATACATTTATCAATCATCATATGAACATGAACAGCCAAAAGCGATTCCACAACCTTTGTATTCTCAAAGTTTGATAAACCAACAACAAGTTCATGTACAAAGACCATTATATAATGAGCCAATGCAAGTCATGAGCCAACCAGGACCGATTATTCATCAATCCCTTTACAATCCTCAAGTGACATCATTATATGGCAGTCAATATCTCAATCAACAACCAGCAATCGTTCAACAATCCACTTTTCAACCACCTTTTCTCCAAGAACAGGGCGAAATCATAAGGCAACAGGGCGAAATCATAAGACAACCTGTCTATAGAGAACAAATGGAAACTGGATATCAACAATATCAAATCCCTCCGAATCAATACCAATACCAAGAGATGCAACCTTCAGTAGTCAGACAAAATTTTGTTGGTCAACAAGGAGTTGTTGATTTCAGAAGAGAACAAGTAAAACAAGGAGGTTATGAAAGAGGACCCATGGTTTTACAATCTGTTCAAGAAGAGAGAGTTGAAAGATATGAAGATAATGATTTAGATAAAAGAGTCAGGGACGCTTTGAGAGCCACACAAGAAACCATTGATAGAAACACGAAAATGCAAAATGAAGCCCAAAAATATCAAAATGGTAATAAAACTAAATTTATTTGATTTATACTATTTTTTAATTTTATATAAAGGAAATGTTTAATAAAGCAGAGAAATAAAGAAAAAGAAAGCTTTTTAAAAACAGCAGATATTATAAAACATTAAAGAAAATTAAACAAACAAAAAATTTTGGGATTTTTTTAAGCAATAAGAATTTTTAAAAAAAGGTGTATATTTTTATTTTTTTTAGAGATTTTACTTTTTATTGGAATTTTAAACTTTTTATTTTTTTAAAGCTTTCTTATTTTTTTTATTCTTTATCAAAGTATAAAAATGAATAAAAAAACAGCCTTTTTTTTATAATATTGATTTTTTATTAAGAAAAATAATTTCAAATTTGAAAAAAAAATATTTAGTTTTATAAATTATCTCATTTATTTTGTTATTAAATATATATTTATTATTTTTTTTAAAAAAGAAAATGAAATTTGAAGTTTCTGCCTCAACTTTTGAACGTAATGCAAAAAATTTCTATTTTTAATTTTTTCTCTAAATTTCAGAACAAAAAGCTCTCCAAACCCTGAAGAAAATCAAGACATTGATAGATTTATTCAAAAATGAAGCAGCGATCCTGATTGAAGACGAAGATTATATAGAATCTTTTGTAATAGATGCTAATTCAGGTATATTGAAACTGATGATTTGTTTCGTTTTTAATTTATTGTCATCCTCTCCTAAATTAAACAATGATTTATATTACATTAACAACGATCAAAATGATCATTTTTGGCTTTTTTTTGAGAAATACCATGAAAACGACATTTGCATAATGTATATAAACGCTTTGAAAATTTTCCAAACTTTTAATGAAAAAGTCTATATTTGGATTTTATTGGAGTTCAGTCAAATGAATATCGATTCAATTTTTGAAAAAGTCTTCAAAACCAATAAATTAAAAGAATATTATGAATTCAAAGAAAACACACTATTGACTTATTATATAAAAGAAATCATTCAAATTTTCTCCCTTTTAAAAAAAATTAATTACAAAATCAATTTAGAAATATGCGAAAACTATAAAAACTACCTCAAAACTAAAAACTTCGAGAAAACTACCATGATTTTTTCAGATTATTATCTCAATTATCAAGAAAATAACCCAATTAATTTTTCGACAATAAACCTTTCGAAAAACAGCTCAGTTGATGCATTGAACAATAGCAATTTTCGCTTCATCAACAGGATAAATAAAATTGAAACCCCTTTAAATTTCAGACACAAAACACTTTCAAACTCTCTCATAAGAAATGCTACTCAATTGACGTTTTCTTTAAAAGATGAAAAATCTGCTCCAATCACCCCTTTTCATGGTTTCTCCATAAAACTCAACATTCAAAAACAAGCACAAATTTTACTCCATTTAAAAAAAATGCTAAAAACGATTTATTTCATGAATTATGATATAATAAATGGGATAAAAGCAACGAAAGAAAATATTCCAATCATTGCAAATGCTTTTTTCAATATAAATGATCCTATCATTGCAAACAGCATAGTCGATAGTCCCAATGAGTCATTGCATACAAGAAATGACTCTAAAAATATTTTTATAGGTCCTTTGGATGAAAATTTTTATTTTAAAGAAAGTCCTCTTGGCAAAAAATTCAATTTTAAGTTTTACACACCAGAAGCTAATAGAAAAAAACCAAGAATAATTTCCCATCTTTCCATTGAAAAGAATTTATCAGATTATTGCAAAAATTGCACAGAGTTCAACAATAGCTTTAAGAATGAATGTGGTGATACTCCGTTGATAATTAATGCTAAAAAAAAGAAAAAAAATAGTGAGAGATTGTATGAAGAAATTTATTTGAATAATGATTCCAAGTTTCAAGAGAAACCAAACGTCACCATGAAGGTTTTTTATATTTTTGTTGATTTAGCAGTTTTAATTAAACTATGTGATTTTCAGATTGAAGATCAACTTGACATATGCTATGCCTGTAATAATAAGAGCATTAAAGAGAATTTTTTATCATTTTTTCTGGTAAATTCTTTTAAAAAGAAAAATTGTTTTGAATTGTTTAGAGAAAAGCTTATTATTGTCCTTATATCGGATTTTGGGTGTGTAGAAAATGCATTTCCACTCAAAAAAGACCCATTCCTTGGTTGGTTGCTGAAAAATTCGATTTAAATCTCTATCAAGTTTCGAAAAAAGGACAAGACGAAATCGATTTGCTTTATAATCAACCGATTTTAGAAATATTCTATGATCAAGAGATTGTAAAAAACAATCACATTATATATAATTTATTGGTATAGATAAATTAGTAAATTTCATCTATTAATTTTTATTTATATGAAGGTTCGTAAAAGGCAAATTCATTTGTTATATGATTTTATTTGTGACATTAATATTCTGAAAAATCTATTACAAAACTACTTGCATTTGGCTTTGAAAAGAAATATGTTAAGCCTAAAAAACTTCTATGAAATAAAAGATGGAACACTTTTGAACTTCTTGCAAAAAGTTTATCGACAGACTTGCAAACACATTCAACTTTGTGAAGTTTGATTCATTAAATATTAAAAAATTTAATAAATAATAATTTTTTTGAAGATTTGCAGCAAAAAAGGAATTTTTTGTGCCAAATGCAATTCATCTGCAAAAATATACTATTTTGATATCACAAATACGAATTTTTGTGAACATTGCCATAAACTTTATCATTCTGAATGCTTTATTAAATTTGGTTGTATTAAATGTATAGTTTGAATAAATTAACCTTTTTTTAAAAAAAATATTTTTCTTTTTAAATATTTTTCAATATTCACAATAAATCACTTTTTTAAAAATTATCTTGAAATTAAAAATGCGACTGAAAAGATGGAGACCATTTAAAAGAAATAAACCCTACTGTTCCTTTTGAAACCAAGTTAGAAGATTCTGATAGGAATTTTTTCCAAAACATACCTATTTAGTCCAAAAGAAAATCGAAATATATCAATCATAAAAAAACAAATGAGTTATTGCGTTAGAGCAATTATAATTTTTTGAACACTAATAAACATAATGAGACTTATCAAAGCAGTGATAATGATATGAGAAAAATTTGGATACCGAATTCGCCACCTTAACATAATAAATTTCAAAGGACAGTTAAAACCATTTTTTTCACTAAGTTTAAGAATGGATTTAGGATATATTAATTACTAAGCTTTTTCAAAGTTTTTCAAGAAGTGTGCTTTGACTTTAGGAATCAATTATTTTGATTTTTTGCTTCCAACAAGAAGATTAAATTTTTTAAAATGCTAGCGATAAAAAGTAATTTTAATCTTAATTTTTTATTTTTTTTTATTTATATACCTATTGAAAAACCCTTTTTCAGTTTTTAAAAAAAGGCGATATTGAAAATTATGAAAGCCTTTAAAAAAATGAAGCAGAATTTTTTAAAGGTACCACCAAATCAAACACTTATTTTCGACTTTCAATCTTCTTGATGAAAACATTTTTGAGAAAAAAATATTTTTGAAAAATTCAAAATCCTGATGTGCATGCAATCAGGAAAAATTAAAATAAATTACTTATGAATTATGAAAATAAATTAAAAATTTCGCTTAATTTCAGAAGAATATAATATGGAGCTGAGCTGAACTGAATTTAAAATTATTTTTTTTCAATTATTTCCCACTTTTTTTCAAACCAGAAAGTAAGGCTTCATACATTTTTTTTCTTATTTGTTTGTTTAGAGATGAAAATTTTTACATCACCAGAAAAAAAAACGAAAATTGAGGTCGAAACTCCATCAAAATATTTGAATTTAAACTCAAATTTTTCGTCTTTTCACCCGTGGAGCAATTTGAGTCTTTCTCATAAAAAACAAAAAAAATATTTTGGTTTAGATCAAATCCAAAAACATCAAATCAAGCCATTTCACCAAGAGATTTATGAAACTGGTGTAAAAATAGAAGAAGAAGAAAAATACAAGCCGTATACAAAACTAATGTCCAGTTTAGATAAGAAAATGACTATTGAGCTAGAAAAAATTGAAAGTTTGCTTTTATTTTAGGTTTTTTCCTTTTATTTGATCATTTTTTTTTTAGATGAACAACCAATAAACCCTTTGGATTATGAGTTATTTTTAAAAAACAAGTGAAAAAAATTAAAAAAAATATTTTTTGATAAATTTTATAAAAAAGCTATGATTTTCAAATTTCAGAAGAGGGAAACGAAGCTTTAAAAGGAAAAATCACTCATTATATGATTTCATCCAAATTCAATTGCGGAGTTATTGCAGGAACTTTTGATTGCAAAGAGAATTTCTTTCGAAAATTATTCAAATGCAAATTTTGTGGCACTCTTTTCGAAAAAGGGTGTTCTCTTGGTATATTTAAACTTTCTTTTTGAATAAATAAGATTTTTAATAAAGGTGGCCACATTTCAAGAGTTCATAAAGAAGAATCTCACTTAAAGAACAGTGAAAAACTTGTCAAAAAAATAGAAAAGACCAAAATAAAAAAATTAAGATAAAAAAATAAAAAAATGTAAAAAATTTCCTTTAAAAACAAAACTTTTTTATAATTTTATATCACTATTTTTTTGATTTTTTAATTAACCAATCTATCACTTCAGGCAGATTAATTCCTTTCAAAGCGCTTATCATTACGACTAGCCATGAATTTGTGTGAATATAATCCAAATTAAGTCCTAAAATTAAAAACAATTTAAAAAATAAAAATGATAGTAAACCTTCAATAATTTCCTTTTCATCCAAATGCGGTTTTACATCAATTTTATTTCCCAAAATCAAAATGGGGATATTATTTAATTCTTTATCTTCTAATAATGTATGCAGCTCTTTCTTTGAAATTGGCAAGCAATCTTTCTAGATATTTTTTAAATAAAAAACTAAATTAGCATCAAAAAAATTTGGTAAAATAATGATTACATTACTAGCATCGACCATGAATAAAATCACATCACATCCTTTGGTATATCTTCCCCATTCTGATCTATATTGGACTTGCCCTCCAATATCCCATACTTTCATGTTAACACCACCCTTTTTCAGATTTTTGACGTTCAAACCTATTGTTGGAGCTGTTGGTAAAGCCTGTCCTAACGATAACTGATTTATTAATGTTGTTTTCCCACTATTTTCTAAGCCTATGAGTACAACCTCTATATTTGAAGAGGTGAAGAATTGCTTTATTTTTTGTAATAAAATTCCCATTCTTATTAATTCTTCAAGTGTTTTTAAAATCTATTTTATTTTTTTTAAAAATTTTTTGATCAATTTTTTACTTTTTTTTAATAGTTTTGTTTTTAATAAATTTCACAAAAAAAATATAAAAATATAAAAAGTAAAATATGGAATATGAATTGCTAGAAAAACTCTCCTCCATACAAGAATTCAATGAAGAATTGCTTTCAATCTTGACTTCTATTCATAAAGAAGTGCATCTAAAAGAATGGGATCCTCATATAGCAAAACTTTGTCTTCTTTTGGTCTCATTCAGCTGTCAAAATAAATATAATCACCTCCGAAAAGCTAAAGGACCCCTGATTTCAATCAATAAAATCCGGAAAAAGGTGTATGAATTTTGTTTAGATACCATTTTTCAAATATTTTTGAAGATAGCAAAGTAAAGATCTTTTTTAAAAGTTTTTTGTAATAAATTAATAGATTCAAGGAAAAAAGCTTAGAATGCATAACTGAATATTTTTTAGATCATTTTGATTTTCATTTAGTTTGTCTTGGTTCTTTGGAAATCTTTTACAAAACATTATTTTATTCTTCCAAATTACAATTTCATCTGAAAAAAGATGGTCAATTACCCTATTTCATAGATTTCTTTGAAAAAATTGTGCTCAAAATGCTTAAAAATTACGAAAATCCTGAACGATTTGCTGTTCTGAACGAATCCTTAAACGGAAATCAAAATTCCGATTTTCAAATGAATATGAGGAAACTATTAATGAATTTGAACTCTCCTTCACAAACCCCTAAAAATTTGATCGAAAGCTTTCAACACTTGAATCTTTTTTCTCCAATTTCTGGGCCAGACCCTTCCAAAACGATAATTACTCACAATAATCTTGAAATTGATAATCCTCTAAGCATTCCAGTCATAAATAACTCCGAAAGAGAAATTCCACATTTGAAAAGTCCTTTGAAAGTACCTGTTCATCATGAAAATTTAATGATTACTTCCAATAATATGAATAAAAACAGTACTGAAAACAATCCTTCTAATTTTCAAAAGAAAAATCTGAAGATTCCTTTGCTTCAAATTCCTGTCAATATTACTGAAAATTGTCCAGTTATTTCAAGATCAACGAGAAGAGCAGATCCCTACAAGTCTTTTTCAACAACTAGTAATAGATTTTCCAATTCAATTGATTTGGCAGGAAAGAATTTAGAGAATTTAAGCAAACCTGGATATATTAACAAAAACTTAGGACAAGAAAATAATATTTCTGTTCTTGATAATGAAAACTCGCTCTTTTTCGAAGATAATACTCCAATGCTTGGCATGGGTTTGGTGATGAATTCAGGCAAAAATTCAAATGAGTTAAGCTCTACTGAGAAAATGAGGATTTTGGCAAATCAACTTGGTATTTTTAATATTTTTTCTCTCTCAATAATACTAAGATTTATAAAGGTGAATACTGTTTAACAGTTGATTTAGGATGTCTTTTATCGCAAAAAAGAAAACGACAGTTGGATCAAGTGGCTAAAATAGAAGAAGTTGATAGTATAATGGATATAAAAATTGATAAAAAAAGCATAAAGAATAAATTATTCGGATGCAAAAATCCAAAAAGAGGCTTAAATAAATTTGATAATGATCGCGAAATCGAAAAACCCAATTTTATGGATTCTTTAGAAATTAAAGATATGAATGCCAGCCAGGAAATCAGTATAACTTCGTTAAAAAGTCAAGAAAATTTGTTTTCAATGCAAAACAAAAAGAAAAAAATGAAAAGAGAGCTGAAAATACATGCAAAAATTTGCAAGATTCTGAGCAATGTAATCTATATGATTCTGAGAGAATATCAATCAAAAGAATTGAGTTTCATCATATCTCCGATCAATATTATTTATATGTATTTATCCTCATGCATCAGTTCTCGAATTCGTCAAAAAGAAATGATAAAAGTATTAAAAAATTAACAAAATATATTTTTTTTTAATATGTTTAAAATCATAAAGATGGCTTTTTCCAAAAATGGATGGTCTTCTTTCAATGAAATCGATTTCGAATACAAGAAAACTCATGTAATCTGTGACGGTTTCGATAATTCGCAGAATATCAGCAAACATTACCAGAAAACGATTTTAGAACAATACAAATTCGTCAAACAAAAACAAGAAGCACAAATTAATAAGACAATCAATATTGACAATCCTAAATTTAATCAAGAAGGCAGCACTTTTTTGTATTTCAGCACAACCAATGATCATAGTAGTTCTAAATCCCTTTCAAATATCAACGAAAGTGTCGATTCAATGAATTTCAATGAAAAGGCTATATTTTTGGACAATATCATGCTTCCCGAAAGCTTGATTTGTTTTAAGATCATTGATATTTTTTCAGTTCAAAGTGAAAAAATACATGAATATTTGAGTTGTAATTGGGGCTTATTTGAAAATGAATCATCTGGCTTAAACGATGAAGAGACTGAACGAATTTTTATAAGAGGAGTTCCTATAACAAATTTCAATGAAGAAACTTTAAGAGATATCAAGAAAAATTCAAGTATTTTTGTGATTACTGTTTTTTTGTCAATCATATATTTATTTATTTCGGTTTAGATTGTTTTTTGAGCAAATTCAAGAAAAAATTTACTTGGTTTTTGAATAATTTAGACATGAGTCTCCCGCTCTTTTATGAAATAGAAACAGAACAGTTAGAAATATTAGAGAGATATTTATCGCTTTCTACATCGAGAATCCTCCCCTACGAATTTCTCGATTATCTTCTCGATATTCTCTTCATGATCAAAAGACAATTCATTGAATTATCATTGCCAAATCTTAATACCCCAAGTTTAGATTATTTAAAATATGTTAATTATTTAAAATTTACAAATCCTAATAAAAATAAATAGTGAGCACCACAAGGATCAACACTCCAAACCTCCCAAAAAACTTCAACATTTTGACAAACAATATCAAATCACTGAAAAATGGTAATTCTAATTATAATGATTCCCCATTAAAGAAAACACAAGAAAATAACAATGAAAACAACAATTTCACTTTCCAACAACCACAAATCAGTGCCACCAGCACCAATGTCAATATTCACTTTCCTCTTATTTTGAAGTATAAGGATTTCTTCGGAATTTATTTACAAATCATAGCTAGAATCATTCTAAAATCCAAGAAAATTGATGTTTATAATTTGATGAACAAACTTTTTGTGAGCAATGATTTATTTAATGAATTAGTTCGATTATACACAACAAATATCTTTAACGATTTATTTCAAATATTCGTGGAAGAAATTAAATCTACAGGAATGGGGAAGGACGACGCTCAAGATGAAAGTTCTTATTTTTTAAATAATAAAATCTCCAAAAAGAATGTTTTGCTCTTTATCAATTGTCAAAGAACCCTATTCTATTATAAATCAGTTCTTATCATGTGCAAGAATATCATCGAAAAAGAAAAATTGCAGAACATAAACAAAGAGAAAACTGAACAAAAAAAAGAATGGAAAACTATCATACGCAAAATCCTAAACAATATGCTATATTTAATAAAGCCTGCAAACGGATTATTGGCTAAATATTTGAATATGAGCAATGATATTAACTCTTCTTTAATTAGCTATAATGAAGATGATTCCCCTGGTTTCAACATCAAATATAACCTATTAAAAGAAATTTATCAGTTCATTTGTTTTATTTTCAGCTTCGATGAGAGTTTTTCTTGTTTCTTGACAGATGAGATCTCCAGCTTCTATATCAGATATAGCTATATTAATTTTGTGAAATTATACAGTTATAGCAGTAATCATGAATTGAATGAAATCAATATAAAACTGAACGAAATCAAGACTAAAATGAGTATTAACAAAGAACAAGAGACCAATCTGAAGAAGAATTTAGAAGATATTATGAATAAAAAGAGCAGTGCACATGAGATTCTTAAGGATAAATCTATGAACCAAAAAAAATTCAAAAACACTTTGATGAAATTGTATATAAAATGTCTATTTTCGTTAGGAAATAACAGAAACGAAGATATCAAAAGGAAATTCTATCAATATAGAGTCGTTGAATTCTTGACACGGGAAATAGATTTGGAATATGAGGTAAAATTTAGAATTAAATGAAATATTCAACTAAATTATTAATTTATGTAGATCTCACAGATTCGAGAAAGGTTTTTAAGGATTAGACATGAAATAAAAAAAAATCCAACCTCAGAAAAAATTAATGAAGATTTCGCGAAAAACATAACCGTCCCTCCTTTGCAATTTGAGACAAATCTGCCAACAAGAAATCTCGCTTCAAATGGCAACTTATCAACAAAATCTAAAGTTCCCATGTTAAATTTAAATGTTGGATTAAAAGGAATCAGTTCTCAAGAAAATAATCTACCACAAAAGAATATCAATATATCAGAAATTCATAATGAAAGCGGGATAGATAGGAATGATCTTTCAGGCAGCGGCTCTTTCAATAAAACTGTTTTGGTCAAACAAATTGAATATGATCCTGAAGAGAAATCAAAATATAGTATAAAACTCCCTGATAACAAGGGAAAATCTCCACAAAATATGAGTTTTGTGAAGAAAAATCAAGTCATTGAAGAAATCAATCAAATTACTAAAAATGAAATCGCTTCACCAAATTTCGCAAAGAAAATAGCTGGAAAAGTATTCATTCCGAAATTAAACCTGAAGGGAGAAAAGTTGGAAACATCAAAGATTGGAGAAACCCCGTTTGATATTAAATCTATGATCATGAATGCTGAAAAAAAGAAAAGCTTGAGAAACGAAAAGTTTTATTTTTTATGAATTTTTTTACAATTTCGATTTGGAAATCTTAGATCAGAGGCAAATATTGAAGAAAATGAGAATGACGGAAAGCTAAACCAAAAGGAATTATTCATTCAAAATGTTGTTGAATTTAAGAAACAATCAAAATCCGTGATGTAAATATTAAAATAATCCCTTAAAGAATTAATTCAAATTAAAAAAGCATTGAGCAATCACCGAAAAATTTCGAAAACAACAAAATGGAATCTTTTGTCCAAAATCCGAAAATCATTCTTGGAGAAACTAATATTCCGAAGAAGAAAATTATGATTCCAACTCGTATTCACAAATCTTTAAACAAATAATTGTATTTAAAAAAAAAAAACAAGTTCAACTCCCAACCTATAAAGCAAATATGAATGAAACTCAAGTCTCAGACATCAAATACGCTGGGATGAAATCTAATTCAACCGATAATAATAATAATAGGGATAAACCTAATAAAAAGCCTTTAAAAGTTCCATCTTTGAAGGTTTTTTAAATAATTTTTCTAAAAACTATTTAAAAATTTCTCATTAAAAATAAAAAAGATTGAAGAAATGAAACATGAAGCCTACACAGAAGAGCCAAAAGTCTTTATGGAGAAAAAAGAAGGAAATTTAACTAAAATTGAGAATTCTTTGAATAAATCTAACCCTAAAATGCAATTGATTTTAGAAGGCTCCAAAATCAAACAAAAAGCTCCTCCAATGAAACTTCAAGTTACAATTTTCTTTATCAATTTCAAATATTCCATTAATTTCAATTTAATTTTACTATAAATTTTAGTCCCCAGGACATCCGAATCTTGAGGAGTTTCTTACAGAAAATACCTTTTACTATTCAGAACGCAGATTAAGAAAAATTTACGATGATGATGAATTGCATGTTTTGGTTTTATCTTTGGTGATTTCTCTGCTTTTGACTCCGAATCGCGGTGTTCTTGATGATCTCTATTGCTCACAATATCCTATCAACAATGGAAAGCCAAACATTCTATATTTATTGCATTTCCATTTAAATCATCCTTCAAATCAACATATTCTTCCAATGCTTTTATCTAAAATGTCAGAAATTTCTCCTTATCCAGCGGGCCAAAGACTTCTTAAATTGATGTGTATTATGTTCTCAGATATGAGCATTTATACAGATGCCAAAAAAATCGCAACTGGAGCCTATGGTACAGTTTATCAATGCAACACGAATTTAGCAAATCCTCAAATTGTCGCATTAAAACAGTTGAGTTTCCCAAAGTCGATTTATGATCGTTGTGTTTTACATGACATTTTCACTGAAATCACTTGTTTAGAATATTTTAAATTGGAACCATGTGTTACTGATATGTATGATTATGGGGTCACGGAAAATGATTATGTCATAGGTTTAAAAAAAATGCATTTATATTTATATTCATAATTTTAAAAAAAAAAATTATTTATTATTTTCTTAATAAATTTGTAATCATCAATGAAAATTTTTCATTTCAAGTAATGAAAAAATATCCCACAAGTTTAAAAGATTGGAGAATGCAACAAAAACGATCATGGCAAGAGAATTTGCCTTTATATCTGACAATTTTTAGAGATATCCTCAAATCAGTTCAATTTTTGCACAATAATAATGTTACCCATTATGACATCAAAACGGATAATATTCTTTTGGATTACAAGACAAGCTCTACGTCTGATATTGGTAACATTGATAATGATTTAAGAGTAACCTTAGCTGATTTTGGAGAATGCAAGTAAAATTTTTATAATTATTTTATCACAGTATTTGATTTTTCATATTATTTTTTTTTTTTTTTAGAATGTTCACTCGAAATGATGAAGAATATTGTCTGCGAAATCGAGGGACTGAATATATAAAATCTCCTGAAATGTTAACTCTTACAATAAATTCCAAAAAAGAAGGTGACAAATACGATCGTCGAAAAAAAGTATCCTTTTGTTCTCTCTGAAATAAATTCAAATAATAAAAAGATTGGAACTAATAGATCAAGTGATATTTGGTCATTGGGTTGTTTACTTTATGAATTATTGACTGGAGAATTCCTTTTTTATCATAATGATTGGGTGCATTTTTATATTCGAGTGACATCTCCCAATGAAGTTTTATTGACGAATGACAAATTAGAGAGCATTTCCAATAATATTTACATCATTGATTTCTTGAAATATATTCTTGTTAGAGATCCACAACATAGACCTAATATTGAAAGTGTATTAAAAAGATTTGAGCATATTCACGGAATATTAGTTAGCAATAATCCAATGAGTAATAGGATTTTCAATACCCAAAAAGTCGCTTCAACTTTGCAGATTTCACTAGAAAACTCTTTGGAAAATTACAAAGAAGCTTTGAATTGCTCATATCAAAAAAGTGAGGAGAGTAATTCAAATTCTAATTGCATTAAACAGGTTTTTCTGATTTAAAATAAAAAATTTATTTCTTTAAAATGTATAAAAAGTTCCCGAGATTCCTCAAAATTGTTGAAGAAATTTCTTTGTGCAGCAAAAAATATATTTATGAAAATCATGACAGGTATTCATTTCAATAAAAAAAAATTAAAATTTTAATTTTAATTGAAAGATTAATTTCGTCTGGTTACACTCACATAGTATCTTACAAGGATCGAGTTGATCCCAATTATTTGAGAAGATTCAAATGCTTTATTGTTGAGATTCCTCCAAATGAAAAAGAAAGGCAAAATTATTCACCCATTTGAAAAAAAAAATAGCTATTTTTACAAAAAGAATTTTAAATATTCCTTTGCTTTCCAAAATCGTTGATTTTCTGAAATCCGTACTTCTATACAGAGGAAAAGTGGTGTTCGTGGAAGGGAATTCAGTCAATCAAAAATCTCGACAGGAAAAGCAATTCATGAGAAATTGTCTTTTGTTCTGTCTGACTTATTTCTTTAAAACTTCAGTTTATGAAACTTTGAGTCTTATAAATTCACAAGTAAATACATTAAACCAGAATTAAATAAATATATTGATTTCCATTTAGATATTATTCTTTTTGGTTCCTTTCACTTCTCTTGCCATGATAAGCAAATGCATGAATATGCATAATTCCATAGAACAAGTAAAAATGGTTTGATAATATTCTTTTTATTCTAATAACAAATCAGTATATTAATACTTTCCCTAAAATCCAATGCATTTGTGGATCATGCACTCTGATTTTAAAGAGACAATATAATATTGAAAAGAACATCAATTTGAAAAATTGTTCTTGCTCAAGAGAAAACAATAGTCTTGAAATTTCAGATTGTCCTTCTGATGGTTGTCTACAATATCTTTCATTCATAAAAGTATTTTCTTTCAAACCTTTTAAGAAATACATGTTGCAAAATGATTAAATAGAAAAAATATAAAATTGTGTGGGAAGTTTTGAAATGGGGTTATTTTGATCAAAATGATTTTCTAATTGGACCTTTATATCATGCAGGTAGCATAAATTGTCAACAAAAATAGAATTTTGATTTTAGATACTTTAAACACAAATATTAATGAACGACTTATTTTAAATTCAGAAGGCATTTTAGAAAATGCATTGGTTTATAATAAAAAAACAAATTCTGGAAATACTTTATATTCAAAAATCAACTCAAAGGTTTATTTTTTTTTAAAAAGATTTTTTAATTTTCTTTAAAAATTCATAATTATTAGTGTGAAGAATGGGTAATATACAAATGCAAGACGTGTAATATGTGGATACATGCAATTAATAAGCAAGATCAAAAAATTTGTTTGGTTCTCAATAACACAATAAAAAGAATCAGTAAAGGCATTATGAACTCTGATCAAAAGAGAATGAACATTCCAGTTTTGAGAAATTTTAATATAAG
>JFJP01038450.1_pt1 | contig 20122 bp, 18 predicted proteins | sample 431651 | NCBI WGS metagenome assembly JFJP01 (sample SAMN02602958, study PRJNA72255) | Microbial mat metagenome, whole genome shotgun sequencing project. | biome: fresh water; feature: sink hole; material: water; isolation source: purple microbial (photo- and chemosynthetic) mats found in...
GTAATTTAGGGAGCTGCAGAGGGGTCGTGACGATCTTATGGAAAATGAGTTTGGGGGGGGGCGTCACGGCTTCTGTCTAAGGGTTTGAGGGGATAGCTCTGAAAAATGTCGATGGAGACAACCAAAATTTTTATTCTTGGTATCCGATACGATATGGTATTTATCATACCCACGAGCCTCTTGCAAAATGGTCTTTTCGCCCAACCTCGGCGTTATGCTCAAAATTTTATCCTCGGAATAGTAACTATATGCCTCCGGTAAAATTTCTCGCATGCCTTGATTTTGAACGAAAATCCTCATTTTGCAAGAGGCCCCTACTGTAAGAAATTTCTCAAAACTGATAAAAAGTATGCAGTTTTTGACAAATCTTTAGATCCATTTTCCCTGAAAAATCATGCAAAAAGTTTTTACTGCTCCCTATACGGTTACCATCGGCGACATCAATTATGGTCGTCATCTCGGCAATGACAGATCCCTTGTGATTTTCCAGGATGCAAGAATTCGCTTTCTCAAGAGCATGGGATTTTCAGAGGCGAATATCGGGGAAGAAAAGGGAGTGGTCGTGGTTGAAGCTGGATGCCGTTACTTAAAGCAGGTGTTTTTACATGAGGAATTGACTGTTCAAGTGGCAATCGGCGAGATGGAAGGCAAAAGGTGCCGTCTTGATTATACAGTCATACGTGAAAATGATGGCCAGGTTGTCCTTACCGGCTTTACCGTCATGCTTGCCTATGACAATAATATTCGTAAGGTGGTAAAATTGCCGGACCCCTTTCTGCATAGTTGTCGTCGGTGGCTGACAAAAGACGATTATTAAAAAACAGATCGATACTCGATATCAGGGAAAAGCAGATTTCGAAAAAGAAGATCCAGTTGTTCTTCTTGCCGCTCCGAGAGACGAGTGAATTCTACCCCGATCTCCAGCTCAAAATTGCCGTATCTCTCTTCAAACCTATTGCTTTTCTCCCATATTTTCATGACGGACAGTTGTTTGAGGTGGAAACCGTTGGCGTTGATGATATCGAGAGACCATGTGGCCGGGAAGGCCTGACGGTAGAGGCATCCAAAAGATAGGCCGTCGCCGCTGATGTCAATGATCTTTCCTGTGCCGCGGGCCGTGATTATAAAAAGGTCCAGCTCGTTATAGCGATCATTTTTTCTTCGTTCGCGAAAAGATGCTGAAGAAAGAGACGGTTGCAGGCTTATATGACTCATATGAAACTCCATTTTGAATGTGGTTGTCACGTGCGCCTCTCAAAAACACAAAACCTTTGCGAAGATGCAATTGGTAGTCTGCTGTCTTTCCTAAAAGGAGCTTACCCCGCTTGAGAGAAGTTCTAATTTCACTTGCAAATTATATGCCCATGAATTTTTCTGCAATTTTAGGGAGTTTTTGCCCTTTCGTTAGTGGAAATGAAAAAAAATGGACAAAAAATGGCTAAGTGAGGGGCGAGCGAGTGCAGAAAATGCGCAAGGTGTAAGGATAGAGATCTTTTAAAAGGAGAGGGGAACAACCCTCCCCTTTGCTAAAAAGAGAGGGTCATACCTTAATTCCGTCATGCGGGATGAGCAGCTTTATAAAATTCACTCTAAAAAATTGAATTTCTAAGCTGTTACAGGAGGTGGCGACTAGTCGATGCATTCCATATCACGTCCACAGCACAGGGGGACTGCCCCTCCAGCTTTGACATTCATGTATTTATTGCAAATACTACAGTAGTAGGTGTCATCCTTGGGGGCCTTTTTATCTGCTGAATATACGGTAGCACCGCCTTTGATGCCTTCAATGTTAAAGCGGGCGAGTTTATCGATCCCTGGAACAAATTGTCCCATCGGTACCAGTTTTTTGTTGTTGCCGTAACAATCAATGATGATTTTCCACAGGGTATCCAGGCTTACTTTTTCCTGTTCTGATTCAGGGGTAATCTCAACGACATTTCTATCAACCGATATTTTCATTTCTTTGCTCCTTGCGGTTAATTTTTTAACAACCTTGGTCCGAAAGAAAAATCAATTTGAAATACTGCAATGGTGTGCTGTGGTGAGCTATTTTATTCCTTGAGCCTCAACACTTGTCATTCTCCGGTCAAGGATCGCTTGGAACGGCTGAAGCCGTTCCAAGGTAGGTGGATGAGGTCAGGTTAAGATATCAAACCACACCCCAACAGGAACTATCAAGAATGCTTCCAGAAGTCTTCTTTGGCGGCCCCACATTTTGGGCAGACCCAGTCTTCGGGCACATTTTCCCAAGCGGTTCCGGGCTCAACGCCGTTTTCATAGTCACCTTCAGCGGGGTCGTATATATAGCCACACGGACATTCCCATTTCTGCATACCATTCTCCTTATAAAGTGGAATATGAAAGAAGTTGCCTTAAACTTTTACAACTTTAGTAGGAATGATTGTCATTGTCAAGTAACTATTATAAAAATATGCCAAGAGGCCATATCCTGACTTCTGGGAACAGGCCATTGACGTAAATTATTGAATTTTTAACCAGAAATTGCCGATTTCTTTATCATTGTATGTTGCAACAACGGGGTATCGAATACCTTTTCTGTTTTCGGAGAAACGTGTCCAGAGATCATGTTCCGGGTAAAAAGGAAAATTAATGTCATTACCGTCGTTTTTCAGCTTTGAAGGGGAGAATCCTTTGACATTGGCAAAAATCTGGTTGTCGAAGCGACTTATATTTGATCGAACTCCTCTGATAACCAGAAGTTTATCTCTGGGAATTACAACTTCGTTTCCTTCGGCAACTGAAACAAGTTGTCCGTCTACATTCAACAACAAATGCTCGGCACGAAGTGTCTGCGTTGAATCATCTTGTTTTTTCGGGGAAACCGGTGAGGTGCTGGGCAGTGCTTTTGAAATTTTCTTTTCAACAGGCAAATCCGAGTTTTTATGTTTCTCCGATTTAATGACGATGTCGATTGAGCCACATGGCTCGGCATCTTTGCGGATGAGTACTTTTGTTGGTTCGGCAATACGAAAGGGTAATTTCGTGTCGTTGTGGCTTCCCATATTAATAAAATCTGCAGTCAAACCCCGATTAAAATTGGCAATGATATCGGTAATGACAACCTCATCGCCACTATCGACGGGCAATTCCGAGCCGTTCGGGACGGCGTAAGGAAAGCCGCCATTGACCTTTACCAGAACATAGTCGAGTTTGGTTTCTTCAACATGGAGGCCGGGAGTCTCGGGGATGATACCGAACTCTTCCATAAATGCATTGATCACCAGCTTTTGAAAACCAACTTTTGCAGCGTTCGATTTGATCGATTTTGAGGTTTCGACACCGAATGCCGGGATATTTTCTTGGGTGAGGGCGTAATATGTTGCCGATTTTCGTTGCTCGAGGAACCGCGTTGTTTCAGAGACGGTATTGTGATTATTAGTCTGGAAGTGATAGCGTTGATTGTCTTTATCAATTTGTATATTCACTTTATCAACCACTCGCTTGGCCAGCGACTCAAGATCAATAGACACTTGCCTTTTCGTGCCAAAGTAACTCTTTGCATCAAAAATGATTGATTGTCCGAATCGGTCGGGGTTTTCAATTTCACTTTTCCATTCCTCATTGTAAAAGCCTGAACCTTCGTGGAGATTAAGCAGGCAGTCCGCTTCGCCGATAAGCTTTTTTAAAATAGAGACTATTTCTTGTTCCATGTTTTTTGCAATATCTGGAGGTTCGGAGAATTTTCGATTCATGTCTCCGGTCATCCCATCGCGTTGGTTGAGTAAGATCGAATAAAAATTAGCGCGTGGCACAACAATGAGATTTCCTTTCTTGAGGCTTATATCCGCATAAAGATCGGCGGTAAGGTAGCCGCCTGGTTCATCCCCTTGAATGCCGCCGATGAGCATGAGGGTTTTCCCGGGTTCTTTCCCGAAAATTCGATAAATATGCAGTTCATGTTCGGTATTGGCGAGATAGACGTCATGGAGGCTTTGGTGTCTCAGGGTATCAGCTAGGCTGTGGGAGCTGATGCCAATGCATAAAAAAGCAAAGATGGTCAGAGAGTAAAAAAAAGGGCAGGAATATTTCTTCATGGGGATAGTTGTATGTCTTTGGCAAGAGGAATGTGCAATTCTTCAAACGAGCAGGCGTGGTTGCGGCTATATAAATTCATTCTCGATCATCCAGCGGTTTTTCTTGTTTATTAATTGAAGCGTTTTTTTCCCACTGGTCTCAAGTTGATCGGACTTATAGGTTTGTAAAAAGGTGACATTAGCCCCTGCTGTCGTCCATTCGATGACGGTATTCTGCAAACTGACGGATATGTATTTATATTTTTGATTTAAAAATATTTTCTTTTCCCGCCACGCATCCCGGTTGAGAGCACCGCTTTTAAAAGTCGGACTATAACAATTCATATATGTTTCAATATCCTTCGTTGTCCATGATTTTCGCCATTTTTCCAGAAAAGTGAGAATCTCTCCACCTTTATCCAGGGATGGTTTTGCTTGTGCGGATCGACTTGTTTTAATCGCCTTTTTCGTGGCTTTTATTGTGACAATTGGAGAAGACATCAAGGGGGATGTGGATTTACCCTCTTCATTATCTATCGTTGGCGTATGATCATCAGGTGTTACGGCATGGTCTGCTTTGGCAACATGTTCACTTTTTTTGATGACATTTTCATTTTTTTTCGGGTGTACAGCGAGAATGAGAGGGATACTGTCTTGGCTTTGCACGGCATAAACAGTTCTCCAGGAATCCGCCGGCGATTGAGTTAAATATGCCCGTTTAAATTCATTGTATTGGGTAACCTTCTTTTCAAAGCTTTTATAGCTGATAGAGATAACAATTTGTTGCCCCAATTGCAGATATGAAAGCGTTTGTATAGTATCTTTTTCGGCAAGAATCGATGTAAGAGCCAGTTTTTCCAGAGCATCAAGAAAGCGAGTATCGGCTTTTTCAAGAAGGAGATTCTCCCCCAACGCAAGATCGGAATCGCTGTCCAGGATAATTACCGGCAGGGTATTAACGGCGAGATAGGGGGCCAACTCATCAAGGTCTTTGTTGTTAAGGGTTATACAGCCATTGGTGCTGTTTGGAGTAAGTTTTTTATTGGTACCATGGATAAAAATACCGTCTCCGAGTCGCCCGGCACGAGTATCAAAAATATTGGGATAATCAAGATGAAAAGCTCGACTGCCAAAAACAGTGATGCGCTTGTCTTCATAAATTTCCGTTATATGATAGATACCTTCGGGGGTGCGAGAATCTCCACTTGCTTTCTTGTTACCGGGATTTTCGCCTGTGGCACAGGTGAATTCCTTGATCAACTTGAGGCTGTCGAGTTGCTCATAAAGTTTTAACTTTTGAGCCTTTTTTTCGACGATGATAAAATATGATGGACCTGTATTGGAAAAAAAGAGGAGTTGCGGGTATTCTGCTGGTTGTGGAGATTTTGTGGCCTGGGTTCTTCCAAAATTTACAAAGAGAATCAGTGTGTTGAAGATAATGAGTGTGACAAGAAGGGGCTTGTGAAATTTCATGGGTTATAGTTTTTTAAAAATCTCTTGGACGGTGTTAGGAAGACGCATACTGTTTTCGTGATTGGTGTAGCAAAAAAAGATTTACAATCGAACTCGGCGCTTTAACCAATGCCAAGACGTATTTTTTATGAGAGGTCTTGGGGCCGGGAAGAACACGGTCTCGAAGCGATTGACCAACTTAGCGTATTCCGTTGCTTTTGACAAATTCTCTCCGAAGATGGGGGAAACTTTTCTTTGTGCTCAGTGGCTGAAGGTTCGATTATTCTTTTTAGGAAGTAATTCTCGCGAAGGTATTTGTCTCTTCAAAGGGGACGAAGAGTGGCGTTATTTTTTGATAAATTATCTCAAGAACTTGGACAATTTTGAAATACCTTGCTTAGGATCGTATTATAGACTAATTTAGATGGAATTTTAATGAGGTAGTCGCGTTTGCTGATAATAAGAATGGAATGAGAGTGAGTATTATATTTTTGGAACCTATTTCATAGGAGAATGTGATGGCGGCAGGAGCTACATCGGACGGGCAAAAAGTGAAGTTTAAAATTCTTTACCAGATTCTCTTAACCATGATGTTGATAGCTCTTATCCCATTAGGTGGGCTTTGGTATATCAGTATTTACAAATCAAAACAGGAATGGACGAAGAATATATTTAACAATCTTGTGGAAAGCGGTGTGACCCTCGGTCGCAGTGTTGATGATTGGACATCCATGAATTTGCGGCTCCTCGAACAAAACGCTGCTTCTCCTGGAATCCTCGGCATGGATGCCAAGGTCCAGGCTCCTGTTCTCAAATCGATCACCGCCGCATATGAATGGGTTTATCTTGCCTTTACTATTTTGCCCGATGGTCAGAATCTAGGGAGGAGTGATGGAAATCCCCCGACTTTTTACGGTGATCGCGAATATTTCCAGCAGGTTTTGGGTGGGAAAGCCATTGGTCAACAGGTTCTGATGGGGAAAACTTCCAACAAACCTGCGCTGATTTTAGCGAAACAGATTAAAGGCGACGGTACTAAGAATCTCGGGGTCATTGCTATTGCCATGACCCTTGAAGAATTGTCGAAAACGATCACCAAAATCAAGATCGGGACGTCTGGTTTTGCAATTCTCCTCGATGACAAAAATCGGTTGATTGCCCACGGCAAAGAAGCGGTAGCCTCCGAACTCCAGGATTTCAGTTCCCATCCCGCCTTGCAGCAGGGAAGCGGTAACGATGAGAATTCTTTTATTTTCGTCGATCAAGGCAAAAAAATAGTCGCCAGCACGCAAAAGACCAAATTGGGATGGACCCTTATTGTCCAGCAGGATTACCAGGAAGCCTTTGCCGCGGCGGATGAAGCGCAGAAAAATGCTATTATTCTCCTTGTCGTTACCCTGATTATGGTGCTGCTCATTGCCCTTCTCCTGGCTCGACGTTTGAGCACTCCCATTCAAAATTTAACAATTATTGCCGACGAAATAAGCAGGGGCAATTTAGGTGCAGTTATCAAAGAAGCTGGTCGGAGTGATGAAATTGGTGCCTTGGCTAGAGCGGTACAACGGATGGGCGTCAGTCTTCAAATGGCGTTTGAAAGATTACGGAAGAGGTAAGCAGCTATGTCCCAAGAGTATATTCCTTTTTCTGAAATTGTTGCGGAAATTGCTAAGTTATGCAAGCAAAAGGCAAGCGGCACACTGTTTGTGGTCACAAGCGACAATCGGAGTGCGCAAATGATGCTGGATAAGGGGGAAATTGTTTATATCTTTTTTTCCAGCAAACGGGGAGAAGAGGCTCTTCAATTGATGTCGACCATTCAGCAGGCTCGTTATCGATTTCAGGAAGGCGGGGTTGCTGCCCGCCGCATGCCGCTTCCTCCAACTCAGGCTGTTATTCAGAGTCTGATTCACGGCAGTTCAGAACCTTTTGCGGCTGTTTCGGATAAGCAGCCGCAAAGAGGTTCCAATGGCAGCGCCCTGAGTGCAGAACAAAAGAAGGTGCTGGAAACCTGTCTTGCTGAATGCATAGGCCCAATGGCTGCCATTATCTGTGAGGATTATTTTAATTCCGCTTCTGATTTGCAAACTGTTATTGAAGCGCTGTCGGGAGAAATTCCTTCAGCCGGTCAGGTGCAAAAATTCAGGACGATGGTTGCGGAAAAACTCAGGTGAATTGTTTGAATCGTCGATTCATGCTTGGTTTAACCCTGGTCGTATCATGGTGATATGGGGTATCCCATCTTCTTCATATATGTCGGATATCGGGGTAAAGCCGAAGCGTAAATAAAAATCGACGAGGTAGTGTTGAGCAGAAATCTTCACTGGAAAACAGGGGTATAGCAATTCCGTTTGTTCCAGAGCCTGGATGAGAAGTTTTTTCCCTGCACCCTTGCCGCGGAGTTCTTTGTGGGTAAGGAGTCGGCCGATGGCCGGTAAATCATCTTTTGCCCCGGGAGGAAGGAGTCGCAGATAGGCCAGTGGCCGGTGCGATTTCCCATGTTTTTGCCAGCCGACGAGATGTCGAGCGGTTTGGTCGAGATGGTCGCAGTCAAGATAGGGGCATTGTTGCTCAACAACAAATACTTGCTGTCGCAGGGCTAAAATTGCATAAAGCTCTTGAGCGGTGAAATTATCAAAGTCATACCATTGCCAAATCAGTTTCTCCCCATCTTCTTTTATGACGGTATCGAGACCATCCTCTTGTTGCATTGTTAACCTCCTGCTTCCAGGCACTGATTGTTTTATGCTTGATTCCCGATTTAAGGATAGTATACCCATATTCCTCATCCCTATAAACGAGATAAGACATTTACGGTTTCATTCCAACTCGGCCTGACAGTGGTTTATTCTTCCCTGTTGCAGTTCTTTTGAATATTGTCTTTAATACTTGGCGAAGTTGGGTCGAAGGTGCGGAAAACGAATCGAATTTTAAGTACTAGGGCGTTTACGGTTAATAGATAACTTTTCAATGCGTTGAGGAACTCAAAGACTTTCCATGATAAGGGCAATCATTTCTTTTTTGGCGAGCGCCTTGGCGGCAGTTCAGCTTTTCCTCCTGAACTCCGGGAGGGAAGGACTTTGTTTTAATGATGGGTGTGCAATAGTCGACAGCATGACCTCGGTATCGCCACTGGTATTTAATATGGCAGGGTTCTGCTATTTTCAGACCCTTTGTTGGCTGTTTTATCGCGGGAGGAAAGGATCGGAGTACTGGCACAAAGTGGCAAGACTTTTACTTCTTGCCGGCCTTGCCGCTGAAGCGGTTTTAGTCTTTTTCCAATACAGCATAGCCACCGTTTTTTGCTCGTATTGTCTCATAATTTTTGCTCTTATCGTGCTGTTGAATCTTTGCTGCGGGTTGCGTCAATTGCTGCGTGGCATAGTGATATTTGTTGCTGTTCTTGTGGCATGTTTCAGCCTGCAATTCGGTGCCGGTTCTTCCGGCAAGGAAAAGGGGCTCGACGCGGGGAGTATTGCGACACTCACCGGAAAGGAAGGGGGAAAACAGCTGTATCTCTTCTTTTCCGCATCCTGCAGCCATTGCGAGAAGGTTATTGAGTCCCTGGCTGCTGATATGACATGCACCGTGCGCTTTAATCCGATAGAAAACATTGAGAATTTTTCCGTACCACAAGCGATTCTGATGCCGAGGTATGATGCTCAGATCAATCGTAATCTCCTGCAAAGCCTGTCGCTCCGTGAGGTACCTATTCTTTTAGTGCAGGGTGAAGATGAACAACTGCTCCTTAAAGGAGAAAGTCGTATCAAGGAATATTTAGAAGCATCCTGTAAAGAAAATCAAAATATTGATTATAGCGGCACCTCAAAAAGTTCTTCTTCCGCAACCGCTTTTTTGCCGGGAATGCAAAGTTCCGCTGATAACTCGTGTAAGGTGGATACTGATTGTGAGCCGGAAGCATCGTCACCGACAACCAATCAGTGACAGGTCCAAAGAAGCGTTTTAATAGAGGGTTTTTACCGGGAGTCGTTTCTACTTTAAGAGATCGGCAAGTTCTTCTCGGGTGAGCATGGATCTTGGCGTGAATCTTCTTCTATTCGGCGTAGTGCGCTGGTCGGAGTTTTTTCGGCGATCAACTCCCAATCTGGCCTTGGCCAGAGAACGCAGCCACCCATAGAAACTTCGGTTATGCTTTTCCGCATCATTTCTTCGATCACATCGTCTTTCCGCGCGGGCTCGACGATCGGCAGTTCTTCGACAGCTGTTCGGTTTTCGCCTCTCAATCCCATCCCACATCTGTTTTATTGGAGCATTCATTGTTTTTTCCTGCAGGGACCCTGAAGAGTAACAGAGCATATAGAACGTAACTTACCGAGAATATAGAGAACAATATACTCAAGGTAGGGAGTTTGTGCAACTCCTGTCTGCGGTATTATCAGGGTATTTTATATCTTCCTATCGGTTATCAAAAGGTCATCGGGGGATCGAATGGTCGGGACTATTTTTTCAGAAGACAAGAGAAGTATCTGTACGCTATGCAGAGTAACTGCGCAGTGAAAAGAACGTAAAAAAATGAGGCATCATTCAATATTAATGTATAATTACTTGATACAAAAGAACTAAAACGCACTTGAAAAAGTTTTTGAATCTGTTAAATATACAGTTTTTGCAAAGTTTCTTGCCGCAGGGAAATACCGGCGGATTGATTGGGATCGGATAAAAGGGTGGCACCCAGTTTTCAACAGGTGCGATTTTGAATACGTAATTACTCTGCTTTTTGCCATGAGGCAGAACAAAACATGGATCCAGAAAGAGAATACATATGACACTAATAATTACTGCCCAGACTCAATCGTTAAAGTCGATTGAGAAACTTAAGGAATTGAGTGGCGAGAGTGTAAAGCTTTGTATGCAATGCGCCACCTGTACCGGTATGTGTCCCATGGCCCAGGAGATGGATTTCAGTCCTCGCAAGGTTATGCATATGGCCCAATTCGGTCTTACTGAACAATTGGCCGGGATTAATACCTACTGGAAGTGTGCCTCTTGCCATGCTTGCTCGGTCAAGTGTCCACGGGGGATAGATATAGCCAAGGTTATGGAGGCTCTGCGTCAGCAAGTCCTGCGTAAGAGTCAAAATTTTATAGAACCGTCACAGCTTTCTCCGGAGATAATCGCCGAGATGCCGCAGATCGCATTGGTTGCCGGATTCAGAAAATTTACCAGTTAAGGAGAACGATGAAAATCAGTTACTATCCAGGCTGCACCTTAAAGACCAAAGCCAAGAACCTGGACAGAGCGGCGACGGCCTCTCTCCGGGCCCTGGGGATCGAGGTGCAGGAAATTGAGAGATGGAATTGTTGCGGCGCGGTTCACTCCCTGACTGCCGACGATTTGATTCATCAGATTGCTCCAGTACGCAACCTTTTACGGGCAAAGGAGCAAGGTGCCAGCACACTGGTTACCCTCTGCTCCATGTGTTACAACACCCTGGCCCGAGCGAATCTCATCATGAAACACGATATGGTGAAGCGAGATACCATCAATCGCTTCATGGATGAAGAAATCGATTATGCCGGTGAAGTCGAGGTAGTTCATTACCTCTCTTTTCTGCAGGAAGCGGTAGGTTGGGATAAACTGCGGCAACAGGTGAAAGTTCCCTTGAAAAATTTTCAAATCGCTCCCTATTACGGTTGCACCTTGCATCGTCCGTCCGAAGTCGGTATTGAACCCTTCGGCAATTTTGCCTTGATGACCGGCATGCTCGAAGCCCTTGGTGCAACGGTGGTACCTTTCGGCGCTGCCGATAAATGCTGCGGCTCGTACCAGGTACTTGGCGCTCCTGTTGGAGAAAACAGTGCGGCTGCGGCAATTCTTAATCTAGCAGCAGGGGCCGGAGTTGAAGCCCTGGCCACCAGTTGCCCCCTTTGTGAGTATAACCTCGGTAAGCAGCAGGGGAAAATGTTGGAAAAAGGTCGGATTGAAAAGCATATTCCGACCTACTATTTCACCCAGCTTTTAGCCGTGGCCTTGGGACTTGATGCAAAACTTTGTCATTTTGAGCTGAATGATACTGCCGGTGTGGAGCTGCTGCAGAGAAAAAAATGTTTAGCTGCCGCCTGAAAATGGATCAAGATACCAGCAAACAACGCAATTTATCCAGTTTTGGAGATATGAATCATGTGTGAAACGAACGAGAAACAAACAAGGACTGCTCCCAGGGTCGCAACCGGGGATAGAGCGATTTTGCCGGAGGGGGCGAAAGCCATACCTGTATATATCATGGGCAAGAGGTATGACGTTCCGGAAACTTTGACGATCATGAAGGCCATGGAATTCGCCGGGTTTAAATTCTTGCGCGGTGCCGGTTGCCGCGGTGGCATCTGTGGTGCCTGTCCCACTGTTTATCGGATGGCCGGTGATTATAAGCTGCACTTCGGCCTCGCCTGCCAGACCGTTGTCGAAGCCGACATGTATCTCGCCCAAATCCCATTTTTTCCTGCTAACCGCGCCACTTATAATATCGAGGAGATTGGCGGCCTGGCGGAGGCTATTCATGCCCTTTACCCCGAGCTCTTCCGCTGCGTTGCCTGTAATCAGTGCACCAAGGCCTGTCCCATGGATGTCGATGTCCTCGGCTATATCTCGGCCCTCAAACAGGGCAACATCGAAAAAGCGGCGCGCCTTTCCTTTGACTGCATTCAGTGTGGTTTGTGCGCCAGTCGCTGTATGGGGGAAATTCCCCAATATCATATCGCTCAGCTGGCTCGCCGGGTGTATGGCAAGTATATCCTGCCCCAGGCCGAGCATCTCAAGGCCAGGGTTGCCGCCATTGACAGCGGCAAGTATGAAACGATGCTCAACGATTTATCGGCGATGGGTAAAGAGGAACTTGAAAAGAGATATGTGGAACGGGAGCGTGAGCCTGATTTTGCCGAACGAGGATCATGGCAGCCGCAAGAAACCCGTTATCTATAATTGAAAGTGATCGTCCTCTTTTGCGAGGAAGGAGATAGGCATGGCTTACACACCAGAATTAAAAGAATTGATAAAAAGAGTAGAGGAGACACGGCCGGCGCGGGTGGCTATGGCCAAACGCAACGAAAACTATCCGGCCCTTTCCATGCAGGAACGGGCTGAGGTCCTCTCAAAATTTCATCCGGATTACCAGGAAAGCGGAAAACGTAAGGTCGTCGTCGGCCCCAATAAGGGTGACGTCTACCAAGAGGGGGTTGCCGCATTGCTTATGTCGAAATCGATGGTCAGGCCGGAGAAAGTCGATCTGACGAAAATCGATTATGATACCGATGTCCTGGTTATCGGCGGCGGCGGGGCCGGAACTTCGGCGGCAATTATGGCGGCTGAGGGTGGCTGCAGGGTAATTATCGCCACCAAGCTGCGTCATGGCGATTCCAATACCATCATGGCCGAAGGTGGTATTCAGGCGGCGACCCATGAATGCGATTCACCGTATTATCATTTTATGGACACCATCGGCGGCGGTCATTTTGCCAATCAGCGCGACCTGGTAGCGGCACTCGCCAACGATGCCCCCCTGTCCATCGCCTGGCTGGAAAGCCTGGGGATGATCTTTAATAAATATGAAGACGGCCGCACGGTGGTGCGCCATTGCGGTGGCTCCTCTCGAAAACGGCTGCAATCTTCCGGCGATATGACCGGCGCAGAGATAATGCGCGTGGTGCGTGATGAGGTGCGTAACAGGGGTGAACAGATTACGACCCTGGAGTTCAGCCCGGCGGTTGAACTTTTGCTTGATAAGGAAGGCAAATGTGGCGGCGCCATCCTTTATAATATGGAGACCAAAGAGTTTTCTATTGTCAGGGCCAAAGCGGTCATCATCTCCACCGGCGGCTTTGGCCGCCTGCATATTAAGGGATTTGCCACCACCAACCATTACGGCGCCACCATGGATGGCGTCATTATGGCGTATCGTGCCGGAGTCGGCAATAAGGACCTGCATTCAACGCAGTACCATCCGACCGGTGTTGCCTATCCCGAACAGAATGTCGGCCTGCTCATTACCGAGAAGGTCCGTGGCCTTGGAGCCCATGTTTTAAACATCGACGGCGAACAGTTCTGTTTTCCCCTTGAACCGCGGGATGTTGAATCGGCGGAATTAATTTGCGAGGCGATGGAGAAGGGCAAAGGGATTATTACTCCGACCGGTCGTGTCGGCCTGTGGCTTGACTCACCGATGATTGAGGAACTGCACGGTCCGGGAAGCGTGAAAAAGGAATTGCCGGCAAAGTTCATCCAGTTTGAACGGCACGGCATCGATATCAGCAAGGAGCCGATGCTGGTGTATCCAACCCTGCATTACCAGAATGGCGGTATCAATATCAATGGCAATACCGAAACCGTTGTGCCGGGTCTCTATGCCGCCGGTGAGGCGATCGGCGGGGTACACGGTGAGAACCGATTGATGGGCAACAGCCTGCAGGACATTATTACCTTTGGCCGTCGCGCCGGCAAAAACGCCGCCGCCTACGTTAAGGGTGGGGTGGAATTGCAGGCCTTGAGCCTTGATCATGTCGTCAAGTTTGAGAAAGAGCTTGCCGAGGCCGGGATCGATAGCCCGGCGGTTGCACCGATTCTTTTGCCGGACTATTCCACCGATGAGGTTGCCGAACGCCGCTGGCCGAAAGCACGAACGGCCGTCGATGCGATAAGCTGATATCTTTCTTCATTTTTAAACGGGGCCCTTTAATCCTTTCGCCCTTGGACCGACCGCTGTGGCTATCAAGAGCTGCAGCGGTTTTTTATTTGTCGCCTGGAGGGCATGGTATTATTCTATAAAAGACATTAGAGTAACGGAAAATTTTATGATAAGTTAAAGAAATCATAAAGAAGAAAGCGACCACGTCGGGTGGTTTACCACCAACCAGGAGAGTTGTATGAAAAGCAATTTTATTACAACTGTTTACGGCCCGGTCATTCCGGGTATCATTAAAGTTTTGGCCCAGGCCACCCGCAGCCTCGGCGGAGAATGGTTGACCAGTAAGATCATCAAGCTCAATGGTCGATTTGCTGCGATTATGAATGTCGTTGTCGAAAAAGATCAGGAGACGGTACTCAGGTTAGCTTTGGAGCAGAGGTTTCCCAGTCTCAGTTTTATCTATTCGCCGGCGGAGGCGTCCCCCCGGCTTGCCACAAAAATTATTACCCTTGTCGTAGATTGCATTGATCGGCCTGGCCTGACTGGTGATTTAAGCGGAATCCTCGCCAATCTCGATATCGTCATAGAAGATATGGAATGCAAACGATTCGTCATGGATGGCATTGTCGATACCGTTTTTTCCGCGCGACTTACCCTTGCCGTGCCTCTGGATGCGGACAGTGAAATTATTGCCGGTGAAATTGAGACCTTATCTGAAGATGTACGGGTCAATATTGTGTGATCTTCAGAGCCTCTTGCAAAATGAGGATTTTCGTTCAAAATCAAGGCATGCGAAAAATTTTACCGCAGGCATATGGCTAATATTCCGAGGATAAAATTTTGAGCATAACGCCGAGATTGGGCGAAAAGACCATTTTGCAAGAGGCTCTTCAGATAAGGTTAATTACCCTCTTCACAGAGGGCACGGTGCAGGGCTCTTTGTGCCTGGACAAAATGCTCACGGTAGAGAGTGAACTGCATATTGGTTTGACGTGTGGTCTGTGACACCGAGAGAATATTGATTTTTTCGTCGGCCAGTGCCTTGGCGGCCTTGGCGAGAATGCCCGGTTTGGCGATATTCGAACCGATGGCGCAAACAATGGCGACATTGTGGGTGTTAACCAGTTCAAACCGTTGGCGCAGGTCATCGACCAGGGCTTGGGAACAATCACGTTCGGCGATCAGGACGTCAATGGTATTGGCATTGGTCGCCTTGTTGATATAACTGATATTGTGTTCCTGTAAAACCTTCATGATCCGCATGTCGAAACCGACTTCGCCGACCATTCGGGTGTCGTGGACCTCAAGGCAGGTAACGGTATTGGACCCGGTGACAATCTCCGTCTTGGAATGCGGGCAGATATAATCCTTGGTGATTAATGTGCCGCTGTGGCAAGGGTCAAAGGCATTCTTGACCCGAATGGCGATGCCTGCAGTTTCAAGGGGTTTCGAAGCCTTGGGGTGGATGGCCTCCATGCCGACGTCGGCCAGTTGATCGGCAACGTCAAAGTTGGTGTTGCAGACTGGATGGACTTTATCATTGCCGATTATTACCGGGTCGCCGGAACAAAGGTGGTATTCCTTATGAATTACCGCTTCATCGGCCTTCAGGAGGACGGCGATTTTTGAAAAAGTTACCTCCGAGTAGCCTCGATCGAATTCTCGCATGATTCCTTCCGTGCCCTTGGTGTACCCGGTAGCGACACAGATGGTTTTCGCTGGATCAAGGCTGGCGAAGGTATGGCGAATACGTTCGTCGATCGTCCGTTCACGGCGATCCTGCCAGCCGCTGAGATCGACGTAGGTGGCATCATATCCAAGGTTTTGCAGGATGTTGGCGCTGTTGAAGGCACTGTGCATCTCACCGATAGAGGCCAGCAGTTCTCTTGCTGCCAGCAGAACCTCACTGCGGTTGACATAGCCGGAGGAAATGACGTTGTCCATACTTTTTAAGATATTGACGGCAAAGGAGATGCGCTCGCAGATAAAGTCGTCGGCAACGGTGACATTAAGGCCGATGCCCGCAAAACTGCGGTTCAACTCACAGAGTCTCTCCTGCAGGCTGATCATTGCCGGTTCGTATTCTTCGTTCTGCTCAAAACTCTGGTAGATACCGGGTTGGCCGGTTTTCTTATGTTCCAGCAGTTCGTTGGTTATACCCGAATAGGCGGATACCACATAGATTCTGTTGAAAATGTCATCTTTATCCTTGAGGATGACGTTTTTCAGCACCTCGCCGAAGCGGGACATGGTCGTTCCGCCGATTTTTTCAATTCTCAGGCTCTTCACAGTCATTGTTTTTCACCGAGTCCCGACAAGGGGACATAAATGCTTCTAAGGAAAATACCAGCGTTAAGGTTAAAGGAGCGAAAACCGGAGTATCCTATCGCAAAGACGTTTGGCTGGCAACTGGTTTTCCATTGGTCGGCAGGGGCCGACTGCAACCAATGTCCGATGCGGTTCGCAAGCAACCTGTTTAAGATCGAAAAATTTCTTTCAAAAACCAAGAAAATTTTTATTTACCAACTAAACTCAAGCGGATTGCAACCGATAAAGAGAAGAGCGAATTTCGGTTTTTCATAAGTCAAGGATGACTTTACCGCGCTTCTATCCCACACCAGCCGCCAGGGAGGGCCCACCCCATGAGAATTTCTGAGTCTGCAATCCAGCTGTACGCCAAGCATAGCGCCCTGGAACACCATGCCAAACGTGAATCCCTCGTCGTTTGGCAGAACGGCAGGGAACCCAAAGTAACCGAGGCAAACGGCTCCACAGGTCGGCAGCTTGATCCGACAAAAGAGATTAAAAAACATCTGCAGGATAAGGTTTTTCTCTCCTTTCCAGAAGATATGAAGAGAAGGCAAGTCCAGCCGGCGGAGGTGGAAATCTCCCAAGAAGAGGAGATGATCGGCGACCTCAATATGCGAATTCTTCAGGCTCTTTTTGAACGGCTGACCGGAAGAAAATTCCAGGTTATCGACCCGGCAAAAATTACCGCGCCCGGTGTCGCGGAAAATATCCAGTCGCCGGAAGGTAGTACCGCCGAGCCGCAGGTGGCCTCAGAAAGTCAAGGTTATGGCTTGGTTTATGAGTATCATGAATCTCATTATGAATATGAAAAAACCGAGTTTGCCGCCGCCGGTCAAATTATCACTGCGGATGGACAAGCTATTGATTTTTCAGTTGATCTCACTATGAGCCGGGAGTTTTACAGCGAGCAAAATCTTAATATCCGTGCCGGTGATGCCCTGAAAGATCCCCTGGTCATTAATTTTTCCGGGGCGGCGGCTCAGTTGACACAGCGAAATTTCAATTTTGACATCGATACCGATGGTGTCGACGACCAAATTGCCTTTATCGCTCCCGGCAGCGGTTTTCTTGCCCTGGATAAAAATAGTGANNNNGATCTCAAGGCCTATGACGATGACGGCAACAACTGGATCGATGAAAATGATGCCGTATATAATCATCTGCGTATCTGGTCAAAAGACGGCAATGGCGACGACCAGTTGATAGCCCTCGGCAAGGCAGGTGTAGGTGCATTGTATCTCGGACACATTGAAACACTCTTTTCGGTAAAAGACACGGCCAATGAGCTGCTGGGGCAAGTGCGGGAAACCGGTCTGGCGGTTATGGAAAGCGGTCGAGTCGTTACCATGCAGCAGGTTGATCTGGTGGCCTAGGGGGCTGTCCGAGAATGCCCTTTTTGTCCTCTTTTACGGTGGAGTGGCCCGGGGTACCGTCTGGCAGGCAAGGCCCTTGTCCATCACTTCGCGACACTGCTGGTCGGCACCGGCGGCGGTATAAAAAGCTCCGACAAAGATGGTGAAAGGGCCGTCTTCCCTGCCGAGAATAGAAGGGAAAACCCCTGCGGCGACGGTTTTCGCATGGGCGGCAGCAAGCTCTTTTTTGTCGCCAAAAATCCCGATGCGGGCAGCATACGGGGTGTTTTTTATTAATTTCCCGGACAGCCGCTGTTGCACGAGAAAGGTTTTTGCCGCCGTCTCACTGGGGAAATAACCTGTGAACAGCCGGTATTTGATCCCTTGTTCCCCGAGATCCACCTTCACCCAAAAACTTGCCAGACCTTTCTTGTCGTAAAGCTTGACAGCTTGCTCGGCGTTGCCCTGTTTATCGAGGGTTTCCAGGATGATGGAAAACGGATAAGCACCGGCTGGCTTCATTGTTACCTGCAGATCTGCAATGCTCTTCACCGTCTGTTCGGCGGAGGCCTTTTCCACCTGATTTCGCGTCTTATTTTTCGGTCGTGGCACCGTTTTCGCCGTCACCTGTCGCGCATGGGGATCAAGTAAACGGTTCTCTTCCGTTTCACCGGTATCGGTGAGAAGGCCCAATCCCGTCATGGGGGCCTGGCTGAAAGTAGTCTCTTCTTCGGTGGGCATCTGATCGGTCATGATCTCCACTTTCGCCTCAGCCTCTGCCGCTTGAGGTGTGATTTCCGCAGGAAGTGGCTGTTTTACCTCAATCTGGGTGGTTAATGGTTCTATGGCGGTTTGTGTTATCGTGTTGTCGGCTGTCGGTGGTTCGGTCGGAGAGGTCGAAGGCGTGACGGGGAGATCTTCTTCGATTTTTTCCGGCGGGGCTGCGGGTAACGACTGAGGGGGTGTTTGGATTTGCCTTCGCAGGGTAATTTTCGGATGTAAATAGGATTCAATGGTGAGGGCACCGACAATACCAATTATGACAGCGGCGAGAACAATAAGTCCGGGGACGACCTTTTTCATTATCTTTTCAACCATAGCGGCGGTGGTAATTTTGCAGGGACAGATGAATCGAGCACCTTTTCTACCATTTCGCCGGCGGATGATCAAGGAGCCTCTTGCAAAATGGTCTTTTCGCCCAACCTCGGTGTTATGCTCAAAATTTTATCCTCGGAATATTTAACTATATGCCTGCGGTAAAATTTCTCGCATGCCTTGATTTTGAACGAAAATCCTCATTTTGCAAGAGGCTCCAAGGAAAGGCTTTTACACGAAGTCCCGGCATCCCTGCCGGGTGTCGGCAACCATTCATTCCTGTTGACATGCCTTGGGAAATATCTATATTCTCCAACTTATCTTTTTTAATCTGATGAACACTTCTGGAGGAAATACGTATGTGGCAAAATATTACAGCAGCACCCGCCGATTCCATTCTTGGCTTGACCGATGCTTTTCGCAAGGATCCGAATCCGCAAAAAGTAAATCTGGGCGTTGGCGTTTATAAAGATGAGAGTGGCAGGACACCTATTCTCGATTGTGTCAAAGCAGCGGAAAAGCTCCTGCTGGAGCGGGAAAACAGCAAAACCTATTTGCCGATTTCAGGAGATCCGCTGTACGCAGCCGAGGTGCAGAAACTGCTGTTCGGCGACAGCAGCGAGGTGATAACCAGCAATCGGGCGGCGACCGCCCACGCCCCCGGCGGCACAGGAGCCCTGCGGGTGGGCGGCGACCTGCTGAAAAAGTTTTATCCCGCCGCCAAGGTGTGGATCAGCAAACCGACCTGGGCCAATCACAAGGGGGTTTTTACCACATGCGGCTTTCCCCTGGCGGAGTATGCATATTATAACGCAAGCAGTCGTGCCCTTGATTTTTCAGCCATGGTTGCCGATCTTCAAACCATTCCGGCCGGCGACATTGTGCTGTTGCACGCCTGTTGCCATAATCCCAGCGGCGTCGATCTGACCGCCGATCAATGGAAGGAGGTGGCGGCTATTGGTTTGGAGAAAGGCTGGGTGGCCTTTCTTGATTTTGCCTATCAAGGCTTTGGTGAGGGTCTTGAGGAGGATCGGAGCGGCATTGATGCCTTTGCCGCAACCGGCACCGATTTCTTTATCGCCAGTTCCTATTCGAAGAATTTTGGCTTGTATAACGAGCGAACCGGGGCTCTGACCATCGTCAGTCCGACCGCTGCCGATGCGGTTGTCGCAATGAGCCACCTGAAGACCACTATCCGCGTCATCTATTCCAATCCACCGGCGCACGGCGGTCTGATTGTCGCC
>JFJP01001912.1_pt1 | contig 20117 bp, 13 predicted proteins | sample 431651 | NCBI WGS metagenome assembly JFJP01 (sample SAMN02602958, study PRJNA72255) | Microbial mat metagenome, whole genome shotgun sequencing project. | biome: fresh water; feature: sink hole; material: water; isolation source: purple microbial (photo- and chemosynthetic) mats found in...
CAAAGTCCCGGGGGGTATAAGCGGGAAAGTCCCGGGGGGTATAAGCGGGAAATCGACCGCGCCGGCCCCTTTTTTGCCGGTTTCTTGCACCCGACGATTCCAAAGCCCGACAGGCTCCTAGCTCTTTATTCCCATACTCAAGCGTCATAACGGCGCGCTAACATGGCTTAGCCCTCAGACAGGAAATGTCATGTCAGCCCCTATCGCCCATTTACCACGCAAGCTTATTTCCACCGTTGGCGCTGGTTTTGCGCTGGCGCTGGCGCTGATTTTTTCGCTCACCGTACTGGGACTGCACCAATTGGCGGCGACCAACGCGCATCTGGAATCCATCGTCCAGGAAAACAGCGTGAAAAGTCGGCTCGCCAATCAGATGCGCGACATCCTGCGCGATCGCGCCATTTCGATGCTGACCATTGTGGTCAGCAGCGATGCGTTTGAAAAAGACCAGGAAATGCTGCGTTTTTACCAATATGGGTCTTCATATCAGCAAGTTCGCGTCGAGCTGGAAAAACTGATCAAACGCGAGCAGGAAAAAGAGGTGCTGGCAGGCATCGACCGCCTGACTCGTGCCAACCAGCCGGTGATGGTGCATACCGTCGATCTGGCGATCGAAGGCTATACCTTCCTGGCGTTCGAAGAGCTGCAACGTGAAGGCATTCCGTTGCAACGAGAATTGGTCAAGGAACTCGACGCACTGATCCAGATTCAGCGCGAAATGTCGCATTTGGCGGCCGACAATGCGCGCAAGGAATATGAGCAGACCCGCTGGTTGATGCTGACGCTGGGAACAATGGCGGTAGCGGTAGCGGGATTGATCGCCGTCACCGTAATTCGGCGTACCGCGCGACTGGCCGCCGCCACCGAACGCGAGCGCACCAAATTTCAGACCTTGTTTGAAACCAATACCGACGGCATCGTCATTCTCAACAGTCAAGGCTTTTCCGACTGCAACCCGGCGACGCTGGATATGTTCCACATGAATCGGGTCGAAGATTTTCTGCAGCGTCGGCCGGATGAACTGGGTACCGAGAACCAGCCGTGCGGATCGCCCCCTTTCCTGCTCGCCGAGCGCCATATCCAGGAAGCGGTTGAAAAAGGTCACGCATTCTTTCAATGGACCGCGCGCCGTCCCGATGGCAGCACTTTTCCGGCCGAGATTGCGCTGCATGCGATGAATCTGGATGGCGAACCGGTGATTCAGGCCATCATGCGCGACGTTTCCGCACAAAAAGAAGTGGAGACGGCGCTGGAATCGGCGCGAGATACGGCGCTGCGGGCGACCGAAATGAAGTCACAGTTTGTCGCCAATGTCAGCCACGAAATCCGCACACCGATGAACGGCATCCTGGGCATGACGCACTTGCTGCTCGGCAGCGAACTCAATGCGCGTCAACGCGATTACGCCGAAACCATCCGCAGTTCCGCTGAAGCGTTGATGGGCATCATCAACGACTTGCTCGACTTTTCAAAAATCGAAGCAGGTTGCCTGAACATCGAAAATATCGAGTTTGATCTGCATGCCCTGCTGAAAGAAGTTATTGACCTGCAAGTCCCGCGCGCCGATGCAAAAAACCTGGCGTTGCGCCTTGAGCGTATTGAAGACCTGCCGCGATGGGCGCGCGGCGATCCGCTACGAATTCGCCAGATTTTGCTCAATCTGCTCGACAACGCCATCAAATTCACCCCTGCCGGCGAAGTACGACTCAGCGTCCTCTACCAGGAAAGCGAACCCTATCCGCTTCAGATCACGGTCAGCGATACCGGCATCGGCATGAGCGAGGAGATCCAAGGCCGGGTATTCCAGGCATTTGCGCAGGCTGATGGCTCGGTCAGCCGCAAATATGGCGGCACCGGACTCGGGCTCACCATTTGTCGTCAACTTGCCGAATTGATGGGCGGCGTGTTGACGCTGGAAAGCCGGCCGGAACAGGGCAGCAGCTTCCATTTAGCGCTGCCGGTGCCCGTATCGCATTTTTCCAGCCACGCCGCCCGCACCGACCCAAGCACACAGGCGGAAAGGCTGAGTTTTTCCGGGGTCAAGATACTTATCGCCGAGGACAACCCGATCAACCAGAAACTGCTGCGCTTCATGCTGGAAAACCTCGGCGTATCGACGCAAGTCGCCGACGACGGCAAGACCGCATTCGACATGCTCGACACCACCCGCGTCGACCTGGTGTTGATGGATTGCCAGATGCCGGAGTGGGACGGCCTGACCGCCACCCGCGCAATCCGCAATCGCGAGCAGGCCGAGGGCCGGGCACGTCTGCCGATCATCGCCCTTTCCGCCAACGCCATGCCGGGTTTCGACGCGGTCTGCCGGGAGGCTGGCATGGATGACTATCTGGCCAAACCGATCAAGGAAGAAGACTTGGCGCAGAGGTTGGCGGCTTGGCTAACGCCGAATAAGTTCAGTCCGGCCCCATACATCGCCAAAGAAACAAACGCATCCGACCCTGTGCAACCGGCTTTCGACATCGAAAAACTGCGCCGCATCTGTCGCAACGACCCCCGCCAGATCGTTGAGATGTTGCGACTTTTCATCAGCAGCACGGAAAGCCTCCTGGCCGATCTGGCGCAAGCGGTTGGCAGCCGCAACGCCGAACAAGCAGCGCGCCAGGCACACCAGATCAAGGGCGCAGCCGCTTATATGGGTGTCGAGACGATGACCGAACTCGCCAGCGAATGCGAAACTCAGGCCAAAATCGCCGATTGGTCGACCTGCGTCACGCTCCAGGAAGATATGGAAGCGGCATTCATCGGTGCGCGACTGGCCATGGAAGCCTTCATTTTGGAAAACCCAGACGGGTAGAATCTCCCTTTTGCGCATACTCGCATTCAGGCAGCCGCATCCTGCAATTGCCAATATTGCCCAAACCCGCAATATCTCGATTCCCTTAACGCAACTAGACCGACAAACCCCATGCTCGACATCCAACTTCTCCGCAAAGACCTCGCCAACGTGGCGCAACGCCTGGCCAGCCGGGGCTTTTCACTCGATACCTCGCGCATCGAAGCGCTGGAAGCCGAACGCAAGGACATCCAGACCCGCACCCAGGAACTGCAAGCCAGGCGCAATCAGCTTTCCAAGCAAATCGGCATGGCGAAAGGCAAAGGCGAGGATGCCAGCGCGTTGATGCAGGAAGTCAGCGGCTTGAGCGACGCGCTCAAAGAAGGCGAAGACCGACTTGCCGGCATCCAGGAAGACCTGGCCGGGGTGTTGATGAACATTCCCAACCTGCCGCACGAGTCGGTGCCGATCGGCAAGGATGAACACGATAATCAGGAAATTCGTCGGGTTGGCATACCGCGTGATTTCGCCTACGAACCGCTCGACCATGTCGATATTGGCGAAAACCTGGAACTGCTCGATTTCCCCACTGCGGTGAAGATCGCCAGCAGTCGTTTTGCCTTGATGCGCGGACCGCTGGCCCGTCTGCACCGCGCGCTGACCCAGTTCATGCTCGACACGCACACCCAGGAACATGGCTACGAAGAGGTTTACGTGCCCTATCTGGTGAATGCCGATTCAATGCGCGGCACCGGCCAGTTGCCCAAGTTCGAGGAAGACCTGTTCAAGCTCAGCAACGGCATGTACCTGATTCCGACCGCCGAAGTGCCGGTCACCAACATCGTGCGCGACGAAATCATTCCGATCGAAAACATGCCGATCAAACTTGTCGCGCACACCCCCTGCTTCCGCTCGGAAGCGGGTTCCTACGGCCGAGACACACGCGGCATGATTCGCCAGCACCAGTTCGACAAAGTGGAAATGGTGCAATTCGTGCGACCGGAAGATTCCTATGACGCGTTGGAAGAACTCACCGGACATGCCGAAGCAATTCTGCAAAAGCTCGATCTACCTTACCGCGTTGTCGCGCTTTGCAGCGGCGACATCGGCTTTTCCTCGGCCAAAACCTATGACCTCGAGGTCTGGTTGCCGGCGCAGAAGACCTATCGTGAAATCTCCTCCTGCTCCAACTTCGAAGCTTTCCAGGCCCGTCGTATGCAGGCACGTTTCCGTGATGTCAAAGACGGCAAGGCCTGCAAGCCGGAACTCATCCATACCCTCAACGGTTCAGGTCTGGCAGTGGGCCGGACATTGGTCGCCATTCTGGAAAATTATCAAAACCCGGATGGCAGCGTCAGCATTCCGGAGGTCTTGCGTCCCTACATGGGCGGCCTGACCCAGTTGGCCAAAGAATAGTCTTGCAACTTTTTTAGCGAGAAAGCATGCCCCAACTTCGCCCGCTCTGGCTCAGCCTGGCCCCAATCGTTTTTTGCATCCCCGCCTCGGCGGCCGATTCGAACGATGTATCGCAGCTGCTTTCGCTGTCGCTGGAAGACCTGCTCAATACGCCCGTGGTCACCGCCTCGCGTCAAGCGGAAACCAGCAGCCAATCGCCAGCGCACATCATGGTGATTACCCGCGAGCAGATCCAGCAGCGGCGTTACCACAACCTCGCCGATCTGATAGAGGACTTGCCCGGCGTCGACTTCATGCGCGGCACCAAATCTTCCGCCTACAACAACTTCGCCGTACAGGGCTACAACGGCAGCAACAAGTTACTGGTCATGCTCGATGGCGTGCGCGTCGGCCATCCAGCTGGGGGTACTTTTCCGGTAGCGGAAAACTTTTCTCTTTACCCGGCCAAACAGGTTGAAATCCTCTATGGCCCGGCGGCTGCGCTCTATGGCGCCGATGCGGTGGCCGGCGTGATCAACATCATCACCGACCGCGCCAGCGATACGCCCGGCGCATCGGTCACCCTCACCGGCGGCAACTTCGGCAGCCGCGAAGCCTCTTTCAACGCCAGCATCAAGAACGAAAACCAGCTGGCGTTGAGCATGGGCGGACACTTGCAGCAATCCGATCGAGCGCCGCTGGATGAATATTTCCCGGCTGATTTCCCCAAGGTCAACGCTGGCAGCACCCTGGCCGCTGATCGCGAAGACTATGTCGGCAATATTTCCAGCCACAGTCTGTACGCCCGACTGGATGTCGGCAACGACCTCAGCTTTGGGTATTACCGCAACCATTTCCGCAGCCTGACCAGCACAGGCGACACCTCGGCCACCGCGTTGTATCGGGAAGACAGTTACTGGGATACCACCACCGATACGCTCTATGGCAAGTACCGTTTCAATCTGTCGACGAATCTGGCGAGTGAACTGGTGGTGGATTACTCGACTTATGAAGTCGATCCAAAATCGAATTACGTCAACGTTTACTCCGCCTTCGAAGAAGGTTATTCCTACGTTCACGGCGAACGTCTAGGCATCGAGCAGAACCTGAACTGGAAGCTCAGCGACCGACATCGTCTGCTGGCCGGACTGGGTTACCAGGCGTATACCGCCATCGAAGCCGCCAGTCTGCCCAGCCCTTACTCCACCAACCTCGACCCTGCGGATCAAGGCCTGTTCTATCCGAATACCAACAACAGCCTGCCAATCAATATTGACGAGGCAGATTTTCACAACGTATCGCTCTATACCCAACTGCAATCGCAATGGAGTGAATCCTTTTCGACCATGGCCGGTATCCGCCATGATCATCAATCGGAATATGGCAACAGCACCAATGCCCGCCTCGGGGCGGTCTGGCATCCACGCGCGCAACATTACTTCAAGCTGCTTTACGGCGAGGCGTTTCGCGCCCCATCGCCGGAAGAAAGCCTGGGTTCTTTTGGCTCGTTCACGCCGGTTGCGGGCGGCTATGAAAGCAACCGCGGCTTCCGTTTACCCAACTTCGATCTGGTGCCGGAGGAAGCAAAAACCCTCAGCCTGACTTGGGACTGGCGGCCGCGTCCGGCGCTGAACCTGGTCGCCAACGCCTATCACAGCAAGATCGAAAACCTCATTGTCACCGGCGCCAGCATGCCGGATGACAGCACCAGCATGCCCGGCGCCATCCTGAAAGGCCCGCGAAAAAAAATCAACGCCGGCGAGGAGACGCACAACGGACTCGACCTGATGGCCCAGTATCGATTCCAGATCGGTGCCAGCTGGTCTGGCGATCTCTGGGGCAGCGCCAGTTGGGTACGCGGCTCGATCATCGATGCCAGAGGCGTCAAATCGGACATTCCGTTTGCGGCGGAACACAAGTTCAAGCTGGGCACAACCTTTCGCTATCAGGACCGTTTCAGTATCACCCCTCGCCTGCTCTGGATCGGCGACACCAGCAACGACCGTAAAGCCAGCCCGCCGAATCGTCTGATGACCCCCGGCTACACGGTGACCGATCTGCATCTCGGCTGGCACAAACTGCTCAACGACAAGGCCACCGCCTGGCTGGACATCACCAATCTGTTTGACAAGCGTTACTACAGCGCGGCGGGCGCGGGTTCGTTTATCGACATGCCGCAGCAACCACGAACCTGGACGGTCTCCCTGGAGTACCCGTTCTGACCGCCTCCGCAACCGCGACCAGAAGCCGCATGCATTGCATCGTTTGTGCGGAGCGCGGCCTGTTCGCCATCCGGCTGAAGGCATGCCTGGTCGGACTGCTGTTGCTTACGGCAACCGCAGCGCAAGCCCAGAGCACCGCCGTCTCCGAGCAATCACTAAAAGCTGTGTTGTTCTACAAATTGCCGTCTTTCGTCTACAACCAAGGCAGCGGCAAAAATGCCCAGATCGGCATTTGCACCCTGGGAGAAGCCCCGCTTGGCAACGCGCTCGAAAAACTTCCCGCCACCTTGGCGGACGGTCGACAAGTCGAGTTCAAAGCGCTCCAGGGCGGCGCGGATATGACTGAATGTCAATTCGTTTTCATCGGCCGTTCAGAAGCCGGTCGGCTGGAATCCCTGCTACGCCGCCTGCAAGGCAAGCGGCTGGTTACCGTCTCCGACATCGAGGGCTTTGCCGACGCCGGCGGCATGGTCGAGTTTGCATTGAGACACGTGGGTTCCGGCATTCAAATTCTGATCAATCGCAAAGCGGCGCAGAAACAGGGCATCGAATTCAACGCACAGTTGCTGCGCCTGGCAAAAATCGTCGAACCATGACTTCACTCTTCAAACGGTTGCGCCCGCCCGACACCATGAGCGGCAAACTGGTCTTGCTCAGCACCTTTTCGCTGATCGTCGCCAGCCTGTTGGCCTTCCTCCTCGTCGCCTACCAGCAACAAAGACTGCTGCGCGCCGAATGGGTCGAATCGCTTTCCGCGCAAGCCAGCCTGATCGCCACCAATAGCCGCGCCGCGATTGCCTTTGGCGATCGCATCGAGGCCAATCGCCTGCTGAGTTCGGTTGAGATCAATCCGTTCATCCTGCATGCCCATCTGTTGCAGCTTGATGGGAAAACGTACGCCCGTTTTTCGCAACCCGAGGCACCCGCATTGCAAGCGTTATCGCCTCCCGCCAGTGGCAGCGGCCATCACTTCGGCACAGATACCTTGACCGTATGGGCGCCCGTGCTTGAAAGCGGCAAACCTCAGGCCATCGTCGAACTGGTCGCCTCGCTGGAGCCGATGCGTGAAGCTTTTGCCCGGACAGTGCGCGAAACCGCGGTTGTCCTGCTGCTTGCGTTGCTGTTTTCGATCTGGCTGTCGCGCCGTGTGGTTCGGCGACTGTCCGCGCCGGTGGAAGAACTTAATGGCCTGATGCAGCGGATGTCCGAAGACATGGGGCTGCACGAGCGTGCGACAGCGCATGGTAACGATGAAATCGCCAGCCTGGCGAAGGGACTCAACCAGATGATCGACGCCATCCAGTTACGCGACAGCGAGTTGGCGCAATACCGCGACAATCTCGAACAACTGGTCGAACAACGCACCCAGGCGCTCAACCTGGCGATTCTGGAAGCGCAACAGGCGAATCGAGCGAAATCGAATTTTCTGGCGCGCATGAGCCATGAAATTCGCACCCCGATGAATGCCATCGTCGGCCTCGGCCAGCTCTTGATGAAAACCAGACTGGACGCGCAGCAGCGCGACTATCAGGACAAGGTCCTGTCCTCGTCGGACGCATTGCTCGGCGTCATCAACGATGTGCTCGATTATTCCCGCATCGAAGCCGGCAAGTTATCGCTGGAGTCGATTCCATTCGGCATCAACCAGGTAATTCATAAAGTAGCCGGCGTGGTCGCATTGAAAGCGCAAGAAAAAGGCCTCGAACTGCTGTTTCAAATCGATCCCGATGTACCTCGCTGGGCCAGCGGAGACCCATTGCGACTGGGTCAGATCCTGGTCAACCTGATCAATAACGCGATCAAGTTCACCGAAGTCGGTGAAGTCATCGTCAAGATCAGCCGTATGCAGGCAAACCACGACCAGGTCAATCTCGGCTTCAGCGTGCGCGATACCGGTATCGGTATTCCGCCAGAGCGCCAACTTGACCTGTTCTCCCCCTTCACCCAGGTCGACGACAGCATCACCCGACGCTTTGGCGGCACCGGCCTGGGACTGTCGATCTGCAAACAACTCGTTGAAATGATGGGGGGCGAAATCAGCGTGACAAGCACGCCAGGTCAGGGCAGTGAATTTCGCTTCAACATCGTGCTCGGCTGCAATGAACAACTGGGCTTGCTCGATCACCTCTCGCATCACCTGGCTGGCCGCCACGTCCTGGTGGTCGACGACAATGCCAGCGCGCGCGCGGTACTCAGCCAGATGCTGAATTATTTCGGCATGCGGGTGGAAGACTGCGCCAGCGGCGAAGAAAGCCTGCAGCGCATGCGCGCCGCCGCCACCGCCGGCGACCCTTTTCATCTGGTGATGCTCGACTGGCTGATGCCCGGCATCGACGGCATCGAAACCAGCCGACGGATACATGCCGCCGAAGACATCGGCGAAACCCCCGCCATTCTGATGATTACCGCCAGCGGCTACGATGCGATCAATCCAAAAATGTCGGCAGCAGGTCTGGCGCATTTACTGGTCAAGCCGGTCAGCGAATCGTCGCTGCATGATGCGCTGCTGGAAGTTTTGCTCGGCGACAACATGGCGACGGCGCATCGACGTTTTCGCGATCAGCAACAGACCACCCACTTCGACTTCACCCCGATACGCGGCGCGCGCGTGTTACTGGTCGACGATGTCGAACTCAACCGTTTGGTGGCGCGCGAGATTCTGCGCAAGGCGGAGGTCCGCGTCGATATCGCCATGAATGGGCAAGAAGCGGTGGATAAAGTGCAGCAAGGCGGCTATGCCCTGGTGCTGATGGACATCCAGATGCCGGTGCTGGACGGGCTCGCCGCCGCACGGGAGATACTCGCCGATGCCCGCTTCCACGATCTGCCCATTCTCGCCATGACCGCGCATGCGATGAGCGGCGATCGCGCCGAAAGTCTGGCCGCCGGCATGAAAGACCACCTGACCAAACCAATCGACCCGGCGACGCTTTACAGCGCGCTGCTGCGCTGGATACCGCCCGGCGACTACGCGCCGGAAACGACTACAGAAGAAAGTTCGGCAGCGAAAGAAGACACCACGTTGCCGCCGCTGGATGGCATCGATAGCGAGCGCGGCCTCGCCAACCACATGCGTCGACCGGCGTTTTATCGCCGCATCCTGGCTCAGTTCAACCGCGAATTCGGCGCAGCGGCGGATGACATCGTCGCCGCACTTGAACTGCAGGATTACGAACTGGCGCGACGACTGGCGCATTCGGTCAAATCAGCAAGCGCTACCATCGGCGCCGAAGAACTCGCGCAATACGCACGTATTCTGGAACATCGACTGGCCACCGGAAAATCCGCCGATGCCGAACTGATCCCGTTCCGCGCGGCATTGACCCGCATCGTCAAAGCGCTCGCGCCGCTGGCCGGGCAAGCCCGGTTCGAACTCGAAGCGAACAGCCGCAAAGGAACCGCGCCGCAGATCGATACCGCACTTGTTATTTTGCAGCGCATCAAGATATTGTTGAAAGGCGACGATGCCGCCGCCGAGTCACTGCTTGACGAACTCTCTTCCTGCCTGAACAGCCCGGACTGGCTGGGCGACCTGGAACAATTGCGCGAGTTGATCGAAGACATTGAATACGAAGCCGCCCTGGTGGTCATCGAACGTATGCATGGCGTATTGAAAGGAACCTCGGCATGAACCCGACATTCACGCTGCTTGTCGTCGATGACGAAAAGCACAATCGCGCCCTGCTCACCGAGCTGTTGCAAGGCGAATATCGCATCATTCTCGCCAAAGACGGCAAGCAAGCCTTGGATCGCGCGCGCGAACATCATCCCGATCTGATTCTGCTCGATGTCTTGATGCCGGAAGTGGATGGCTACGAGGCTATCCGTGCGTTGAAAAACGAGGACCAGACGCGCGATATCCCGGTCATTTTCGTCACCTCGCTCGACTCCGCCGGCGACGAGGAACGCGGCCTGGAATTGGGCGCGGTCGACTACATTTCAAAGCCGTTCAATCCGGCCATTGTGCGGGTTCGCGTCCGCAACCACCTGCAATCGGTTCAACAACGTCGCCTGCTCGAACAACTTGCGATGCTCGACAGCCTCACTGGCATTCCCAACCGTCGCCGCTTCACAGAAGTGTTTGAGCAGGAATGGCGTCGCTGCATGCGTGACAACGTCGCGTTATCGCTGGTCGTCGTCGATGTGGACAATTTCAAAGCCTTTAACGATTGCTATGGCCACGCCGCGGGAGACGATGTATTGCGCCGCATCGCCAGCACCCTGCAAACCTCGCTGCGTCGCCCGGGCGACTTCGTTGCGCGCTATGGCGGCGAAGAATTCGTGATTCTGCTCCCCGGCGTCGATCGCACAGGCGGAGAAGCGCTGTCCGAACACACCCGCGCCGATATCGAAGCCGAGCGCATCCCGCACTCCATCTCCCAGGCGGCCCCCTGGATCACCATCAGCCTCGGCGGCGCAACCTGCATCCCACAAGAAGGCGTCACCAGCATGGCACTGTTCAGCCTTGCCGATACTTATCTCTATGAAGCCAAACACGCCGGCCGAAACCGTGTCTGTTGGGCGCCGCAGAGCACAAGTGAATGTGGCAACGAGGTCGCGTCCTCGGACAATCCAAAATCGGCATAACCTGCCAGCCGAGCCCCCCGGTTTCGAATCACCGCTATCGCTGGCAACGTCAAGCTTGCCCGTAATTTCAGCGTTTGCCGCCGCCGGAGGCGCGCATCAGCACCCAGTCCATCGCTCGTATCGATAAAAACCGCTTCAGCCACCAGAACAACTGTGCCGGCAGGGTGACTTGATAACGCGCGCGTGGAGACGGGCTTTCCAAGGCAAGCATGACTTTTTCCAGCACCGCTTCCGCCGGCAGGGTGAAGGGTGCGGCGGGGCCGGGGGTGTTGAGACGGGCAAGCTGCGATTCATACTGAGCGCGGTGAATGCTGTTGCGCCAATCGATATGTTTTTCGAAGTGCGGCACGCAGTTTTCACGAAACCGTGACACGATCGGACCGGGTTCGACCAGCACAACGTGAATTCCGCTGCCGTAAAGCTCATGCCGCAGCGTATCGCTCAGCCCCTCCAAGGCGAATTTCACCGCGTTGTAGGCGCCGCGATAGGCGAACGCGGCGTAACCCAGCACCGAACTGTTCATCACGATGCGGCCATGGCCCTGCTGGCGCATCACCGGGATGACACGATTAGTCAGCTCGATCCAGCCAAATAGATTCGTTTCAAACTGTTCGCGCAGCGCATCGCGAGTGAGGTCTTCCACCGCGCCGACCTGACCAAAGCCGCCGTTGTTGAACAGCGCATCGAGCCGACCGCCGGTTTGCGCCAGCACGGCATCGACAGCAGCGTGGATGCAGGCCGAATCATTCAGGTCGAGCAACAGACTTTCCAAACCCTCGGCTTGCAGCCGTTCGACATCTTCGGGCTTTCTCGCGGTCGCGAAAACGCGCCAGCCCTGTGCCGACAATCCTCGCGCCACGCAGGCGCCAATGCCAGTAGAACAGCCAGTAACAAGAATGCTTTTCATGCGGTCTCGCTGCACAACCTAAACAAGCGCCGGCCTGCCCAGCAGGCGCATCAAGCGCACATGCCCGGACTCATAGAACGACAGCATCGCCGGCAGCCAGAGCAAAGCCAGAATCGTGGTGAAGGCGAGGCCAAAGGTGATGCTGGTGGCCATTGGGATGAGGAATTGCGCTTGCAACGAGGTTTCCATCATCAAGGTGGAAAGGCCGCCGATGGTGGTCAGCGAAGTCAACAGGATGGCGCGCAGACGCAGGCAGGCGGCGTTGATCAGCGCCTCTTTCACCGGCATGCCTTTCTCGCGCTGGTGGCGATAAAACTCGACCAGCACGATGGAGTCGTTGACGACGATGCCGGACAGACCGAACAGGCCGAACATGGACAAGATGGTGAGGTCGATACCCATCAGCCAGTGCCCTGTGATCGCGCCGACCAGGCCGAAGGGAATCGCCAGCATGATGATGATCGGCCAGCCGTAATGGCCGAACACCCAGGCCAGCACGATGTAGATCAGGCTTAAACCGAGCAGCATGCCAATCTTCATGTCGGCCATGGTTTCGCGTTGATCCGCCGCGCGCCCCTGGAACGATCCATGCACGCCGTATTTCGCCTCCAGCGCCGGCATGGTGGATTCGGTCAGGCCGGTGATGATTTCGTTGCTGTTGGCCAACGCGCTGTTCACCGTGGCATTGACTTCCACCGCGAGCTGACTTTCGGCATGGCGCAGGGCCTCAAAACCCTGCTGCGTCGTCCACTTCGCCACCGTGGCCAACGGCACCCAATCACCGGCCGGAGTGCGCACGGTGAAGCGCTCCAGCAGATTGAGGCTGGCGCGCTCGGCGGCGGGCAGGCGCACGCGCACTTCCACCTCTTCCGGGCCATCCTGAAACAACTGCACCAATTTTCCATCCAGCCCGGCGCGCAATTGCCGCGACAGTTCTTCCAGAGTCAGCCCGAGCGCTTCGCCGGCCGGTGTCAGGTTGAACACCACCTGTTCACGGCCGTAAGGCATGTCGTCTTCGATGCCGTAAACACCAGTAATCTGGCGCAGGCTGGATTGCAGATCGAGCGAGGCCAGCTTGAGGGTTTGCGCATCCTGGCCAGCCAGCCGAATTACCAGATCACCCCCCGGCGGGCCTTGTTTGCGCGGTACCACGACAAAGTTTTCGACGCCGGCCGGCGATTTGATGCGGCTCTGCCAGTCCTTGATGAAGTTCTCTGTCCGGATGTCGCGCTTCTCTGATGGCGTCAGTTCGACGGTGATCGATCCGAACTGGTCGCCCTGGCGCGGGTTCTGGTCGCCAGCCAGTGCGCCGGCTCGGAATACAGCGTGCTGGATGATCTTCACGCCATAGCTTTTCTCGGTGGCATCCATACTCTGACGCAGTTGTTCCAGGAAGCTGTCGACCTGGGCCCGCGGCGTGCCGCTGGCAAAGGTGACGTTGGCATAGACCACTTGCGGTTCCGGCGTCGGGAAAAAGGTGAATTTGACGCGACCGCCAGCGAGCAGCCCCACCGCGAGTATCAGAATCACCAGACCGATGGTTATGGTGACGCCACGATATTCCACCGCAGCGGTTACTGCGCGCCGGAAGGGTCCGTCGCGGAAGGTGTCGAAAGCGGTGTCGAGGCGCGTACGCAGCGGCCAGGCCTTTTTCCCTATGTCATGACCGAAGGCATTACGCAAATGCGCCGGCAAGATGAAGAAGCACTCGATCAGGGAAGCAAGCAGGACGCAGATCATGATGAACGGGATGTCACCGAGTATTTTGCCCATCGCCCCTGACACCATCATCAGCGGCAGGAACGCCGCCACTGTGGTCAGGCTGGACGCGATGACCGGCCAGAACATGCGGCGTGCACCGCCTTCTGAGGCATACATCGGGTTCTCGCCCATCTTGTGGTGTGCATAGGCGTCCTCACCGACCACGATGGCGTCATCGACGATCACGCCCAGCGCCATGATCAAAGCGAACAGGCTGATCATGTTGATCGAGCCTCCCACCAGCCAGACTACCGCCAGCGTGGCGAGAAAAGCCGTTGGAATACCCATCGCCACCCAGGCGGTGACACGCCCGTTGAGGAACAACAACAGAATGAACACGACAATGATCAATCCCTGAATACCGTTGCTCACCAGCAACCCAATGCGGTCTTCGATCAGGCTCCATTGCTCGTCGTAAACCTGGATCTGAATATTTGGCGGTAGTTTCGGACGCGCATCGGCAAGCCAGTCCTGCATCAGCTTGGCCGCTTTCAACGAATTACCAGCTTCAGCACGCTTCAACAACAGCTCCACCGCCGGTTTTCCGTTTATCTCCAGAAACAGGCTGTTGTCACGCGGCCCGCGCACGATTTCCGCCACTTGTCCAAGTTCAATGCGGGTACCCGCATCCGTCACCAAGGGCAGGCTCTGGTAGTCACGCGGGTCACGACGCAAGTTGACGCCACGCACTTCGCGCTGCACCTCGCCCTCGCCCACCTTGCCGGCGGGCAGGTCGCGATTGGTTTGCGCCAGGCGGGCTGCCACCTGATCAAGCGTCAATCCCAGACGTTCCAGTTCTTTTCCCGGCAGGTTGATGGCAATTTCTTCATCCGGCAGACCGATCATATCGACCTTGTCGATGCCACGCCCGAGCAGATCCTGCTCGTATTGCCGCGCCAGACGACGCAACTCAGGCAGACTGCCACCACTAAGCAGGACGCGAGCGATGGACTCATAACGAATCACCCGGCTGACTTGAGGTGGTTCAGCGTCTTGCGGCAGGTTGCGGAACTGGTCCACCGCCTGTTTCACTTCATCGACGGCGGTGATTGAGTCGGTGCCTTCCTTGAATTCGATGGAGATGGAACTGATCCCTTGGCTTGAAGTAGAAGTCAGATGCTTGATGCCGGCTACAGTTTTGAGTTTCTGCTCCAGCGGCGTGGTCACACCTTCTTCAACATCCTCCGCTGCCGCACCGCGCCACTCGACGCGAACAGTGACAAAATCAAGATTGAAGTTGGGAAAGAACTGCACATTGAGCTTGGAAACGGCGAACAAGCCGGCCAACATCAAAATCAGCATGAACAGATTGGCCGCCACCGGATGGTGAACAAAGGTGGCAAGCAGGTCCTGGCGCTTCATTGGCTAGCCCTCTTGCAATCGGTCACTTCACCACCTCGATCTTCAAGCCGGATACCGCATTCGGCAAATGCGTCGCCAGCAGCACATCGCCCTTTTTCAGCATCGGGCTTCTTACCAGCAAACGCTGCGCGGCATTGGCCGATTCGCCGCCGGCATCACCGAGGACTTCAACATCCATCCCTTGCAGACGCCCCGCCTCGACGCGATAAACCTGACGCCCGCCAAACAGTGCCGTGTAGGGGATGGCTAACGCATTTTTTTCCGCCGCACGCGATACCCGCAGGCTGACAAACTCGCCCACACGCAGATTCGGAGAGGGACGACGCGCCACAAAAAAGGCGTCCAGACCACGCGCATCGGCTGCGGCGGCAGTACGCGCCAAGCTGAATTCGAGCACCTCCCCCGCCACCTTCGCCGTCGCTACAGGTTTCTCGCCGCGCCGCATCGAAGCGATAAACGCGTCCTGTTGCGTCGCCGGCAGCTTGGCACGGACTTCCAGCCCGGCGGAAGGATAAAGCGCGATCAGACTCTGGCCGCTGTTGACCTGATCGCCCACCGCGACTTCCACCTTGGCGACATAACCCGCGAAGGCGGCCACTACCCGGCTGCGTTGCGCTGCCAACGTCGCTTGATCGAGATTGGCGCGCGCTTTACTCAACCGCGCCTGTAATTGACTCGTGCGCGCAGTGTGATCGGCTACCGCCAGTTCACGGCTGCGCAAGGTGATCTGCTGACGTGCCAAGTTCTGCCGACTTTGATCTACCGCGCTCTGGGAATAGAAATTCTGCTCACGCAACTGTTCAAAGCGGCCGACATCGGCGGCAGCAAACTCCAGTAATTTTCTTTCTTGGGCAAGCTGTTCCAGGTCGGCCTGATGGCGCAATTTCTCACTGGCGATACCGGCGTCCAACTCATCCACTTCGGCGCGGGCTTGATCAACCCTGGGTTGAAAGTCTCTCGGATCAAGCTCAAGCAAGGTCTGTCCAGGGCTGATGGCTTGCCCCTCTCGCACGTTGACCCGCAGCACCCGCCCAACGCTCGGCGCTGCAGCTCGCGTCTGCTCCGGACTTTCCACCCGGCCGTTCAAGCTGGTCACCGGACTCAGCGTAGCGGGCTGAACCACAATCGTTTGCACGCGCCAGACGGGCTCCTTCGGCGCTACAACCGGCGGCTTCGGCTTGGTGTTTTTGAGGACGGCAAAGCCGCCTATGCCCAACGCCAAAAGCAGCACGGGCAGAAATACTTTTTTCTTGTTCATCGCGGGGACGGGGCTGGAATCGATACGGGATTATCCGACCCGTTACCCGTCAAGCAAAGCCTGCAAATCAATAGTTGGCTAACTTGCATGCTTGAAAAAATATTTCTATTCGATGAAATTGAATATTTGAAAATCTCCCCACTTTGGCAAGAACTGAGTATGATGCGCGAGCGCTTGCGTCAAGTGGTTGTCTAAGTGGTATCAGGTCTGTCCAGTTTCTTCTTGTTTGAAGCTGTATCGGTTCGAATTCCCTCGGTTACATTCCTTGAGCTTGGGCATTTTTTGGGCATAGCCCGCTTTATTTAAAGGAAAGATACATGAGCACTCAAACCGGCACCGTTAAATGGTTCAACGACTCCAAAGGCTTCGGCTTCATCACCCCCGATCAAGGCGGTGAGGATCTCTTCGCGCACTTCAGCGAAATCCAGAGTAACGGCTTCAAGACTCTGGCCGAGAACCAGCGCGTGCAGTTCGAAGTGACCCAGGGCAAGAAAGGCCTCCAGGCCAGCAAGATCCAAGCGATCTAAGCATTCCCCCTTTGGTAGAAACAAAAAACGCGGCTTCGGCCGCGTTTTTTGTTTCCGGGTGTTTTGCAACACCGGATCGATTAGTTACCGCGCAATAACGGTACCGGAATTAACAGCGCACGAATTAACGGCGTCTGAATTGAGGATTAGCCGGCGGCGGGCTGCCCGCAGGACGCTCGTCCTTATGACGGAAACTGATACGGCCTTTGCTGAGATCGTATGGAGAAAGTTCCAGCGTGACTTTATCGCCCGCCAGAATCCGAATACGGTGCTTCTTCATCTTGCCCGAGGCGTAGGCCTGAATTTCCATACCGTTATCCAGGGTCACCTTGAAACGAGTATCCGGCAGGACCTCGTTTACAACACCTTCCATTTCAATCAACTCTTCTTTTGCCATGTTTTCCGTTTACTCCAGCAGCACCGCCGGTACATGCCGGACGGGATACGTCAATCATTAATGTTAATGGGTTAATCAGCCGCGCAGACTAACATGCCATAGTCTCAATGTGGATGAATAATTTGGCATTTCCGAATGAACCCATATTCGGTGCGCAAAAATACAAATATCTTTAGCGGAATGAATTCAAGGTCGTCTTCAAACATCCTCAACCATGTAGATACTTGAAAAATCCATGCCGGCATCGCCGACATGGATTTTTTGCGTTATCAGGCCAACGCCGCCGTCACGATGCTTTGCGCCTCTTTGACGATTTCCTGCAAATGCTCGGCGCTCTTGAAACTTTCCGCATACAACTTGTAGATATCTTCCGTACCGGACGGACGCGCGGCAAACCAACCGTTCTCGGTGGTGACTTTCAAGCCGCCGATAGCCGCATCGTTGCCCGGCGCGCGAGTCATTTTCGCGAGGATCGGCTCGCCGGCCAGGCTGGCGGCGGCGACGCGTTCGCCGGTGAGTTGCTTGAACGCGGCTTTCTGCGCCGGGGTGGCGACCGCATCGATGCGGACGTAATACGGTGTGCCATGTTGCGCGGCGAGTTCCTGGTAATAACGACCCGGGTCTTTGCCGGTAACAGCGGTGATTTCCGCCGCCAGCAAGCCGAGGATGATGCCATCCTTGTCGGTAGTCCAGACGCTGCCGTCACGGCGCAGGAAAGAAGCGCCGGCAGATTCTTCACCACCAAAGCAGAAGCTGCCGTCTAGCAAACCAGCGGAGAACCATTTGAAACCAACCGGCACTTCGAGGAATTTGCGACCGAGACCATTCACCACTCGGTCGATCAAGCCGCTCGACACCAGCGTTTTGCCGACCGCCGCCGTCTTCGGCCATTGCGGCCGATGCGTCAATAAATAGTGAATCGCCACCGCCAGGAAATGATTCGGGTTGAGCAAACCAATCGACGGCGTAACGATGCCGTGGCGGTCGACGTCGGCATCGTTACCCCATGCGATGTCGAATTGATCTTTCAGCTTGACCAGGCTGGCCATGGCGTATGGACTGGAACAATCCATCCTGATCTTGCCGTCATGATCCAGCGTCATGAACGCAAACGCCGGATCCACTTTCGGATTCACTACCTCGATATTCAGACCGTATTTTTCGGCAATCGGCTTCCAGTAAGCTACCGCCGCGCCGCCCAAGGGATCGACACCAATTTTCAAGCCGGCTTTGCGGATCGCTTCCATGTCGATCACCGCGCCCAGATCCGCCACGTAAGCGCTGACAAAATCCTCCTGCAAAGTGGTCGGCGCGGCCATTGCCTGCTCATAAGGCACCCGCTTCACTTCGCGGTTGCCATCCTGCATCAGCGCGTTGGCACGCTGCTCGATCCAGCCGGTGGCATCGGTATCGGCCGGGCCGCCGTGCGGCGGGTTGTATTTGATGCCGCCATCACGCGGGGGATTGTGTGACGGCGTAATCACGATGCCATCGGCGCGGGGAGCCGCATCGTTGCTGTTATAGACCAGGATGGCGCGCGAAATGACCGGGGTCGGGGTGAAACCATCATGACTTTGCAGTCGAGTCTCGACGCCATTCGCGGCCAGCACTTCCAGCGCGCTGCGTTGTGCCGGCTCGGATAACGCATGGGTGTCCTTGCCGAGAAACAGCGGCCCGGTAATGCCTTGCGCGCTGCGGTATTCGCATACGGCTTGGGTAATCGCGAGGATGTGCGCCTCGTTGAAACTGCCATTGATCGCGCTGCCGCGATGGCCGCTGGTACCAAAGGCGACGCGCTGGGTTGGTTGGCTGATGTCAGGCTGATTGAAATAGGCGGCAAGCAAGGCGGGAATATCGGTCAGTACTTCGGCGGGGGCAGGCTGACCAGCAAGAGGATGTGTCATTTGGGTTCTCCGAGGGTGGCAAATTTCGCTATCCCGCAATCTTACGTCGCCTGAGGCGGAAGCGAATCTGTCTTCTAGACCGGATAATTCATAAATTCCCGTGATGATTGCGCAGGCCATTGTTTGCAATGGATATTTTTCGAATCTTTAGCATAGTTATTCCTCCGCCGGAAGGAGGAAAACTTTCCAATGCGGACAAAGAGCCAGCGAGGGCGCGTGAGCATCCATGAAATATCCGGGCTGGCTGATTTCCTCTCTCTTCGCACCGAATCAACGCAGGCGTGGTCGAACCTGGTGCCGAATCCCCATCAATGGCGTCCGAAAAAGCCTCGCCAAAGCCGCCCCGTAGGTGGCCAGACGCGGGTTGTCGCCAAAAAGTGGACGTGGACGCAAACCCGATGCAATTGGTACGGTTCTTGCTGAATTACATCAATAGAAACGTTTTATCGGCAAAAGGAGGTCATCATGAAAACACATTCGCTCCCCGTGTTACTTGCCACCGCGCTTATCGGTTTGGCCGCCCCTGTCCTGGCGGCACCGGCTACATCCGAAGCAACACCCGCAGAATCGCCGCCCAGCGCCGTCGCATGCCACACGCTGATGACAAAATGGGAATGTGAAACTTTCAAAACCCAACTGTCGCAACTAAATCCTGGACCGGAACGGGAGCGTTTGCTCGCCGAACACGCCATTGCGATGCAAGAGCGTGAAGCAGCCTGCACATGCAATCGAAAACTGCTTGACGAAGTCACCTACCCACAAAACCAACAAGCCGTGTTGAAGCATTGATCCGGCCTGATCCTGTATTGATACCGTTCGCTCAGACGGAACGCTGTCCTACCTGTTTGTGGGCCGGATCAAAAATGATCGAAGCCCCTGCTAGCGAAACTATTCTGTTGTCTTGCCGGTAATTTTTTATCCGCACATCACCGCATTCCACCACTTGGCCGGCGCGAATCTTTGCGGTCTTTCGAAGTTCGGTGACCCCATCGACGCGTACTTG
>JFJP01027116.1_pt1 | contig 20117 bp, 23 predicted proteins | sample 431651 | NCBI WGS metagenome assembly JFJP01 (sample SAMN02602958, study PRJNA72255) | Microbial mat metagenome, whole genome shotgun sequencing project. | biome: fresh water; feature: sink hole; material: water; isolation source: purple microbial (photo- and chemosynthetic) mats found in...
ATTGTATTTACTATTATGAGAAAATCTCTACTTGAAATAATGAATGATTAATTATAATTTAAATTTTTTTTTTTTGTCTCAATAGTAAAAAAAATAATAATCAAAATTGAAATGCATTTAATTACAAAAAAAGTGACTATCACAGCAATACAAAAACACGAACTTTTGAAGCTTCTGACTGATTATTTTCGATATAATGAAAAAAATGATCCAGATTTTTCTTTAGAAAAGATGGAACTTTTTATTTTTTCCAAAACTTTTTCAGATTTTTGTATCAACGAGATAATTTCAATTGAAGAACAAATAAAACTAATTTATGGCTTCATTGTATTAAAAATGAATAAAAATCGTTTTATTAGCATAAGTCTCTATTTTTTTCTGATGGGAATGGTTCTTTACTGGAGCAAATTCATGAAAAACAGAGAAATTTCGTATATTGATAAAAAAACATTGAGTTTTTTTTTGGAAATTTTCACTCAAAATAAAGAAATCCCGAATAATTTCTATCATAAATTTGGAGAGTTTAATGATGGGATTAAGATATTTTCAAAAGAAATTCATTTTTTTTTGAACTTAAGTGAAACTAATGAAAAGAATTTGGTATTGGAATATCTAAATTTGAAAATCGAGAGAAATATATTGAAAATAACAAAAGAATCTTCAGAGTTTGCTATTTTTCAAAATAGAAAACAAAAGGACCTTACCAATTGTTTTCTTTTCGTTCTATCAGAAAAATATAATTTGTTTTCTTTATATGATAGAAAATACAAAATAATCCTTAAAATGATTTATAATAAGATGAAAGGAAAGGAATTCTCATATTTTTTAATATTTAATGAACAAAAATTGACAAGTAATTGTTTTTTTGATTTTATATTGAATATTAATTAGAAAACAAAAGTTTTTCTGGGAAAATTATGAAGGATTTAGATCAAAAACAATCGAAAAAAATGTTTCTTCTTTTGTTAAAAGTTTTTTTTTCTTAAAATTGAAATCATTTTTTGATTAAAATATTATTAGATCTATGAATATTATTTCAAATTTAAAGGAAAAATGATTGATAACAATAGTTTTCAAAAGATTTTATGCAATGCTTTATTTTTTTTTGAATTTGGACTCAAAATCTTTTACAAAAACCAATGGAATTTAGATTTTTTATTTGAAGAGAAAAAAAATTATTTACAGGATTTAAGTCTGAATTTTTTTGTTTTGTTAAAAAAAAACATTAACTTTTCTAGATATTTACTATTTACCTGCTTTGGACCACAAGAAAAATTTCAAAATCTTTTGCAAAATCTTGAAAAAACTCACAAACCTTCATTTTTGCAAAAACTTTAACCTAAAAATAATTGGATTTGACATAGAAAATATGATTGAAGAATTCACAGTAATGATAATGAAAACACATCAGATTTTTTTGTTTATGATGGATTTTTTAATTTTTTACCTCTCATACAGCCCTAAACAACAATTATTTAAATATTTTGATCTTTATCAACCAGAAAAAGAACCAAAACTATCAAAAAAGAATATTTTGAAAATTGTTAAACATCTAGCCATTTTTTTCGAGAATCATTATAACAATAACATTTTCAATTTTTTTCAAAAATTTTTAAGCAAAGATGCAGTTTTTGAGCAAATTTTGGGAAATGATAAAATTTTCAATTTTATTCTTGAAAAGGGATGCAATAAAGAGAATTATTTAATGTTTAACAGTTTTTTGGAACATTTTCAATTGAAAATTTCAATTTTTGGAATTGCTTTACTTTTCGAGAAAATCAATAAATATTTAAGATGGTGCGAAGAAAATGACAAAATTATCACTTATTGGAAGCTCAAACTATTTTTTCAGTTATTAAACAATCTTGTAAATTATTTTAAGGAGAAAAAACTTAAAATAATTGAGATTGATTACGTTTACTTAAAAGAAGAAAACGAAGAATTGATGACATTTGAATTATTTCTGCAATTTTTTCCACAACAAGTTATTATAATAATTGAAAAAAATTTTTAATTTATTTGTTATAAATGAATAAAAAGTTTGATTTTGATTCAGAAGGTGCATTTATGTGCGTGAAATTTTTTAACAATCTTATAAATATTACACATAAACATTCAAAGTTCATTTTGATTTTTATTATTAATAATCCTTGTTAAAAATTAAAAGATTTTTATTTTTATTTAGCTTTCGCAATAAAAGCCTTCTTAATATTCTATTGAAGTTTTTGAAGGTCGGGATGAGAAATAAAGTATGGTATCAATATATTGATGAAAATCAATGTTTTGCTAAGTTTTCAGAAATATTTTGCGAAATCATTTCCCAGAATAATTTCTCAGAATCTGATTTATTTCATCTCTTTAAAATTTTTGTTGATCTCGACATTGATCAAAATCTGCAAATTTCTAAAGAAAATTGTCTTTTGAATCCAAAAGATTATTTTATTTCTTGTGATTTTAATGTTAGATCATTGATATTTTCAAATATATTTTTCAATTTTCTCACAAATTATTCATTAAGAGATTTTGACATAAAATTGAGCATTTATAATAATTTTCTATCAGTATGTGAATCAAATTCTATTTCTTTGGTGGATTTTTCGAAATTATCTTTGATAAAAAATTTACTTATTTGTTTGGCTCGCGAGAAAGAACACATTTTTATGGATCTAATATCTGCTATAATCATTAAAATCTTGCAAAAAAATTTAGAAGTTTCAACTGTGAAATTGCTATTTGATATTTTTATTGATGAAAATTTTTATTTAGATGCTCTGCAAAATGCAAAAAAACTAATAAATCCATTACAAAATGATAATTATTCGGAAGAAAACAATTATTTTAGATTTTTAGCTAATGTTTTTCACATATTTCAAGAGCTTGGAGATGATCAAGGGTATTTTATTTGTTTAATAAAGAATTTTTATAATAATAACCAAATTAGAAAATTCCTAAAAAACTTTGAAAAATTGTATTTTTTCTCAAATAATTCATCAATATCTCTTCAAAATTTTGAGTTCTTCCCTTCATCAAATTTTTCAATATTGATGGATTTCAAACTTAATGATCATTTTACTAAATCAAAAAAAAAAAACTGCTTCTTTCGATTAGATGGAAAAGAAAACTCGAAAATAGAGTTATTTTTAGCATTCATTGAGAAAAACCAATATTCAATACATTTAAAAGTTCATTTATTTTGTGACTCTTTTTTTAAAAAATTATTCTACAATAGTTCACTGATAATAACACACCTTTTGAACACAGATATCCTGCAATTTATGATGAAAATATTGAGCTCATTCTTACATTTTCAAAGAAAAAAAATAATAAAGTATACAAACAATTTTATTTATAAATTTTATAACATGAATAATTATAGTTTCATTTATACTTAAACGGAAAAAAAGTCAAAGGAAACAGAACTGCTACATTCAAAACGTTTGATGAGAAATTCAGATTTTGTAAATCATTAAGCATTGGCTCTATAATTTTTGAAGAAAATGCGATATCTCACCTACAAAATTTCATAATATTGAAAAATAACTTAACAACCAGTCAAATAAAATCTATATTCCTTTCAAAAAACAGCAATAAAGAAAAAATACCTGAATATTTATTTGATTTATCATGGTTTGAATTTCCTGCTAAATATGAACTCTTTCAAAGCACAGACATCAGTAATCTCAACTCAAAACTGAAAAATGAAGAAGGAAAATATAATCTTAGCGAAGAAGTATTTAAAAAAGATTCTTACCCATTGTTGTTTTTACAAAAATTAATAAAGTCGAAAGCTGATGACCCTCAAATTCAAAACATAATTTCAAACAATGTCTTTCTTTTAAAACAAACTCAAATCAATCAAATATTCTCTTCTATTGGTCTTGAAAATATTTGGTTCGAAAATCTGTGGAAATTGGCTTCAAAAAAAATTCTTAACAACAAAAATATAAATACAATTTTCGCGAAAATAATAAATATTGGAACTAATTTCCTGAAACATGAGCTAAAATTCAATGAAAAACAATCTGCTTTTCTCAGATTCTTTCAAACTCAAGGATTTTCTTTGCTTTTGCAGTTGATTCTCAAAGTAAATATTCAAAAAAAATTTATTAGTAATTAATGAAATTTTTTTTATTTGATTAGTTCATCGAAAAAAAATCCTTATCTCCTTTATTGATTGAAAGTCTTGCAAATTTTATCGGATGTTTTCAAAATATTAAATTCAAAGCGTTTTCTCAAATTTTTCTTCATCGGGATTTATGGATGAATTCAAACAATGAAATGAAGGTAAAATTTATTTTAATTACTGATTTTTCTCTTTAGAAAAATTTTTTAGATTCTTCTGTTGAATGAATTAGACTTGTTTTTCAAAGATGGAGATTTTCTGAATTTTTATAAAAAAAAAAACAATTTGTTTAAATTATTGATGTTATACAAGGATTTAAAATTGATAATGATAAAAATCTCTGAAGAAAATAAAAAAGGTTTGTTTTTCTTTTCTATATTAATTAATTTGAAGAATTTTTAATCTTATTAAAAATAAACAGACTGTTTAATAGAATTCGGCATCATTCTCAAAGAGATATTTCTGAAAATTATTAATGTAATTTCGATGTTTATAATGCGTTAATTTTTTCTTAGGTTTTGGGATTCTATATAAATGATAAAATATTAATAGAAGATCAGTGGACATTAATAAAATTCATTATTTTTTATCATAAAGAAGAGAAAATTCTTATAGAATTTCTGATTTTATTGAATCGAACATTAAGCTTTGAAAATGGAATAGAATTCATCGCAAGAGGCACTCCTTCAATTTCAGCATTGTTTTTTTGTTTAAAAAATATGCAAAACCACAAACAAAATTTAAATGAAACCGAAAAGGATTGCTGTTGTATAATCATCAAAATATTGAGACAATTGCTAGAAAAAACATCCAATTCAGATTTTACATTGATCAATCTGAAATCAAATGAAGAAATTCAATTGTTCATAAAAAAATTCGGATTCAAACAACTTTCAAAAATAAGTAAATTTTTTCTTTTTTAAAGGAAAAATTAAAAGAAAAAAATTAGATTTAATCACTGCTTTCCATATTTTCGATCAAATTTTGGAAAAAAACATAAATAAAGAGACGTTTATCGAATTATTGGGTTTCGCAAATAATTGTCTGAAAAAAACAGAGTATTCTCCTATTTTTTTTTCGATATTTCTCAAACGAATGAACTATATCCCTTTCAACGTTCTGAATCTCTTTTTTGAAAAGATCGTTGAGAACATAAATGAAATCTACATTGAAAAATTGTTTTCAGAGAAAAATACATTCTTTTATTTTAACAATTTTTTGTTACATCTTGATGAAGGTTTTTTCACAAAAAAACTTATTATTTTCATTTCATTAATTTTTTTTAGAAATTTTTCTTGAAAATAGAAAAAATATCATGAAAGTGTGGCTTTCTTTGAATTTGAAACTGTTTACAAAGAAAAATGATTTCATTTTTTTTATGAATTCTTTGTGGGAATTAAAAGAAAATTCAAAATTTATGATTATGATGGAGCTTCTAACAGTTTTTTTCGAAGAAATAATGATTAAATTCAAGATATCAGACATTCAGAATTCTTTATTGCAATTACTCTCAATTCATATCTCTCAAACCTTATTTTTCATAGAAGGATATATAAAAAAATGCTTCAAAACGAAGATTTTCGAAGTGAAGAAAACAACAGAATTCATAGGAAAATTGATAATTTTATTAAGAAATTTCAAGATTTTATACGTTTTTCTTCCTTTGAATTGTGATAAAATTGAGTCAACGCCTGAAAACAATTTTTGGAAAAAAAGTCAATCGCAATATAATAACCATTATATTTTTAAAGAAGGAGGAATTTTAATCTCGATTTTTAATATAATAATTGAGGTTCTCAACGCAGCAATCAAAGTAAATGACCACCAAAATATAACAGTTTTAATAAAATTTTTGGAAAATATTTTGTTTGAAACTTCAAATATTTTTGAAAATTTGAGTGAGGGGATCATAAAATATGCAGAAATTTTTGAAGAAATACCGCTTACAATAGAAAGTTCAGAAAAAGAATCTCGTTCCAAATTATTTTTAATTATAAAAAAAAAGAGGTTTTGCACAATGAATTTATATGAAATTTTCAACATTTTGATGAATTACAAAGATTTAGAGAAAAAAGAATTGGGAATGATTTTAAAAAATTTCTCTTTTTTTCAAGAAATTATAAAATTAATACAAAGAATTTTCAAGGTTTTTGGTCATGAAATTCTCACAGAAATTAATAAATCCCTTTATCAGACCAAAGAAAAAAATTGCCAAAACACAAATAAGACTCATTATAATGGTGCAGGCAATCAATACTTTAAAAAATTTAGTTTGAGTGAAAAAAACGAGAAAAATCAAATCAATTACAATGAGATCAATCATTCTTCTTTCTTCAATTTCAAAAAACTTTACGACATTTGTTTAGATCAAACAATGAGTTTCGAAGAAATTTTTTGGAGAATTTTCAATGATTTCATCATTAGTTTAGATCTTTTCAAAATAAAGGAAATGATAGATATAACCATGATTTTCAATCAAAAATTGGTTTTTTTAAATATATTTTTGCAAAATTTCATAGATTTTTTCTAAAAATTTATATAGGCGAATGTTTTACATTTTAATTATTATGATAAAGCAAGAGGAGTTTTAGAGCTGAAAGAATGTGAAGGCAAAGAAAAAGAAGAAGAAAACAGGCTTTTCTAAATCATTAAAAAATTAATACGCTAATTCTTTTTTCTTTAGAGCCCAAAAGTTCATTAATTTATCAGAAGAAGTTCAAACTTTTCTTGTAGAAACATTTAAATTGACAAGTGAAGGTATTTATTTTACAAATAACATGGTTTAAACCTTTTGCTCAATAAGATTTGAAAGAAAAAAATCAATTTAAAGAAATAAAAGCCATCAAACAATTAAACGAAATCATTAAAAATAAAAACTCTTCTATATTTTACCTGCAAAACAATGAAATTTTCTTCACAAGAAAAAAATCTTTAGATGAACTTTACAGACAAAATTTTTTTATGAAAACAACTCATTCACAAGAAACTATTCAACTAAAGGATTTATTGAAAAAATCATGCAACAATATTTCAATAACAAGTGAAATCCTTGATCCACAAATCAAAAAATTTAAAGAAATCAATAAGAAAAACTTTATTTGTGAATATATCACGATTTCAGGGGCTTTTAAGGGCTGTTTACAAATCACTCAAAAGGAAATTTATTTTTTTACAAAAACAGAGCACTCATGTGAACAATTTCATCAAAATGGAGTGCCGGTTTTTTATTGATTTTATTCTAATTCTTCATGAAATTATTTTAATTTTTAGGATTCATTTTTGAAAAATGAAACGAAATTGAAGATTTGGAAAGTAAATGAAATAACAAAATTATTTTCAAGGAAAATTTACTATATAAATAATTCGGTGGAATTGTTTTTCTGTTTCGGAAAATCTTACGTTTTGAACTTTTACACAGAGGATAAACAATTTGAATTTATCAATTATTTGACACAGACTAACCCCAAAATCCAAAAATTTCTCAAACCAATAAAAGACTTTTTCAATTTAAATTTTATTGAAAAATGGCAAAAAAGAGAAATTTCAACTTATGAATATCTTGTCCAATTAAATCTATTTTCAGGCCGAAGCTTTAATTTATTATTTCAATACCCAATTTTTCCTTGGGTTTTATCAAATTATGTGACCAATAAATTAGATTTAACACATCCTAACAATTTTAGGGATTTTAATTGTCCAATAGGATGTTTAAATGAAAAAACACAAAAGGTTTGTAGAGATAAATATCAGGAATTCGAAGATAATATAATCCCAAAATTTCATCATGGAACTCATTATTCGACTTATGGACATATTTTATTTTATTTGATCAGATTATTGCCTTTTACAGAATTGGCTTCTGAATTACAAGGAGGAAAAGTTGATTTGGCAGATAGATTGTTTTCTGAATTGGATAGTTCATGGCAAATTTGTATGAATTCATTAGGAGATGTGAAGGAGTTAATCCCAGAATTTTTCTTTTTGCCTCATTTCCTTTTGAATTTGTAACAATTATTTTTTTTAATTTTAATTAATTTTAATAAAAAATAGAAATAAGATAGATTTGGGAACTAAACAAACTGGAGAAAAAGTGAATAATGTGATATTGCCAAAATGGGCAAATTCTCCTGAAGAGTTCATTTTCAAGCATAGACAGGCTTTGGAATCAGAATATGTGTCAGAAAATATCAATAAATGGATTGATTTAATATGGGGCGAAAAACAAAGAGGAGAAAAAGCATTAAATTCTTTGAATGTTTATTATTTTTTGACTTATGAGGTATGTAAAATGAATGAATTTTGTTGTTTTACTCAACTTTTTTAAAGGGAACTTGTGATTTGAATGAAATAAATGATAAAAAATGTAAGAAATCCATAATGGATCAAATTTTTTATTTTGGACAAAACCCGATTCAACTCTTTACAAGACCTCATCCAAGTAGATCAACAATTAGCAAAATTTATAATCCTTTGGTAAATAATTTTCTTTAATTTTCTTTTTTTTAAATCACGTTTTTCTTTCCAATTTTTATTTGTATTTTTTAATAATATCAAGAAAACTCAAAGAATAAATAAATTTGAATATGATATTAAAGAGAAGATTATATACATATTCCAAGCTCAACATTCTTTGAATTTAATTCTCAGAAACAAGAAATTTTATATGCTTTTGTATTTAATAATTCAACTTTATTCATAGATGCTTACATATATTTAGAAAAGAAGATTTGTATTCCAACAATCTGGAAATAATTCAAAAAGAATTAAAAATCCCAAAACCATTTGAAAGTTTTGAATATGTGAAAAACTTCAATCAATTAATCATGTTTAATCCCAATACAAATGATTCGAGAAATCTGCTCATAATGGCTGGTTTTCCTGAAGGTCAGATAAAAATCTTTGAGAGTTTCGAAATGATCAAACAAATAGATTTTCATAAAGTTTTCTAATTTTTCATGACTAATTTTCTTTTATATTTTCTTTTAATTATAAAGAAACAAGTAAATTGCTTAGAATATTGCAGTTCTACAAATTTATTAATATGTGGTTCAGAAGATAGTAGAATAAGTTTTTGGGTATTAAATGAGGTGTTTTTTTATACAATAACTGAATACTGCTATCCTGATTTTATTATTTATGGACATCATTCAAAGATCATCGCAATGGCAAAAAATAGTATTTTGGGTGTTCTTGTTAGTGCTGATATGGTTTAATTGTTATGATTTTAACATTTTGTTTTAAATGAAATTTAGGAAGGGGCTTGTCTCATTGTTTTGATCAAAGAAAAGAAAATTTATAATTGCTTTAAGCCAAATTTACAAACAAAAGAAAATATTTTAAGCATAAAAATACATTCAAATGGAGAAATACTGTTGTTATCTTCAATGAATTCGATCTTTATTTACAAGTTTTGAATAGATTTAGCATTTGGCTTTAATAAAATATTTTAGTGTCAATGGAGTTCAAAGTAGGCATTATAAAATGAATTTAATCAATGAATCACATATTATTTATGCGAATTATCTATTTGATAAACAAAACAAATTGGTTTTAAAAATAAAATCTTATAAAAAAAACTTAAATTGAAAAAAAGATTATTGTGACATCAAAACACGATTTTTTAATATTGGACTCCTTTAGATTTGTAGTAATAATAGTATTATTAAGAGATGAAATAAATCATTTTTTAAAAAGATTTCTGATGAATCAAGAAAGCTCGAAGCACTAAAAGAAAATAATCAGAAGAAAAAAAATACAATTGTGGGTATTTTCATAGATTCAAGTAAAAAATACTTCTTTTGAAAATTTATAATTTTTTTTTAAAGGAAATTTAAGCATAATAATAACTTATGTTGATGGAAAAATAAAAATCATTTCTTTTTTGAGTATTAATTAAAATCACTTCTTTAGTTAAAAAATATTAAAAAAAGCATTATTTATTTTAATTCTTCTATCATTAAAATTAAATTCTTCATTTGTGTCTAAAATTTCTTAATTTAAAAATGCTTGTTTGGAATCAGTTATTTTTGAATAAATTTTGTCTTTTCCAAAAAATTTTTTGTCAAGGTGCCACAATTACGAGGTAAATGTAAAAATTTCAATGGAAAAATAATTTATATAGCATTTTAAATTTATTTAACATTTTAAGTGGAATTAAATATTTTTTTCAATTCCATTTTACGATAAATCTTTTTAAAAACATTATTTTGAAATGCATTTTCATTTGTAAGAAATTTCTCTTGCCAATAATAAGAATGAGAAAACCCATATTTTTGTGAAAATTCCAACCTTTTTAAGTGCCGTCTTAAAATTGGATAATCACCAAATTCCAAGATTTTTTCATAAATTTAAGATTTTTTCCCATACTTTTAGAGTTAATATACAAATTTGAGAATTTAATAAAAGACCTTTCACGTTAAAATATCGAAAAAAAAAATAGTTTAAATTATCTGGATCTATTTCATTTATTTGTTTGTTGAAATTAGGCTTTATGCCACAAGTTTTTATTTTCTTCTTGCATTCACCAATTATGTTTTCCGCAATTGCAAAACATTCAGTGTCCATCAAACAATATAAAAAACTGATAATTGTATCTTGTGTTAATTTTGATTTTTAAATCACATTTTTCAAAATCGAGGTATTTTACAATTTCATTTATTAATTCTTTTGATTTTTTTTTGTCTTTTTTGCCTGTAAAATAAGCTATTTTACTTTTGATAAATAGAAATGTTTCTTTGTCAATATTGCAATTTTCTTTCTCATAAAAAATAATTCCTTCCTCCTCATTTCGCAATAATGAATAAATAACACCTTTCAAATAACGGTTTTCTGTGTTTCTTTTGCTTAAATAAATCAATGGTATTTCATAATAACCTAAAACAATGTATTTTTGAAGAATTTTATCAAATGATTCTCCTTTGCATTTGGAAATGTTTTCTTGCAAATTCCATTGAAAAAAATCAAAATCTAAAGAAAATTTTTTATTTTCAATTTCAATTTTTTCTTCAGTAATGTTTTTTTTTCTTTAAAAAAATTTTTTTTTTTGAATTTTTAAAAAATTTGATTACAAAAATTGTAAAAATTATTTTTTCTTTAAAAAAATTAGAGAAAAAAATAAAATAAAAAGCCAAAAATATTTTAAATTTTTTTAATTTAAGATTTATAAAAGAATTTGGAAATGTGGTATGAAAGAAAATTATTCTGAAAAGAGTTTTTTCGAAACTTATTGTGTTTAAATTAATGATTTTAATTTGGTCATAAAAAAATGTTTTTATTTTAGAATCAATATATTATAAAAAAATTTTAAAAAATGAAAAATTTATTTTGAAATTTAAAAAAAATTCTCATTAATTTTTTTTTGTCTGTGATTTTTAGAATAAATAACTTTTAAATCTTTATCATTTTTTTTCATTAAATAAACTCACATACTCATATTTTCCTTGCGGAACTAAGTCTTGACTTGTTAATTCTGTTAAACTTTCATCTTTGTTGATATTTTCTATTTCCCTCTGACCATCATCCCTTGCAGAAAGTTCTGAACCTAAAATTGTGTCTTTTCCATTCAAAAGTTTGGTCATTGTTGTTAATGATGTTCTTTGTTGGTTTTGTGATTCTTTTTTCATAGAACAAACTGGATGCTGAGGAGGAGGTCTTTGAGGAAGTGCTGGATTATTTGAGGCCTCTAGGATCACAACACCTCTTCCTCCGATAGAATTATTATTTGAAGCTGTTGCATTTGAATTATTGAGTGGAGCTCCTAAATTAGCAAGAGAGTTTTGGTTATCATCACTTAAATAATAAGGAATATCTGAATTTTCGACTGCTATAAAATCGGGTCTAGTTTTAACACACCCAAATAATAATTTTTCAAGCCATACAGCTTTGCTTATCGATAATCTAATGATTAAACCATTAAAGAAATAAGTCTCAAAATAGCCTACAATCAAAGCAGCAATCAAACTTATGGGAGTCATCAAAATCAATGATAATAATAAAATTATCAAGATTGGGTAATATTTTGATTTGATGATGATAGGCAGACATAATAATTGAGTCGGTTGTTCTGAATTTGATGCTGATCTTATTGTTATATAAACCATAAGAAGTTCCCAAAGTCCATAGGAAGGAAGGAGAAGTAACTCTGGAAATCGAAAATGCAGAATAAAGATAATAAATATATAAAATATTTGGATTTCAACATTTTTGATGATCAAATCAACAAAGAAAGCAGTTGTGCCTAAAACTTTTTCTAATCTGCAAGATTCAGACTCCAAGCAAATTAAACAAAAAATCACACTCATGATATTTGGATTAACAATAAAAGCCGTGAATATTCGCCAGACTTCAAAATATTTTGAAGTAATAGTTGGAATATTTAAAGTTTCGCTTGGGATATCAGCCAAAAAATAAAACAAAGCATCTTTAGTTAAGAGATTCAGAAGATAAAGGATGCAAACTCCTGTGATTGTTGCTTTGTTTAAAAAAGGAGTGCCATTCCACCAATTGATTATCCTATGTTTCCAATTTCTTTGATTCAGATTATTCGTTGCTAGGGGTAGCATTTTTTAAAATTTCGAGAAGTTTTTGTTTTTGTCAATTTTTTAAAAAAAGTTGAAAATCTAAAAGAATTTTTTTTTAAAAAAAATCATTTTCTTTTATGAAATGAATGAATCAGCTGACGGTTTGCTTTTTTTTTTTTAATTTATAATTTTATTCCCAATTATCTTCAGCTTCCATAATTTTTTATAATGATCGATTATTATGCATAAACATTTCAGAGCATTTCGATAATATTCTTAAAAATTGTTACAGTTTTCTGAATAAAATTAAAAAAATTGACTTTGTCAAAAGTAGTGTGAACCATAACCCAATCTCTCACACTTTTTATTTAAATTAGTTTTTGCATTTCTTCTTTTCCATGAAAACTTGAAGTTTGCCTATCCATAATTTGCAAAAGCCACACCAAATAAGAAATTCTTTTTTTTATATTTTTGTTTTTGGAGAAAAATTCTAAAAAATAAAATCAGAAGAATTGATTGATTTTTTGTTTTGTTTTGAATTATTAATCATATAGGTCTTATTTTTCGAAGCCACCAAGGATTTTTTATCAAATATAATTTAAAATGCCTCAAAAATTAAAAAATCCTCTCACAGAATTTTGTTTTTAATCATTTTTTGTATGAAAAAAATACAAAAATTTGGAGGTGTTTATTCATCTTTTTGAGCATTGATTTATTAATATTGTGAATATAAATTAAAAAAAAAAAAAAAAAATTCAACTCAAAATTTTTTTAGAACTTTTTAACTTTTAAATATCTATTTTTTGTTCAAAAAAAACACACATTGAACGTATTAAAAAGGCTTATAAACATTCTTGTTGATGATTGCTTTTGCAATAATTTTATTTTCCACATTATATTTGTAAGTATCCCAACATATTCTTTCATTTTCATCCTTTTTAATATCATAATCATCATATTCTTTTAAATCACATAATCCATTAAAGAAATTTTTCTTTTTAATTATCAATTTTATTTAAAAACTAATTAAAATAGAAAAACCTTTAAATAATCAGGAATAAAACAAAGATTAGAAATGTGAAATTTCAAGACTTCAACTAATTTTGAATCAGCCACCTTTCAAACATAAACAAATATTCTTTTTGTGTTTTTATTTACCACCGAAAGTCTTGAAACTTCAGATTTAACACTATCAAGTCTGATAAAATTGTTTCTGCTTTCATAAAGATTTTTTGGCCTAAAACCGATGAGAGATCTACCCCCAAAACATTCCCCAGTACCAATATTCTTATATTCTATCTATAATATAGGATTTATAAAAAGTACAAATTTTTTATGGATTTTACATACATATTCACAATTTGTTGGCAATTTGTTATTTTCTTCTGAAGAAAGTCTTTTTTTTGGGCTTGAATTGGTTTCCAATGCTGTGATTTTAACAACATAATAAAAACAAATTGAATTTATTTAATTACTAATTTTTTTGGAATAATTAAAATCTTTTAAATATTCAGAATATTGTGAAGAAACCAGATCTCGCGTTATTTTTGGATAAACAATCTTCACAATCTAAAAAAAATTTATAATTTTTTTTAAAAATAAAAAATTACTTTGCATCTTCCTTTACAAACAATATACAATCCATCAATTTCCTCATTTTCCTTCAAAATTATTTCTCCCAAATGATAAGTAAATAAATTCAAATAATTAGCAATAGGAATCAATCCATAAGGCTCATATTTCTAATAAATTAAATAAATTTTAATAATTTCTTCATAAAAACTCCAATTTGACTTGAAAGAAAGGTAAATGCATCAAAATTCTGATTTTAAAATCTAAATCGCTTTTGATCACAAAAAACAAAATATTCCTATAATTTTCTCCACTCAAGGACAAAATATAGGATGTTTCAGCAATTCTCACACTCGCCATTCTTTTACTCTTTGTGATCCCCATATTTAATTGTTGATTTTTGATTTCCTGCTCCAATTTTTCCTTATTTTCTGTTGTATAATTCTCTATAAAATTTTCATCTTCCACACTAAGCATCTTCCCTAATTTTTTCAACTCTTCTAATTCTTCAATTTTCTTTAAAATGTCTTTTTTTTGATCAAGCCTTATTTGTTGTTCTTCTTCGATTTGTTGTCTTAATATATCATCAAAACATTTAATATTCTCTAAAATCTCTAAACTATTAATATGTTTTTGTTTCCCTTTGCCAATCATTGCCAACTCCCCAAAATAATCTCCATCATACAGAGAAGAGATGAGAATTTCTTGTGTTTTATTGGTGCGATAATCCTTTATTTTTTTAAAAACATTTGCTGCTCCTTTGATTATAATATACATATTCTCTCCTTCATCGCCTTCATTGAACAAATTCAGACCGTAAGTATAACATTTCAAATGAGCTGTTTTTAAAAGCTTTATTCTTGTGTTTTTATTGAATTTCGTAAAGAATTTCAAACGTTTTGTTATCGAATCTAACAATTCTATGTCTTTGCTCTCAGGAGGCTTCATAAACTCTTGCATCATTAGGTTGAGCTCATGTTCTGTGACGCTGAATGCAGAAACTTTCTAGATATATTATTAAACTGCCTTTGTTTTTAAAAGAAAACCTCGAATGAAATCGTTCTGATCATTTGATTTGATTTTCATTGCCTCTTCTTCTCCTTCATTTTTATTTATCATATCGAATTTAGAGCTTATTTTCTGCACTTCTTCTGACAGAGCAGAAACCTTCACAGTAGAATCTTTCAATATATTCTTTGCCTTCTCTAATTAAATTTCTAATTATTTTCAACAACAAAAAAATCGACCTTTTGACAATGTCCCTTGTAAGAGATTTATTTTAATCGAATCAAAGAAATTAATTTCATTATCATTTTTTCCTTGGATTTTCGAAAATAAATTTGCTTGTTGAAGACCATTTCTTTTGCAACTTGATGTTTTTCGTTTCTTACTAGAAGCTATAGAGCCATTTTCAACATTCGAGAAACTTTGCATACTTTTTTCATTAAACAATTTATAAGTGCAGGGAGATTGAAATCCTGAGGGATTTCGTTTCCTAGGATAAACTGAACTCGTTCTCAAATGGATTTTTTCCGAAGCCAAAGAGTTGAAATTTCCCGTGTTGCTCATTGTAAAATACAAATTTGTCGACAAAGCTGAAGAATTGCTTTTCCTATGATTTTTTATAGGAGTTTGATTTTTATTAACTTTAGCTTTGTTTTTTTTTTGTTCTTGAGTCTTTATTTTCATGTATTTTTCATTCAATTCTTGACTTGTAGGCAAAACACTGATAGTTTTTGATGAAGAGTTGATGAATGTCTTGAGAGAAACCTGTTTAATAGGTGTGTTTTTGACTAGATTTTTAATAAAGAAAGATTTCATTTGCGAAGAAAACGATGATGATCGAATTTTTTTCGGGTTTATATCGTATTTTTTGTGGAAAAAAGAATGAATTTGAATATCACGATGAGAAAAGGTATTTTGAGTATTTTCTGAATATATCATTGAGCAGGAACTGGGGTTTCCATAACGAGATTTTTTCGGTTTTTCTTCCATAAAATCAATATTTATTGGGCTGTTATTAAAAAAAAATGATGAATTAAAATTTTTTATAAATTTGCTGATTCAATGATAATCAGTTTTTTGTATTTTTGAAAAAAATTAGTGTTTTGGTTTTTTTTTTTTAATGAAAAAACAATTAATTATTTTGCAATTTCTTCATTAAAATTTTTTTTTGATTTTGAAATATTCGCGGAAATTATTAAAGACAAAAAACCCGAGAAAATTTATCGAACCCTTTTTTCTATTCATAAGATCAAAAAAGTCCAGAATGCCAAACAAATTTTATTTTCTACATGATAAAGAAAACCCATTCGTTAAAAACTCCTATCAATTTTTCCATTATCACAAAAATGGGAAACTTTGATGCGAAAACCATTCAGTAAATTTAAAAAAACCTTAGAATCTCACTTTTTTTACTGAAGAAAACATGATAATATTATTCTTCCAAATGAAATTAAAGAAGAATCTGAGAAAGAATTGGCAATAATAAAGAGAAATATTGACATCATCAATGAGAAAATTATGAATAAAGAAATTGATTATTCATTCATTTATTTGATCTCAAAAAACTGGCTTGATCTTTATTATAATTATTTAGAAACCAGAGCAAGAAAGGATTTTTTAACTTTTAACAATGAAAATTACAAGGAATTAAATTATTTCAATCAAGATGTTATGGAAAAAGAAATTTTTGCTGAAAAGTTTTATAGATATCATGATGATTTTCGAGGCTTAAACTCAATTTTAAAAGAAAATCTTGCAGAAAATGATTTTCAAATTTTAGATTTGAATACCCTGAATTTCATTAAAACACGATTCAAAGGAAATATTATCAAGAGGGAAGTTAGAAGGAATCCTCAAGAAAAAATTATTGAATTCATCCCAATTAGAGTAATTGATATAAAAACAATAAAAAAATTTTTTTTTTTTTTAAATTTTGATAAAAACTATTTTTAAATTCAATTTTAACATTTTTCACATTTTTTAGATTCAGATCGTAAAATTTACAAAAGTCCAATACCAAAAATTCTTGAATCCTGAAATTTATCCTAGTCTTTTATCAGACTTTTTCGATGAGAAATATCTGCAAATATTTTCTTATATGTCAATTTCTGAATTAATCCATGAAATGTTTTTGATTCTGAATAATGAGAACCAAATCGCTTTGATTCCTGATGAAAATCTCATCAGAATTTGGAAATTGAACCGAAATATTGATATAAACGATTTCATCGATCAGGTCAAAGAAGACTTTCGCGAGAAAAACTCGAATAAATCAATTAATATTCAAGCTACTTGCTTTGAAAATTTGAGAAATTGTAAATTTAGTGATTTTGAAGTGAGAAATTTTGATAAATTCATTGTTGAAATCAAAGATAATCAAAAAGACCCTTGGTTTTTTCTTGATAAAGAAGCGAAAAATCCAGATTTAAATTTAAAATCGTTCAACAAAAGGAATTTCCTATCTTTTTTGAATGATTTCGAGGATCAAGAAACTCCCTTTTATGAAGTAAATTTCTTTCTTTCTTTAAATTAAATTATTCTTCATGAATTACAATAAATTAAATGAATTTTCATTGATTAAATTGCAATTTTTAGGCAAAACCTACAAAGATCTTAAGCAAAGAAGTATTAACTCATGCAATTCCTATCAAAATTTATGAAAATAACGATTCTCATATGAATTTAGAACAAAAGAATCCTTCACTAGTAAAAAATTCTTCACTTGCAAAGAATTCAATCCCACAAAGTTCTTTGAAAGGTCTTGTCGGAATTCAAAATTTGGGAGAAACCTGCTTTATAAATGTGATTTTGCAATTATTCAGCAATATCAAATCAATCAGAGAGTTCTTTTTATCCTCTAAATATCGAGAAGACCCAAATTATGACTCAAAACTTTCGATTTTACTAGAAGATATTCTCAGAAGATTGTGGGAAAGGGATAATTTGAATATTTCAGCAAGCGATTTTTATGAATGTTTACGAGAAAAAATGCCTTCGTTTGCTAATAATCAACAACATGATGCTCATGAATTCCTTTTGAGCTTTCTGGACAAATTATATGCAGAAATTTCAAGAAAAAGCAATAACAATCAAATAATGAATAATAATGAACAAATTATCGAAATTGAACAAATGAATAATAAAGATCAAATGAATAATAAAGATCAAATGAATAATAATAAAGATCAAATGAATAACAAAGTTCAAATGAAACCAAATTCAGAAAAAATCTCAATTTTCAAAGAATTATTCTATGGAATATTGGAGAATACAATCAGGTGCCCAACTTGTAATACAAAAAAAGAGAAATTCGAGCAATTTTTAAGCTTAAGTTTGCCAATTCCTAATGATTTTTACATGAATGAAAACTCCAATTCAGAGAATTTGGAGAAATTCTGGCAAACTTATTATATCAATGATAGCATTGAATCAAATCATCGAGTGATTTGTTTGAATGTTAATCTATCAGATAAGAAATTAAAAACCATGAATTTATCAGCTTTTAAAGAATATGTGAAAAATGAGATAAAAACCTATGAAAATCATGATATTGTTTTAGTGGTTTCCAATGAGAAAATTATAATGAAAATGTGTGAAAACGATCAAGAGAAAATTTTTGAGATATATTCTCAAGCGAGGAAAGAAAATCTTTCGTTGAGTTTCATTGAAATTAATCCAGAATTAGCTATTTATCCTGATTCCTATTTCATTTTCATTTCTTTTGCAATCTTTATGAAAATTCAAGATGTTGAAAACGAATGTTTTCTTACCCTCCCCCGTTTTTTATGGGTAAATAAGACGAAAAGTGTCCAACAACAATTAGAATTATATGTTAATAATTTATTAAAAAAGGCCTTTAATGAGTCTCATTTTCAAGAAAAGCAATACAATGGATTATTTGAGATAAAAATGAGAATATATAACCTTTTTGGAAATATCAAAGATGAGGACCTTTGCGAAAATTGTCAAAAAGTTATTTGTAATTGCAAATCATTTAAATCAGATCAATATTTCTTTGAAAAAGACAAGCAATATGAGAATTCTAACTATAAGCTTTTTATCAAGATTGTTTTCTTTGGACAGAAATTCTCTGATCGACAATTGGAAAATCTGCAACTTTTGAAGAAATCCATAAAATACAATGAAAAGAAAGAATTAAATTTGATGGATTGTCTTAAAGAGTTCACAAAAGCTGAAACCTTGAATGAAGAAAATAAATGGTTTTGCCAACAATGCAATCAAAATAAACAAGGAATCAATCAATTGAATTTCTTCGCATTGCCGACCTTTCTCATGATTCAGCTAAAAAGGTTTGTAACTCTGAATTTCATTAAAAAAAAACTAGACATAAAAGTCGAATTTCCTTTAGAAAATCTAGATTTAGCCTCATTTGTGAAATTTAATGGGGATTTAAAGACTTTATTTTCAAAAGAAAAAGACTTAATTGAGAGTTTCAATGATAGAATCATTAATGTTTCAAAAGAATTTGATGGTATTGAGATAAAGCAACAAGAAGTTTTGTATGATCTGTTCGGAGTTTTTAATCATTGTGGAAATACCATGGAAAATGGACATTATTATGCTTATTTTAAGAGTGAAAATGATGGTTCATGGTATAAATTTGATGATAGAACTGTGAGTAGGGAGAATGCTGAGGGGATATGCTCAAATCAATCATATATTTTAATTTACAAAAGAAAATAATAAAAAGAAAAAATAATTTTAAAAGCTCCTAAATCTATTTTTGTTTGATTAAAAAGATAAACAAAATAAAAAAAAATATTTAATTTGAAGAATTTCAAATTAATTTATTTTAATATCTCAATTTTTTTAAAATTTGTCAGCAATCATATGAGAAGAGAAGAAAAAGAACTCTTTTTGGGCATTTAAAATTTAAC
>JFJP01038043.1_pt1 | contig 20114 bp, 17 predicted proteins | sample 431651 | NCBI WGS metagenome assembly JFJP01 (sample SAMN02602958, study PRJNA72255) | Microbial mat metagenome, whole genome shotgun sequencing project. | biome: fresh water; feature: sink hole; material: water; isolation source: purple microbial (photo- and chemosynthetic) mats found in...
ATGAATAAATTGGTGAATACTTATCTGTGCTTCTTTCCTGGAAAAATTAACTAGTGCTTGCTCAATGTCAAAAGTAGGGATTACTTTTATAAATGCAATGCAAGGAAGCTTGTTTTTGTATAATCATTCCTAACTCCATTTCTACCTCACATCATAAAAAAAAAGGACCAATTCTTGAAGAAGTGATCCTTTTTTTAATTTTGAGCTTGCTACAAAACTCCTTTTTTCCACAAAGTGGCTAATTATTGTATTAAGACTTTTGTTGTGTAAATAAATGACATTTTGGTTCAAAAACCTTGTTTTTCAATTTTAAAGTAATGTGAAAAATATAATGTCTTATTACTAAACCTGTAATCCCGATAGATCCCCGATACATCGGTACGAGCCGGGACAAGTTGTGCTGTTTATCTTTCTTTTATTAAATTGTAAAACTTGTCCGTCCACTGACGGATGGTACATTAAAATAGTAAATACTTATAAGTTATTTTATATTTTTTTCTTTTCAGAGTCTTAATGCATTTTCAGCAACCCCTATTTATTCAACTCTTTGGCCCAACTGTCTTTCAACGAAACGGTTCGGTTAAAAATCAACTTATCGGGTGTTGAATCGGAATCAACATTAAAATATCCAATGCGTTGAAACTGGAAGTTATCCAGCGGTTTTGCCGTTTGTAACGAAGGTTCAACCATACAGTTTGTCAATACTTTCAACGAATCAGGATTTAATAAATCGCGGAAATCACGTTCGTCGGCCGATGGATTTTCAACACTAAAAAGTCGATCGTACAAACGTACTTCTGCTTTGATAGCATGAGCAGCTGACACCCAGTGAAGTGTTCCTTTTACCTTTCGGTTCGATTCGGGCATGCCACTTTTGGTCAACTCATCATATTCACAGTATATTTCTTCAATATTTCCTTCGGTGTCTTTTTTACATCCGGTACATTTTACTATATAAGCACTTTTTAGGCGTACTTCCTGTCCGGGTGTCATGCGGAAAAATTTCTTTGGAGCATCCTCCATAAAATCTTCGCGCTCTATATACAATTCGCCGGAGAAAGGAATTTCACGTGTGCCTGCCGACTCGTCTTCAGGATTATTGCCTGACTCCATCATTTCTACTTTACCCACCGGATAATTTGTAACAATTAATTTTACAGGATTTATCACCGCATTTACCCTTGTTGCAGTTTTATTTAAACTTTCGCGGGCGGAGTACTCTAACAAACCAATATCGTTTTGGGCTTCAAACTTGGTGTAGCCAATTTTATCAATAAAACTATGAATAGCTTCGGGCGTATAACCTCGACGACGAAGACCACACAGAGTTGGCATCCGGGGATCGTCCCAGCCACTTACAAGACCTTCCTGTACAAGTTGTAACATTTTACGTTTGCTCATTACAGTGTAAGTCAGGTTCAAACGATTGAACTCAATTTGTCGCGGACGATAATCAGAATCTTTAAACTGGTCGATAAACCAGTCGTATAACGGACGATGTACTTCAAACTCTAAAGTACACAATGAATGGGTAACGCTTTCGAAATAATCAGATTGTCCATGTGCATAATCGTACATAGGATATGCTTTCCATGTCCAACCGGTGCGGTGATGGGGATGTGAAGTGATGACGCGATACATTAAAGGATCGCGAAAATGCATATTGGAAGAAGCCATATCAATCTTTGCCCGCAACACCATTGCTCCTTCGGGTATTTCACCTGTATTCATTTTTTGAAAAAGTGCAAGATTTTCTTCTACCGGACGGTTGCGGAAGGGACTTTCAGTTCCGGGAACTGTCGGTGAACCTTTTTGTTTGGCTATAGTTTCAGCCGATTGTTCGTCAATATATGCTTTTCCATTTTTAATAAGTTCTACAGCCACATCCCACAATTGTTGAAAATAGTCGGAAGCATAATACACATTAGCCCATTCATAACCCAGCCACTTGATATCTTCCTGAATAGAATCAACATACTCAACATCTTCTTTTACCGGATTCGTATCATCGAAACGCAGGTTGCAAATGCCGTTATAGTTACGTGCAATGCCGAAATCCAGACATATGGCTTTGGCATGACCGATATGCAGGTATCCGTTTGGTTCAGGTGGAAAACGTGTTTGAATACGACCATCGTTTTTACCTTCTTTCAAATCCTGTTCAACAAAAGCCTCTATAAAATTCAGACTTTTTTTAGGAATTTCTTCGTTTATTGTTTCCATATATCATATCGTTTCGTGTTCCGTGCTTGCCTGCTGTGGCAGGTTCCGGGTTTGTGTTTTGTGTTCTGTGATTCGGGTTTGATGTTAAGGACAGCGTCTTCACCTTACTCTCTTACAATCTTGTTTCTTGTTTCTTGAATCTTGTATCTTGGTTCTTGTATCTTGTATCTTGGTTCTTGTATCTTGGTTCTTGTATCTTGTATCTTGTATCTTGTATCTTGGTTCTTGGTTCTTGTATCTTGTATCTTGTATCTTGGTTCTTGTATCTTGTATCTTGGTTCTTGTATCTTGTATCTTGGTTCTTGTATCTTATATCTTGTATCTTATTCAAAGTATCCCTTGATAATTCCCCTTGAAGAGTTTTGAACAAATGTAACAATTTCGTCGAGTTCTTTTCCTGCAGGAAGTTCTGATAATATTCTTTCTATGGCTTGAGTAGTGTTTTTATCAGATTGAAAAAGAATACGGTAAACATCCTGAATGGCATAAATTTGTTCGTTTGTATAACCCCTGCGACGTAAGCCTACCGAGTTAAGACCGGCAAACGAAACGGGTTCACGTCCGGCAGTAATAAACGGAGGTATATCTTTGGTTACTTTAGCTCCACCCTGAACCATTACATGTGCACCAATCCTTGTAAATTGATGAACTAAAACTGCTCCGCTCAAAATGGCATAATTATCAATTTCAACTTCTCCGGCCAACTGAGTTGCATTCGACATGATTACATAATCGCCTAAAACACAATCGTGAGCTACGTGACAGTAAGCCATTAACAAACAATTATTGCCTACAATGGTTTTTCCTTTGGCAACAGTACCACGGTTTATAGTTACACATTCGCGCAGTGTAGTATTATCTCCTATGATGGCAAGCGTATCTTCTCCTCTGAATTTTAAATCCTGAGGTATAGCGCTAATTACTGCACCCGGAAATATCTTGCAATTTTTCCCTATTCGCGCACCATCCATTATTGTTACATTGGGTCCAATCCATGTTCCTTCACCTATCTCAACATTTTGCTGAATTGTTACAAATGATTCAATTGTTACACTGTCGTGAATCTTAGCTTCGGGATGTATGTTTGCAAATAGTGGCATCATTAGTTTTGTAATATACGATTAATATTTATTCTTTGTCTTATTTTTCAGGAATTTTCCTTCAACATTTCTTTTCTTATTAGTTTTGCAAGTTCAGTATTGGTTTTGTGCCCGGGATGAACCGCAACAACTTTACCGATTATTTGTCGACCAACTAAAGCCAGGTCACCAATTACATCAATCACTTTGTGTCGGGCAGGTTCATTTTCGAATTTAAGCTCACCACTTAAATAACCCAGTTCTGTGGCATCAATATGAGGTTGTCCCAGTTTTTCGGTAAGCCTGTCCATTGATTCCTGCGAAATAATCTCATCATAAATGACAACTGCATTTTTCAGGTCGCCACCTTTAATCAAATTCATTTTAATTAAAGGTTTTATTTCGCGAACAAAAACAAAAGTGCGGGCAGCCGATACTTCCACAGCAAAATTATTCAAATCTTCAAGTGTGGCATGCTGACTTTTTAGCAATTTAGATTTAAAACCAATCTTCACATTTACACTGAAATCCTTATCGGGTAAAACCATGATATGCGAACCGGTTTCGGGATTGGTGTATTCAATTTTTTCTTTAACAACAAAATATTTTTTGTCAGATTGCTGCTCCCGGGTGCCTGTTTCAATTATTTTATCCACATAAAATTTTGCACTGCCGTCAAGTATCGGAAATTCAGGTGCATCAACTTCAAGCATACAATTATCTATTCCCATGGCAGACAGTGAAGCCATGGCATGTTCGATGGTGCTAACCTGAAAATCGAAATTTTTCAGTATTGTTCCTCGTATAGTTTGTCCTACATAATCAGCTACTGCGTCAATCACCGGTTGTCCGGGCAAATCAATTCTTTTTATTTTTATGCCATGATCGTCAGCGGCAGGTAAAAAGGTTAAATTAATATTTAATCCCGTATGTAATCCTTTTCCCTGAAATGAGAATGAATCTTTAATAGTTTTTTGTTTTGGCATTCGTATATTCTTGTAACTTGAAATGTATGATTAAGCTATTTAAAATCAATACATTATACTTTTTTCTCTAACTCAGTAATTTTGTTTTGCAGTATATATACCAATCGTTGAAGTTCAGGAAGGCTCTTAAACACGATGGCTGACCGTTGAAAATCCCTCAATGGTATTGCGGGGGAACCCATTAAAACCTGACCAGGTTGTTTAATTGAATTGGGTACTCCGGTTTGACCGGCAATAATTGTACCATCAGCAATTTGTATATGTCCCGCTAATCCGGCTTGTCCGGCCAATGTACATTGTTTTCCAATTTTTGTTGATCCCGAAATACCGGTTTGCGAAGCGATTACGGTGTTTTCTCCAATTTCTACATTATGAGCAATTTGCACCAAATTGTCAATTTTTACTCCTTTACGAATAATTGTGCTGCCCATCGTTGCTCTGTCAATAGTTGCATTGGCACCAATTTCAACATCATCTTCCAAAATTACATTTCCGGTTTGTGGAATTTTCATGTAGGTTCCATCTTCTTTGGGTGCAAAACCAAATCCATCAGAGCCAATAACTGCTCCTGCATGAATAATACAATTGCTCCCTACTTTACACCCGGCATATATTTTTACACCTGCAAATAAGGTCACATTTTCTCCCAAAACAGCATCGTCATCTATGCTGCAACCTGAATGTATTATAACATTTTTTCCTACTTCTACATTTTCGCCAATAAATACAAATGGTTCAATGTAAGCATTTTCGTTGACATGAGCTGTTTTTGAAACAAAAGACATAGGCGAAATTCCTGTTTTCCGTGTTTTGTTTTTTTCAACCAACGAAAGTAAAATTGCAAGTGATTTGTACGCATTTTCAACTTTGATTAACGTAGCTTTTACTTTTCGTTCGGGCACAAAATCGTTGTTTACAAGTATGATACTTGCATTGCAATCATAAATATAATGTGCGTATTTCGGATTCGACAAAAAACTCAATGTTCCGGACTTGCCTTCTTCAATTTTTGAGAAGTCACTCACTTTTTCAAGATGATTGCCTTCAACTACTCCATGTAAATATTCCGCAATTTGTTGAGCTGTAAACTCCATATTAGCCTTCTTTAAAATCGGGTGCAAAATTACTAAAGAATTTTCAATTTATTGGTCTTTAATTTAATGTAATTGTAAAAGAACTTTAATAATAGTTTGGTATATAACCGGTTTAAGACATTATTATTTCTTAAAACAAGAACATTTTCTTTTCAAAAGAGAATTGAAGAATTACAATCTGTGATAACAAAAAAAATGCTTTTCAACTTTTTTTGTTAAGACTTGAATGTTCAGCATATCTGAAGCGATAGCAATGTCTTTTATTGTTCCATCCTTGAATAGTATATTGATGCTGTCATCTTCCTGAGTATAAGTATCGGTAGTTACAACTTCATCTCCAAAAAAATATGTAGTCTCATGTTCATTTACGCCTAATTGCTGCATGTATTGTTTTTGAAGCTGTTTGCATCTTTTTGGTTCTACAGGCTGAAGATTAACTTCCACTTTAAATAAACGACGGTCTGTAAATGATTTACAAAGTGTTGAAAGTACAATATCGGGATATGATGCCCATACTTTTATGGCGCAAACTAAATCAGAATCATCCAACATTGCAAAATTTTCAAGTGCTTCATCCGATTTTTTAAAAGTGTTGATATCAACCTGATTATAAAGGAAGTATTTTAATGCCGGCGATCCAAAAAGTTCATGACCCTGCATTGCAATTTCTTTTGCCCTTTTTAGAATATTGACAAGCATCAATTCGGCAGCAACAGAAGTTTTATGCAAATATACCTGCCAGTACATCAACCTGCGGGCAACTAAGAATTTTTCGATAGAATAAATTCCCTTGGCTTCCACCACCAACTGATCGTTATGTATATTTAACATTTTAATAATCCGTGCTGCTCCAATATTGCCTTCTACTACGCCTGAAAAAAAACTATCACGCGTTAAATAATCTAATCTGTCCATGTCGAGTTGACCAGAAACTAATTGATGTAAAAATTTCTTTTGATGCTGATTTGTAAATATATCAAGAGCAATATTCAATCGTCCGGCAAACTTTCTGTTCATCTGCTGCATCATCAACAACGAAATTTCTTCATGACTTATTCCATTTACTAAACTATGTTCGAGTGCATGTGAAAATGGACCATGACCAATATCGTGCAATAAAATGCAAGCCCTAACAGCTTCGGCTTCGGCTGGTGTAATTTCGTGTCCCCCTTTTCGCAACTGTGTAATGGCTTCACCCATTAGATGCATAGCACCCAGTGAATGTTGCATACGTGTATGTTGTGCACCCGGGTATACAAAAGAAGAAAGACCTAGTTGCTTGATGCGGTGCAGACGTTGAAAATAAGGATGTTGTAAAATATCGTACAGAAAATCATTCGGAATATCAATAAATCCGAAAACAGGATCGTTAATAATTTTTCGTTTGTTTGGTTTTTTCATTTTTAAAATTACATTGCAAACGTGAAGTCGATTGATTTATTTTTTAAAACATTAAAAAATATGAGTGCTTAAATAATCTGTTTGCAAAATAACAAATTAATTTTAATAAACTCCCTTTTCTTGTTTATTTTCTTTGATTTAGAATTATAAACTATTCGTCCGGGTCTTTAAATCAAAGATCACTTACTTAAAAATTTAATAATTATAATTACGAGTCTATATTTACATTATTCATTAATTAGGATTATTTATATTACATATTTTTAAAATTGTACAGGTTATAAATTCAAATTGTAATATATTTATAATTAAACTCAAAATGAATGAGGAAAAATTACTTTATGGCATTATAAAGCGTATATTTGTAGCATTAGTTATTAAAAGGTTTAAGTAATGTGTCTATATGTTATAGAATATCTGTTATATGAATACATATTGTAAGTTTAATGCTCCTGAATGCTATGGAGCGAAGGAATTGGAAGTTTTACTTGAAATAAGTCATTTACTGAGCAACCGGGAAATTAACTTAGATGAAGTAATTCGTATTTTGGCTATACACTTAGATGCCAATCGTATCATAGTTACTGTGTTGAATCGCGAAACTTCAACCATAGTCATCGAAGGTTCGTTTGGAATAAACATACAAGAAAGAAAGAATGTAGTGTATCAATTTGGAAAAGGCATAATTGGAAAAGTAATTAACAGTGGAGAGACTGTTATAGTAAAAAAAATTGCTGACTCCGATGATTTTTTAAATTTGACGAAAGCTCCAACGCAAATAGGTGGCAGCGACGTTTCATTTATTTGTACCCCTATAAGATATAAAGATGAAGTAATTGGCACTTTGAGCTTTCACAAGGTTTATAAGGGCTTATATTCTTTTGATTATGACATCCGACTGCTCAAAATAGTTGGGTCAATGATTGGGCGCACCATGCGTAGAAGACAGGAATATGCTGAGGAAATGGAGCAATTACGAGCCGAAAACCAGAGTTTGCGTGGAGAACTCCGGAATCGGATTTTACCCGAAAAAATCAAGGGAAATTCCGGTAAAATGAACGAAGTATTTTCACTTATCGAAAGTGTTGCACCTACAGATGCTACCGTACTTATACGTGGCGAAAGTGGTGTTGGTAAGGAATTAGTGGCCGATGCTATTCATTTCAACAGTCAACGCAAAACCAAGCCTTTTATAAAAGTAAACTGCGCAGCATTACCCGAAAGTTTGATTGAAAGCGAACTTTTTGGTCATGAAAAAGGAGCTTTTACAGGTGCATCGAATACAAGAATTGGAAGATTTGAAGCTGCAAATGGAGGAACAATTTTTCTGGATGAATTTGGCGATATACCTGCTTCAACTCAGGTGAAGCTGCTTAGAGTTCTTCAAGAGCGTGAAATTGAACGTATTGGTAGCACAAAGCCTATCAAGGTTGATGTGCGTATTGTGTGCGCTACCAACCGAAATCTGGAAGAATTGATCATTGCCGATAAATTCAGGGAAGATTTATATTACCGTATCAATGTTTTTCCGTTGTTTATTCCGGCATTGCGCGAGCGCATCAACGACATCCCGATTCTGACGGATTTTTTTATTGAGAAATTCAATAAACGTCACAGTAAAAATATCAAACGTATTACCTCCTCTGCCATTGATACTTTAATGGTTTATCATTGGCCGGGAAATATTCGAGAATTGGAAAATTGTATCGAGAGAGCATGTATCTTAAGTAATGACAACGTGCTAAGAACAAATAATTTACCAGCTTCATTACAAACAGCAAAAGGAACAAAAACGATGATGAGTGGAACACTGGATATTATTTTAGGTAAAATGGAAAAACAAATCATAATTGATGCGCTTACTGCTACCAAAGGGAATAGTGCCAAAGCAGCTGAGCAACTGGGAATTACGGAGCGAATGATGGGCATCCGAACCAAAAAATATGATTTGGACCCGAAAAGGTATAAAGTGTGAAATTTGACGACAGACAACAGACGACAGACAACGGACAACGGAAAAAGAATAAAGAAAGTATGGTTGAATTTGAATTTTGCGATTTTGAGAATCCGGACCATTTAAAAGCCCTGGCTGAACTCACAAATCATTATATAGCAGACCCAATGGGCGGTGCAGAACCATTGAATAAATTACAGCAACTCAGATTAGTAGACGGGTTGGCTAATCATCCAACAGCTGAAGTGCTTTTTGCCATAACAGGCACTAAAGCTGTTGGATTAGCTACTTGTTTTGTGAATTTTTCTACATTTAAAATTAAATCTTATTTAAATATTCACGATATCATTGTACTGAATGAATATCGCGGAAAGGGAATTGGAAAAGCATTAATGCAGAAACTGATAGAAATTTCAGAAGAACGAAAATACTGTAAAGTAACCCTCGAAGTACGCGAAGATAATGCCACTGCTCAAGCACTTTACAAAAGTCTTGGCTTTGAGGAATGTGAGCCGAGGATGTTGTTTTGGACAAAAATAACAACCCCTAGCCCTTCCCGATAGCTATCGGGAAGGGGTTAGGGGTTATAATAAACATCTATGAATATAGCCATACCAACTCAAGATACATCATCAAACAAAAACAAGATAGCTTCGAGCTTGAATGTAAATGGAAGTATCTGTATATATGATATTGACTCAAAATCTGGTAGTTGGTGTAAAACAACTGATTTGGCACCCAATATGGGCGAACTTTTACCTGCACTCGAAGCGTTAGCAATTTCGATCATTATCACACGCCAAATTCATCCTATGGCATTGAAAATACTTGCCAATAAAGGATTTGAGGTTTATAAAGCAGTTGGAAATACCTTGAAAGAGAATATCGATTTATATACAAATAAAAAACTAGGTTTATACAGTCACGATGCTGCTATGGAACTAGCAACCGTTTGCGGTGGAGAATGTACAACCTGCGAAACAGATGTTTGCGACGAAGAGAAAAAGAATGATTGAAATCGTAAATGGTAAATGAATTAATAGTAAATGAGATTATGAGCTTACAAAATGCAATATATTTTATTTCGAGAGTAGATTCGGACAGTGATTTTCGAAAATCGTGTTATGAATTTAAAACACAAAATGCGCTTCTTAAGCATTTGGGTGAAGATCAAAAGGGATTTACATCTGCTGAAATTGAAGATGCGTTTAATGTGTTGGAACTTAAATGCCAAACATATGAACAGGCCGGGAGAGTAAAAGAAGTAAAAGCCTGGTTTCGGCTATTTCCTTAAAACTATACCAAATCTACAAATTCAATATCTATTTCTTTGTTCCCTGCCTTCTGATTCATCATGAATCGCCCTTTGTATGTTATTAATGAATTGTTTAATGATGCCGTTTTTGCTAAAGAATCAAACAAATTAATTTCTTGCATTTCAGCTATTTCACTGTTAAACCAACAAGCAAGTTTTGTGGCGGCATAATCCATAAATTGTATAAGAAAAAGCCCGTGTTCTGCAAAAACCAAATCGTCATAGGCATAAGCCACATCTAAACCACATGCGTCTTTAATAATAAATCGAACCTTCTCAAGTTCATATAATTTTGAATTAAGTTTTCGTTTCATATTCTTTTTAAATAAATATTCGGTTTTAGGGATTCCAAACAAGTTAATAATTTACGTTTTAAATTCATTTTGGGCACTAAAATTTTGAATGGACAATGGAATATCCCGATTTCTCGGAAGACGCTATGGCGCTAAACTTGTTCAGTTTTACGGGAGTCGCTAAAAAATCTTTCTTTGTGCCTTCGTGTTTAGCAACCTTGCGCCTGTCTGCCACAGGCAGGTTCAAAATAATCTTTATTTTTGAATTTATAACATTCAATTATTTCAATTGCTTCTATATCAATTAAACTGTGCAAATCTGAATGCCGTTTTTTAATTAAATGTCGTATGGTTTAACACATTAAAATTTCGAAACATCGCTTTGCATAATTATTTATAATGTTTTTGTTTTAAGGATATACTTTTATAATGCTGGTTCATTTATTTGTTCCATTCGATTTTCTACTAATGTTTTTATTTCCTTAATTCCTTCGTTCATAGCTATTAACTCATTTTTGGAGGGCTGACGGTATCCGAAACCATCTATAGAACATATGGCTTCGAATTTGCCAACAAGAATGCAGGTTTTTTTTACTGACTCAGGAAGTTCAGGTTCAAACTGTAAGGCTTCTTTGTACATAGCAATTGGCATGTGATGGGTAGCATTCCAATCGTAACGAGCCAAAAGAGCAATAAAATATTTTTCAACACTCATAACCGCCAATTGATATAGCAAATCAGCATCGAAACGAGAATTTTCTTTACTTACACTTTTACTGAAAGTTGAAAAATAACCATTAGCATAATTTAAACTTGATTTTGCAAGTTCAAACATTTCGGTATCGGGTATAATTATTTCTGTTGACATATTATTTAATATTTTAATATAGACAATTCTTTATCAATAGTACTAATATACTCTTGTGTATACAAATCAAAAAACTCCTTTTTCGAAATCGTTCTTTTTACTTTTTCCGAGCTTCGCTTTACCAAATCAAGCAAACGAGTGCTAAATTCATCATCAAACAGTAAGCCCGATTGTCGCATAAAAAACTCTAAAGTAGCTTTTCCGCTGTGCTTTCCAATTAAAAACTCTGCTTCTTTACGTCCAATTTGTTCAGCGGCAAGCAATTGATAAGTACTTCGGTTTTTCATTATACTATTGGTATGAATCCCGCTTTCGTGACTATAAACCATTTTTCCGGTAACAGGCTTACTATCGCCAACTTCCCTTTTAGATACTTTAGCCACATAGTTGCTTAATTCCTGAAATTTCTGAGTGTTCAAACCACAATTTACTTGTGAGCTCATTTCCAGTGCCATTGCTACTTCTTCCATTGGGGCATTGCCTGCTCGTTCGCCTAGTCCATTTACGGTGGTGCTTAAGCAATTAGCTCCTGCCAGGTATGCCGCCAAGGTATTTGCAGTAGCCATTCCCAAATCATTATGGGCATGAATTTCGAGCGGAATATCTTTTTCTACATTGCGAATAGCACTTACCAAATCAGAAGTGGTCATCGGATTAAGTATTCCAACTGTATCGGCTATCCGCACTCGTGAAGCCCCAAACGACGAAGCAGCTGAAACAAATTCTTTAAGAAACGATATTTCAGCCCTCGAAGCATCCTGAGCACCAATGGTTACATATTCAAAACTTGCCGATGCATAATCAATCATTTCACGCAAATGCTCCATCACCCATTTAGGACTTTTATCCATCACCTCCATCAAGATTGTTGACACAGGAAAAGAAATATGAATTCCATTGGTATGGGTTTTTTGAGCACAATAAATGTCGTATTTATTGGCTCTGCACCACGCCAAAGTCTTAAAATTGAATCCTAACTTACAAATGGTTTGTATATCGGCTATTTCCTTTTTTCCCATTGCAGGAGTACCAATTTCAATTTCGGGTACACGCACATCGTCAAGCAATTCGGCAATCCGAATCTTCTCATTTAATCCGAAAACTACGCCCGGAGCTTGTTCTCCGTCGCGTAAAGTGGTATCGATAAAGTACGGTTTCATTTACAATTTAGATATTTACAATTTACAATTTAATACCATCAATTTATCAGTCATTTTCTATTTGATACCATCCAACTCTTATATAGTAAATTGTAAATGGTTTAATAGTAAATGTTTTAGTCAGCTATTGAATATTTCTCGCAGCATTCGCCCTCTTCGAGCGAATCGAGAATTTCGTCGATCACATCTTCGCCCGTTACACCACCATACCAGTAGTTGCTGGGTTGAATAACCATTACAGGACCTTGTGAACATACGTTCAGACAGGCGGTGGTTGTTACTACTACATCTAATCCGCGATCAGATGCTTCTTCGGCTATGTACTGAAGCATAGCTGTTGCTCCTTTTTTGTTGCATGCTCCTTGAGCATCGCCGGCAACCCGGTACGAGTTACATACCAAAATCATGTGCTGAGGTTTTTTCATTTTTCAAATTATTTAATTATTTACTATTTAATCATTTACCATTTACTATTTATTACTATCACATCTTAAAATGGTAAATCGTAAATGGTCTAATTGTCAATGTTCTTATCCACATCCCTGTGCATCGCCCTTGCAAGCACTTCCGCATTTAAATGCATCGGGTTTTGCTATCGATCGGATTACTTTGTTGTTGTAAACACCTTCGAGACCTTCGTCAATTAATCCGGTCATTTCTACCACGTGAACTTTACAAGAATTAAGCATGGTTTTAGGATTTTCACCTGCTCCACTCACCAAAATGGCTCTACAATCAACCAACAGGCGCGCCATATCTAACCAACGGCGGTCGCCGCCACCTGTAGGAGGTGTTTCGCGTATTTCTACAAACTTGAATCCATTTGGCGTTTGACGGTAAATATGCAGGTTGGCTGCTTCGCCTAAATGCTGATTCACCAATAAACCTTCGTTGGTGGCTACGGCTATGTATGGACGATCCGTGTCAATTTCTTCACGGGTAGAATATTCTTTGAGTAATACATGTGTTTCGCTCAAGTCTTTACCTAATAAACCAGCAGCATCGGCTCTACAGCGTGAACAGTGACTCATAATCGGCAAGAATTCAGAAGCCAGGGTTCGTACTTTGAAAACCATTTTAGCATCGGGCTCTATTAATGAGGCAAAATCAGTTTCGGCAGTAGGAATCAGAGGAATGCAATTGATAACATCAGCTCCAAGTTCGGCACATTTTTTGGCCACCTCGGGTATATGATCTTCATTGACGCCCGGAATCACAATAGAATTGATTTTGACTGTAATACCTGCAGCTTTTAATTTAGGAATACATGCCAACTGACGTTCAAGTAAAATTTTTGCACCTTCAAGGCCACGATAAACAATTTTGTTGTAGCGCACCCATTTGTACACTTTTGCTGTTATGGTTGGGTCAACAGCATTGATGGTGATGGTTACATGAGTAACTCCCAGTTCAGCAATTTCGTCGATATGAGGTTCTAAGTCAAGGCCGTTTGTTGATAGACAAAATATTTTTTCCGGAAATTCAGCTTTGGCACGACGCATGGTATCCAACGTTTCTTCAGCATTAGCAAACGGATCGCCCGGACCAGCAATGCCTATTACCACCAAATTTTCGATGCGTTGATTTAAATCTTTCAAATATTCAACCGCTTGATATGGTTTAAGTATCGACGAAGTTACGCCGGGACGACTTTCATTCACACAGTCGAATTTCCGGTTACAGTACCCACATTGGATATTACACTTTGGAGCTACCGGTAAATGCACGCGGGCATTGGTGTGTTTGGCTTCTTTATCGAAGCAAGGATGCGCTGAAGATATCTCTGCTCCTGTTGTGGTTTTTGCTCCACTTACGATAGTCGATGTTGTTTCCATAATCTTTATTTACTATTTATTCATTTACCATTTACTATTTTTTAGCACCTTTCTTAAATGGTAAATAGTAAATAATCAAATTGTCAATTACAAATATTTATACCCAATGGGTGAATTTTCTTGTTTATATTCTATTAATGCGTTTACTACACGGTCGAATAATTCCTGAGTGCCGCGGTATCCAATGTGATGCATGCGATTGGCTCCGAAGCGGTCGTGTATAGGAAAACCTACGCGTACCAATGGTATTTTTCTTTCGCGGGCTATATAATAACCTTTGCTATTCCCCAATAGAAAATCTGGCTGAAATTCGTCAGCTTTTTCGCGTAAAGTTTCAAAATCAGCACCTTTGATAAAAAATGGTTCAACTCCTATTTCTTTACACCAATCGGCCATAGCAGTTACAAAATCTTCTTCGCCATACAACAATGCCTTTTTGCCAAATACATATTTGTGTGCATCTACATAAGCATCTACCAATCGCCCACGTTCTTTTCGATGATGCTCAGGTAATTCCTTTCCTGAAACTGTTTTCAATACTTCAATAAATTTATCAGTTGCATCAATGCCTATTGGCAATGGCATTTGGTGGTTTTTAATGTAAAAACTTGCTTCGAGCCATTCACCTGCTGTTTGAATAGATTTTTTGTCTTTCAATCGCGAAAAACTTTTATTGAATACAGCACCAAATTCTATCGTTGCCTTAGCGTTACCTATGCGTTGAATATCATGAATAGTTGTTCCCCCTGTTGGAATTAACTGATATTCCGACGTGTATTCGTTATCAAGCGTCTCGCTATAATCAGGAAACAATGTGAATCTAATGCCAAAATCAGTAAGCAATTCTTTTAAATACCGAATGTCAGCAGGCGAAACCATACCCGGAAGTAGGGTGATTTTATTTCTTACATTCTCGAACTCTGCCAGCGATTTTATGGTTGCAAATACTGTATTGTGGAATCCTTCGGCATGACTTCCGCAATAACTTGGTGTAGAAGCATGAATAAATGTCGGCAAATTTTTCTCGTTGGCAATATTTTCTTCCTGATAATTGTAAATATGTCCTGGAATATCTTCGCCAATAGTTTCGGACAAACAAGTGGATGCAATACCGATTACTTTAGGTTTATATTGCTTGATAATATTATTGATACCCGTAATAAAATTGCGACTACCCCCATAAATAGTCGATTCTTCACTAAAGTTACTCGACGCTATATCAACAGGTTCTTTGTAATGGCTAATCATGTAGCGACGAATGTAGGTAGCACAACCCTGGCTGCCATGAATTAACGGCACGCAACCTTCAATCCCTTTGAAAACCAAAGAAGCACCCAAAGGAGCACAAAGTTTGCAAGAATTGCGGGTGGAGACAAAAGAACCCCTAGCCCCTAAACTCCCCCCTAACCCCCTAAAGGGGGGATTTAAGTTGGTTTCGTTTCCTATAATTTTTTCTTTAATCATAACTTTCACTTTAAAAATCGTTGGTAATATCTCTTACTCCCCTTTAGGGGTTGGGGGTAATCTTATTCCCCTTCAGGGGCTAGGGGTAGTCTTTGTAAACTTCCACACCGGGCTCATTGCCGTAGCATAAATTTCTTTCGCAAAGTTTATCATGCCTTCGTAACCAGCTAATGGTTCTTTGCGTTCGTGATTGTGGTCGCAGAAACCGAGCCCAATTTTATGTGCAATAGGACGTTCCTTTACACCGCCAATAAAAATATCTGCTTGCTTTTCTTTCACGAAATGCGAAAGTTCTACCGGATTCGAATCATCCACAATGATAGTACCTTCGTCGCAAAGCTTTTTTATCAACTCATAATCTTCGGGCGTTCCGGTCTGCGAACCTACAATAACCGACTGAACTCCAATCAGTCGCAATGCTTTTACCAGCGAAATAGCTTTAAACGCACCACCCACATAAATGGCAGCCTTTTTGCCTGTTAACCTTTCTTTGTACCATGCCAACGCAGGCATCATCCGCGAAATTTCTTCTTTTACCAACTCACGGGCTTTGTCCATCATGTCGTCGTCCTTAAAAAACCGAGCTACATCATAAAGCGCATCACTCATATCTTCAATTCCAAAATACGAAACCCGCATAGAAGGAATGTTGTATGTATCTTTCATTAATTTGGCTAAATAGTTCATTGATCCCGAACATTGAACCACATTGAGCGCGGCATTATGTGCATTACTAATCGCCTCAACTCGTCCATCACCTGTAATTGTAGCATTTACGTGAACGCCCATTTTTTTGTAATACTCCAACAAAATCCAAAGCTCACCTGCCAAGTTAAAATCGCCTAGGATATTAATGCTTTTTGCCGGAATGGGATTGTTTACGCGTCCAACCAATTTGAAAATTGACTCGCAAGCCACTTTATAACCATCTTTTTTGGAACCTTGAAATCCGGGTGCTTCAACTGCAATTACAGGAATACCCATTTTTTCTTCGAGCATACGACAAGCTCGTTCCACATCGTCGCCAATAACACCTACAATACAAGTGGAATATATAAAAGCCGCTTTGGGTTTGTGTGCTTCAATAAGCTCAAGTGCAGCATTATAGAGTTTTGTTTCACCACCAAATATGACATCTCGCTCTTGTAGGTCGGTACTGAAACTAAGTCGGTGAAGTTCAGGACCTGACGACAACGAACCTCGAATATCCCAAGTGTAAGCAGCGCAACCAATTGGCCCATGAATTAGGTGCAATGCATCCGAAATTGGATAAAGCACTACCCGTGAACCGCAAAACACACATGCACGTTGGCTCACGCTACCAGCCAAACTGGCTTTATTGCAATCTATCGTCCGCTCATTGGCTCCAGCCACCGAAACTTGTAATTGTCTTTCGTCTAATAATATTGAACCCCCAGCCTTGCCCCCTAACCCCCTAAAGGGGGAACTTAAGTTAGTTTTGTCTATTTTATATTTTTCAATCATAACATTCCTTGTTGACTTTGTAATACTAATATCTCTTATCTCCCGCCATTTATCCCGTCCCGATAGCTATCGGGATGTCGGGAGGGGCCAGGGGCAATTCCCCTTTAGGGGTTAGGGGTTGTTCTGCTCCCTAGTATTCATTTATCGTGCCATTACATGTTTTATAACATGTATTTAATCAAAACAGAGTATAAGTGGTTGATATATAGATGATAATATTTTATCTATTTGTGAAATACTCGGATTGATGATTCAAAAAGATTAAATCATATTTCCTAAAACAATACATTTAGGTAGGAAAAATGGCTAAAAATGAAGAAAATGTAGGAATTGAGAGCGATTGTTGTACGCTATTGTACTTGCTTCTGCAATAAATTACCAATCATTTGGTTTTTCTTAATTTCATTTAGCGAATGCAATATTTGTTTTTTTTCAACTATAAAAATTTTCTAATTTTTATTTAGAGTAAAATTATTTATATATTTGTCAATATAAGACACACATTATAAGGCATATGACGTAAACACAACAAAAAACATCGAAAGGCAACTTTGAAGGAAATTTGAATTCATCTGTACTGAAGGTTTGAGAGAAAATAAATACCACATGTTGTAGTTTGGATATCAAAACTCTTGACTTTAACAATTATGTATTATTCGATTTATTATTCAAATAATGCACAAAGAAAATTTGACTTTTTGCCCGTTAATGATTTTTAAGTGCTGATTGAAGAACAAAATACAAAAACGAACAGTTATTAAATGGCATAAGAATTACAAAAAATTATTAATGGAATCAAAACAAGAAAGTGGGACAAAATGGTTGATAAAGGAAATAGCGGAAGCCAGGAGCTCGTATTTTTTTGCTTCGTCAATGACAATTGTAAGTGCAGGTTTTTTTGTTGCTTTTAGTTGGTATATTTCTTTTTTTACAGCAATGTGGCTAATAGAAGGAAAGATTTTTACAAACATTCTTTTTTGGGCAGCAGCATTCCTTACCGGTAGATACTTATTTGCTTATTTTGCATCATTACTTAACTACAATGCAGGAAAAATAATTGTTTCAAAAATTAAGAAAAAACTTTACCCAAAGTTGCTTAACAATAATCAATCTGACTCAATAGCAAGCACTTTGTTAGTCACCAGAGCCTGCGACGACTTAAAACCTTTCTACTCCTTTTTTATTCCATTTGCAGTAGCATCAGTAATAGTAAGTACATTAATATTGATCGTGTGTTTCTGGTTCGAAAAATGGGTTGGGTTGACACTATTGGTCGTATTTATGGTTATTCCAATGCAGATGATAGTGATAGGAATTGGCGCTGAAGCAATTCATAATAAGCACATAAAGCTTTTTTTAAATTATTCTGCCGTTTTTTACAATCGTCTTCATACCATTGCCGAAATTGTAAATTTAGACAATTTAAAAACTCAATACTTGTTTTTGTCAGAAAAAAGTAAAACTCTAAATACGGCTACAACAAATGTAATGCGTATAGCGATTCTCTCGTCGGCGCTTTTAGAATTATTTATTACAATTGCAATTGCTGCAGTTTCAATTTACTTGGGCATGAGCCTGCTTGGCATTATGCCTGGGCCTAGTTATGGAAAAGGATATGACTTCCGGATAGCGCTATTTTTGCTAATGCTAACACCTTATTTTTTCCTTTATCTGCGTAAATTTGTAAGTGCCTACCACGATAGAAATCGGGCATTGGCGGCGGCAAATTTATTAATGCCAATTATGAAAGAATCCGGGGAATCTGCCAATGTTCAAGAGCAGGAAGAATTTCAGACGCTCGAAATAAAAAATCTCTATTTTAGCTATCCTGATTCTTTGGTTAAAGTGCTAAACAACATTCATTTAAAGCTACCAACGAAAGGAATTGTATTGGTAAAAGGAATATCAGGTTCCGGAAAATCAACTTTATTAAAGATTATTTCGGGAAGCCTGAATGCACAAGGAGAATCAGTTTCGGCAAACGGAATGGATAACAAATGGTCACATCAGTGGCTTAAAGTTAATTCATCTTATATGAATCAGTTTCCTTTTATCTTCGATGGAACATTAAAATACAATGTGTTTCTCAACGATCAAGTTGAACAACATACCAGTTATCCGGCGTTTTTAGAAAATATTTTGGCTAAAAAGCCTGATGGATGGCAAACGGAATTAAGCCACAACGGCAAACAGCTTTCAGGTGGCGAAAAACAATTGGTTACACTTGCAAGAATGATGCTCTACCCCAAACCTATTGCTATTTTAGACGAACCAACAGCAAATTTAAACGCTGAAATTGTTGAAATTATACTTGATGAAATAAATAAATTGGCTAAAAATAAATTAGTTATTGTTGCTTCGCACGAAGACAAGTTTGATACAATTGCCACAACCATTTTACATTTAAACTGGGGTGAACAGATGAATAATGTTTAACCAAATCAAGTAATTAAAAGTCTAAAATCCGATTAGATAATGTTTTTATTAAATTAGCGCATGAATAAATTTTTATACAAACATATTTTTCAACCTTTGTTAGGTAAATGGATGCTTGGTGGTTCGTTATTGTTGTTTTGGACAATAGCATTTGTGGCCTTGCCTGCTATTTCAGGTTGGTTTTTAGCTGCTTCGAGCGTGGCATTTGCGACAGCGAATATTTTGTTTGCATATTTAATTCCATCTTCCATCATTCGATTTATGACCTTGCTACGAACAGCTACAAGGTATTATGAACGATTACAAAATCACAACAACACCCTTGATGCACAACGTAGCCTCCAACTTTTAATATTTCAGTCGGTAGCCAAACTACCATATTTTAAAAAACAAGTGAATAATAATTCCAATATCTTGGAAAACAGCACACATGGCATCGACAATATTCTAAATCATATTCTTCTGTGGCTTTTACCTTTTACGGCATTGGTCATTTCGCTTTGTATCTATTATATATTTCT
>JFJP01011135.1_pt1 | contig 20111 bp, 13 predicted proteins | sample 431651 | NCBI WGS metagenome assembly JFJP01 (sample SAMN02602958, study PRJNA72255) | Microbial mat metagenome, whole genome shotgun sequencing project. | biome: fresh water; feature: sink hole; material: water; isolation source: purple microbial (photo- and chemosynthetic) mats found in...
TCGTCGAACGTGACGGTGCCTGATTCGATCGCGATGTGTCCGGTTCCGGTGATGGCATCCCGCGCGTTCACGCACAGATTCGTCATGATCTGGTCGACCTGTGTGGGGTCGATGCGAACAGGCCGGACCTCGGCGCCCGGGCTCCAGGACAGCTCGATGTTCTCGCCGATCAGGCGCTTCAGCATGCCGATGGTGTGCTCGACAGTCCGGTTGAGATCGAGCACCCGGGGCGCCGTGACCTGCCGGCGCGCGAATGCGAGCAACTGGCCGACCAGATTGGCCGAGCGTTCGGCGGCGCCGCGGATCTCCACCAGGTCGTCCCGGCGGGAATCGCCCTGCCCGCACTCGTCCAGGGCCATCTCCGCGTGCCCGATGATGACCTGGAGCATGTTGTTGAAATCATGCGCCACGCCGCCGGCCAGACGGCCGATCGCCTCCATCTTCTGCGTCTGGCGGAGTTGGGCGTCCGCGGCCATGCGCTCGGTGACGTCTTCGACGATCTCGATGACGGCGATCACGCTTCCCGCTTCATCCAGCACCGGCGACGAGACCTGGTGATAGGATCGCGTTACTCCGTCCCGCAGTGACGATTTCGTCGCCTCGTGGACTCCACCGTCCTTCAGCGTCCTGGCCACCGGGCAGTCCTCGCAGCCCTCTTCGCGCGGCGGCTCGCAGAACCACAGGGAGCACAGGGGCCGTTGCGCCGTGTCGAGTTCCGGAAACCATTCCCTCAGCAGCGGATTGGCCTCCAGGATCTCCATCTTCGGGCTGATGACCGCCACCCCGACGCCGACGTTGTCGACGATGCTGCGAGCCTTGGATTCGCTGGCGCGCAGCGCTTTCTCGGTTCGCCGGCGGGCATCGACCTCCCGGCGCAGGCGCCACATCGACAGCGCCATGCCCAGGACGAGCGCCAGACAGACCAGTTCCAGGAAGAACATCAACCGGTTGGAGATGCCGCGCGCGTAGGGGGCCAGCTTCACGAACGCCCCGTTCTCGCCCGGGGTCAGCGCGACCTGCTGCGCCAGCTTCTGGTCCGCCTCGCCGGCAGCGGCCAGCCCCAGGATCTCGGTACCGTCCACGTCGGTCACACTGATCAGGTTGCGGGCGCGGACGGCGGGAACTGCCGCGACCTGCAGCAATCGCTCGTACGAATAGACGCCGCCGAGCAAACCCAGAAAATCCCCGTCGTCGAACACGGGAACCCACAACTCGAAGGCGCGGGCGCCCTGCAGGATGTCGAACGGCCGCGTGTAGACGTGCCGACGCTCGGCCAGGGCCAACCGTGAGGCCCGCCTGGGTTCGGGCAGATCGAGCGGCAGGCCGATGATGTGTTCATTGCCGGCGCGGGGAGCGATGTCGGTGATGACGAAATCGGCTTCGACCCAGTTGATGCAGACCAGTTCGGGGTGGTCGGCCACGAAGGCCGCCGCGCGTTCCTGGAAGTTGCCGGCGTCAAGTCCGCCCTGGGCGCGTTCTTCGGCGAGCACGATCAGATAGTCCCGGTTCGTCGCCAGGTGCATGCGCGCGCTCTCACCCACCAACCGCGCATCGAGACCGACTTCACGCTGCTGCGCCCGCTGCAGGTTCTGACGCACCAGGCCGAGGTAGGCGGCGAAAAAGCAGATCACAGCCAGGCCCCAGATGGCCGGTCCCAGCCATTCCGGGAATCCTCCCGCTTTGCGCCACAACTTCATGGCGGCAGCTTTCGTCAGCACGCAGAAGGCTAGCGCCCGCGCGCCGGGATGGCGCCCGCGAAGCCCTGCCGCAGCGGACTATAACACACGGCGGCGACGGGCCGCCTCGTGTCATTTGACCATCGTCAGGCGGGCCACCGCCGGGCGCGAGCCTTCCGCGCGCGCGAAGTACGTGCCGCTGGACGCCATGCGTCCCGACGCGTCCCTTCCGTCCCAGACCAGTTGCGCCCGTCCGCCGACCGTTTCGGTCGTCAACCGCCGCACGCCCCGTCCCCGCGCGTCGTGGATGGTCACCGTCACCGGACCATCGGCCGCGCCTTCGAGCATCAGCCGGACCTGCGCGTTGAACGGCGTCGGCCACGCGATCAGGCGCGCCGTCGCCGCTGCGCCGGCATCCGGAGCCGCGGCGACATACAGAGGCACCGACGCGAACTCGGCCGCCTCCAGATTCCCGTCGCCATCGCCCGCCGGCGCCTGCCCCTGCAGCGCGCCGCCGTCGCTGGTCGCATAGGCGGCCATGGCCACCTCGATGGTGGACGGCAGGGCGCCCGGGAAGAGCGAACTCAACTGCACCGCGCCTTCGAGCACCGCGCCCGACCCCAGAACCAGCGACGGGTCGGCGGACAGCAGCGTCTCGCTGCCGTTGAACCAGCCGGTCCAGCCGTTGCCCGACTCGCGCGCCAGGAGACGGACCCAGGCGGCGGCCTGCCCCGCCTTGGCCCAGGGCGCGGAGCGAAGCGTGCCGACGCCGTCGCGCACGAGCAGGAACACGTCGCGTCCGGCCAGCATCGACGGCGCATCGGTGGCCAGGTACAGCCAGCCGCCCTCGGTCCGGCCCCACAGCGTGGCTCCGCCGGCAGTCGCCAGAACCGGCACCTCCGCATCCAGCGTGCCGTCCATCACGAAGCCCTCGTCGCCGCCGCCGCTCGAGCCGCCCGTGCCCACGTACACGTGCTGGATCGGCGTGCGCTTGATGTTGCCCTGCCCGTCTTCCGCTTCGATGAAGTAGTCGAGCAGCACGTCGCTGTATCCGGTCAGCTGCAGCCAGTACTGGTCGGCGATGTGGGTCGGGAGCGTGGTCAGGTCGATGCCGCCCATGTCCCACGGCTCGCCCGTCGGCATGACGCGCCGCGTCATGGCCGAAGCGCTCCAGGCGCCCACGCCGGCGCCGCCGGCATAGGTTTCATTCGCCGTGGTGGCGGCGTCGTTCAAGCCGTCGGCGTCTTCGCGCACCAGCAGTTCCACGCGCACCAGACCCGACACGTCGTGCGCGAACGTCCAGACGTGGAACGCCGAACTCATCAAGGCGCCCTCGCCCGAAGGCCAACCCCACAGGGCGCCGCCGCCGAATCCGCCCGGATTCCAGGGCAATCGCTGCGGCAGCCAGACCGTGGGCGCCACCGTGTCGGGGCCGCCGGCGATGAGCGGATCGGTCAGGGCCGTGGCCTGGTTGCAGGCCAGCGTCGCCTTGATCTCCATGTCCAGCGACGATCCGTAGTACATGTAACCGCTCTCATAGCCGGCCAACAGGTAGTGCCAGGCGCGCTCGGCCGCGTTCGCGCCGCTCAGCGGATCCACGACCTTCGCGGGATCGACGCTGCCGACGATGGTCGCCGCCGTCTCGACGCGGTTCTGCGCCGCGGTCAGCACGGCCCAGTTGCGCTCGTCCTCGGCCCAGCCGCCGGGAATGTCGAAGCTGCCGGCAGCGTTGACCGGCGGCCAGTTCCAGTTGATGAACTGCGGCGAGCCGAAGTCGCCGTCGGCGTTCACCCAGCCGCCGTCCTCCACGTGCACCACATCGGTCGGCGGCACCGGGTGCTCGGCCAGGTACGTCGCCACGGTGGTCGGCCGGTAGCCTTTGGCGGCCGCCGCGTGGGCGAACTGCGTCACGTTCTCGTTGTAGTAGCTGTAGCCGCCGCTCCAGGCGTTGTCGCCGTCGTGGGCGAACAGGGCCAGCATCGGACGCGCGGGATCGTTGGCCGGGGCAAGGGCGTCGAGACCACCGGTCCCGAACAGCGAGTACCCCTCTTCCCAGCTCATCGCGTTGGCCGCCGGAACCACGACCAGGCTGCTGACCTGTCCGGTCGCGGGATCCACGTGCTGCGCCCGGTGCGGCGTGAAGCCGTACGGATAGGGCACCTTCAGCGTGACGCCGCGCGAGATCGTGTGGCTGGTCCAGTTCGTCTGGGCGGGATTGACCTGGTCGGCCCGGTTGGGCGGATCGCAGTTGTCGAGGTTGGCCTGGTAGGGGTAGTTCGCGCAGGCCCGCGCGATGTGCAGGTCCGGCACCACGGTCCAGGTCACGCCGGCCTCGACCAGCGCCGGGATCATGCGTTCGCTGAAGCACATCTCCGCCGGGAAGAACCCGGTCGAGATCGCGCCCGGGCCCCAGGCGTCGTTCCAGATCTCGCGCGCGCAGGCCAGTTCCATGCGCAGCGCGTTGTCGTCGAGCAGCGGGTTGATCGCGTGGTGAAAGCCTGCCAGCACCGGCTCCAGCCGCCGCTGGCCCTGCGACGTGGACCAGCCCATGGCGGTGCGATAGGGACCGTACCAGTTGGACGCGTAGCGCCCGCCGTTCCAGCCCGCATTGCCCAGGCTGAAGATGTTCTCGATCAGCGAGCCGGCGAACGACACCTGCGCCCCCGCGTCCGGCAGGTCCAGCACCTTGCTGAGCGCGTCCCGCGGGTACCACTGGTAGTCGGCCACGCGGTCGTCGCTGTTGAAGATCGTGAACTCGTCGTTCTGGCTGTGGCCCAGCGTGATGGTCTCGTACGCCGCTTCGTAGCGTCCGGGCGTCCAGGTGCTCTGCGTGGGCCAGTAGATGGGCTGATGCATGTGCCACAGCCAGGTGGTGTGCACCCCCGTGGCGGCCAGCGCCCGGCCGGGTGGCGGGACGGTCGCGGCGGTGCAGAGCAGCGCCGCGCCGAGAACGCACGGGAAAAGAAAACGACGGGCGCGGCGCAGGCTCATGGGCTGGTTTCCTCCGGATGCAGGCCGAAGAAAATTCTAGCACATGATCGCGGTCGTCGGACCCGTCGTTTGAGTCGCGATAGCCGGCGGCGTCAGATGGTCTCGTCCTCGTCGCCGAAGGTTTCCGCCCACTTGCGGTTCAGATCCTCCAGGCGGCGCTGGGCCCGCTGGCGGGCAGCGTCGGCGTCCTTCGGCGAGCGCGCCACTTCGATGGCCTTCAATCCCTCTTCGAGGGCCTGCTGCATGCGCGTGAAGTGCAGTGCGCGGGCCTTGTTGACGTCGTAACCCATCCTCATCCTCCTCGGTGACGGCGGTCGCCGGTGTCGCGCCGGACTGCCGGCGGCCAGATGCTCCGCGCCTTCTTTAGCAGGAAGCGTACCGGCCGCGAAAACGCCTCTGGGACGGCAAAGAAGGGCCCCCGGGGCCGATTCAGCGGTCCAAAGCCTGACAGAGGGGGTAAGCGGTCTGGTCAGAAGGCGGTCAGCCCGCTGTCGGGGAATCTGCCGGAGGGGAGGTCGGCGCCACCGCGGGCGCGGGCGGAGCGGCGGACGGCCCCAATTGGGCCACCACGCAGCCACCGAGGATGAGCACGCAGCCGGCCAGCGCGCGCAGCCCCAGCCGTTCACCCAGCAGCAGGCCGCCGCCAATGGCGGCGAACACCGATTCGAAGCTCAGGATGATGGCCGCGGCGGTCGGCTTGGCACTCTTCTGCCCGGCCACCTGCAACGTGAAGGCGATGCCCACCGAGAAGACGCCGGCATAGATCAGCGGCATCGCCGCCGCCTGCATGGCGGTCCAACTCGGCGTGTCGAAGATCAGCGCGCCGATGATCGACAGGACGGCCGCGGTGGTGAACTGGCCGATCGCCAGCCGGATGGCCGGCACCCGCTGCGCCAGGGCGCCCACCATCTGCACGTGCACCGCCCAAAACACGGCGCACAGCAGCACCAGCCCGTCGCCCGGCGCGATGTCCATCAATCCCTGCGCGCTCAGCAGGTAGAGCCCGATGGCGGCCAGCGACACGCCGGTCCAGGCGAACCGGCTGACGCGCTGGCCCAACGCCAGTCCCAGCAGCGGCACGAAGACCACGTACAGCGAGGTGATGAAACCGGCCTTGCCCGCCGTCGTGCTGATCATGCCGTATTGCTGCAGGGTGGCCGCGGAGAACAGCACGAGCCCGGTCAGCACGCCGGCACGGACCGTTTCCATGCGCCCGGCCAGCGGGGTGCCGGCCGGACGGCGTCCCGAGAGCGGCAGCAGCGGCAGCAGCACGACCGCGCCGAGCACGAAGCGCGCAGCATTGAAGGTGAACGGATCGAGGTGGCGCATGCCCACGCGCTGCGCGACGAAGGCGAAGCCCCAGATGGCGGCGGCGGTCAGCAGAAGAAGGTTGGCGCGGCGCCGGTTCACGATCATGCGCGCACGATAACCTCCGTTTACACGCGGACCAAATCCGCACATGATCCCACCGCTGATGATCCGGCCCCGTGCCGCCGAACCACCCGCAATCCCTGCCAGAGGACCGCGCATGGCCCTGATCGTTCCCCCGGACATCCTGATCCCGGCTCCCGACCGCTGGCTGCCGACGCCGGGATCGCTGGCGCCGGCCCGGCTGGTCCGGGTGCTCGGGGAAGCCGTTGCGGGCGTAGCGATTCCGGACGGGATGGGCGATCTGAGGGCCTTGGCCGGCGCGTTCCTGGAGCCGGCGCTGGGACGGAACCTGTTCTTTGACGGCGGCTCCGCCCGCGACGACGACAACGCTCCGGCGCTCCGCCTGCGAACCGACCCCGACCTCGCCCCCGAGCACTTCCGCCTGGACATCACCCCCGGCGGACTGGCCCTGACCGCCGCCGCCCGCTCCGGCTTCGCGCGCGGACTGGCCGCCGTGTACCAGCTCTGCGCCGGCCGCACGGACGCCGACACCATCGCCTGCGGCGTGATCACCGACGGACCGGCGTTCGGCTGGCGCGGCCTGCTGCTCGACAGCGGCCGGCACTTCCAACCGGTCGAATGCGTGCTCGAGGTCATCGACCGGCTCGCGGTCTACCGCTTCAACGTGCTGCACTGGCACCTGACCGAGGACCAGGGCTGGCGGCTCGAGGTGCCGGGCCTGCCCCGGCTGACGTCCGTCGGCGCCTGGCGCGATCGCCAGCAGGGCGACGGCAGGCACGGCGGCTTCTACACCGCGGCCGATGTCCGCCGCGTCGTCAGCCACGCGGCCGCGCTCGGGATCACCGTGGTGCCCGAAATCGAAATGCCCGGCCACTGCCAGGCCGCGCTGGCCGCGTATCCTGAACTATCGTGCACCGGCGGCCCCTTCACCGTGCAGACGCAGTGGGGCGTGTTCCCGGACGTCTACTGCGCAGGGAACGACGCGGTGTTCGACTTCCTCGAAACCGTGCTGGCGCACGTGCTCGAACTGTTCCCTTCGAAGTTCATCCACGTGGGCGGCGACGAGGCGCCCCGCGATCGCTGGCGCGCCTGCCCGCGATGCCGGGAGAGAATGGAGACGGTCGGCCTGCGCGACGAATCCGAACTGCAGAGCTGGTTCATCCGCCGCATGGGCCGCTGGCTGGCCGACCGCGGCCGACGGTTGGTGGGCTGGGACGAAATCCTGGACGGCGGCCTGGCCGGTTCGCTGCCCGGCGCCGTGGTGCAGTCGTGGCGCGGGCACGGCGGCGCGGTGGCCGCGGCGCGCGCCGGCCACGACACGGTCGTGTCGCCCACCTCGCACGCCTACTTCGACTACGACCCGGGAGTGCTGGACCTGGCGCGCGTGCACGCGTTCCGCCCCGTCCCGCCGGATCTGCCGCCGGAAGCGGCCGCCCACGTGCTGGGCGGGGCGGCCAACCTCTGGACCGAATACGCTCCGCACGATGTCCTGGACCGCCGGCTGTTCCCCCGCCTGCCGGCGATGGCCGAGGCGTTGTGGACCGCACCGCGGGAACGCGATATACCGGAGTTCCTGGCCCGGCTGCGCGGACACCGGGCCGTGTGGCGCGCCCTGGGCGTGGCGCCCGGCGAAGCAGGCCGGCCGCTCGAGATAACCGCCGCGTATGACGCCGCGCGCGGGAGCCATGAATTGATCATCACCACGCACGGCGCGCTGGCCGAGGCCGTCGCCGGCCGACCGACGGCGATCTGTGCCGAGACCGCCCCGCTGCGCTCCACCCCGGGCTATGCCCCCGACGGCCGGCCCGAAGACGTGCGCATGCCGGGCGACGGCGGGCGTCCGTTTCCCCTGGCGGTCACCGACGGCCGGGCCCGGATCGCGCCGTCGCCCGACGGTCTGCTCGTCCGCATCCGATTCCACGTCGACGGCGAGCCGTGTGGCGCTCCCGCATGCGTCGAACTGCGCGGCCATCGGGCGCTGGGGCGTCCGGTCGCCGTGACCGGCGCCTGCGGGCGCGGCGAGGCCTCGCTCCTGACCGACGGCGTGTACGGCACCTGGCGCCACGACGACGGTCGCTGGTGCGGCGTCGAAGGCGCCGACCTGGACGCCCGCGTGGATCTGGGAACGGTCGAACGCGTGCGCGCGGTCGGCCTGCGCTGCCTGCAGGACGCGAACCTCCGCATCTTCCTGCCGCGCGAGGTGCGTTTCTTCCTGTCGAACGACGGCCGTGTCTGGCGACCCGCCGGCATCCGCGACCACGACGTCGACGACCGCGTGCAGGACAAGGTGATCCGCGCGTTCGAGGTGCCGGTCGATGCGGTGGCGCGCCATGTCCGCGTGTTGGCGGTCGGCCGGAGGTGTCCGGACTGGCATCCGGAGGCGGGCGGGGCGGCCTGGATCCTGGCCGACGAGATCACGGTCGAGTAGCCACGCTGGTGGCGCCGCCGAAAAAGAGTCCGGCCGCGCCGTTGACCAGCGCGGCCGGACTCGATCTCGGCGGTCAGGCCCCGGTCCTACCGGAACATGCCCTTGACCGAACCCCAGCTGGAGTTCGCGTCGCCGACCGGATTGCAGGGCATCGACGGGAAGTCACCCGTCAGGCTTCCGAAGCAGTGGTTCTGCCCGAACTTGTCGACCAGCGTCAGCGCATCCTCGTCGATCGCGGCCGGACCCAGATCGCTGAAGAAGACGAACGTGCCCTGGCCCATCGTGCCCGGCTCGCAGCCGCCTTCGACGGGCTCGAGCTTCAGCACGATGCCGTAGACGCCGGGAATGCTGGGGTCGCCCTGGCAGTTCAGGTCACCGTAGTAGTCCACAGGGCACGTGCTGCCGCTCTGGCCGATGATGGAACCGAACGAGATCGCCTGCTGGAAATCCTGGCAGCTGCAGGTGCCGCCGGCGATGTCCAGCCACAGGCCCATGTGGCTGAGCGCATACGGGGAGCCGGTGTCCCAGTTGATGACCGCCGTGTACATCCACCCCGGGCCCATCGGGTCGAGGTTGGGACTGGCGGTGATGCTGCCGCTGATGTCGCAGGCGGCCAGCGCCAGGCCCGGCAGCGCGACGATGATCGCGACAACGGCGAGGATCTGCTTTAACTGAATTTTCATGGACATGCTCCTGAGTTGTGCCGCCGGCGGTACCGAGATTTTCTACCGGGCGATATTGTGCTCCTCGTGTGGAGATTGTATCAATAATCGAAGACACTTTCAATGATATTTCAAACTAATCCTTTTTTTGTCCATATTGTGGAATCAAACGCCATCATTACGTGACCATTCAAATTCAAGGGGACGGACCGGCTTGGCGTGAACCCTTCCGTGAAGACGCCAACCTGTGGTACCGTCCCGTCCGGCCCGAACCGTCCTCGTCCCCGTGTCCAGGATCCGGATGCCGTGCGTTTCCACCTTTCCTGCATACCGTTGTTGGATATGACGATAGCCGCAGGAGTCGGCTTCCTTGGCCTGACGTCCCCAGACCCGGTCGCGGCCTTCGACCACCCTCTGGGCGCCTGGGCCCCCCGCGCCTGCGAAAGCCCCCGCCTGAACCCCGCTCCGGTCATCGACGGCCGGATCGACGACCCCGGCTGGGACCTGGCGCCCTGGTCGGAACCGTTCACCGACATCCAGGGCGACCGGGCGGCTCCTCCGCGCCACCGGACCCGCGTCCGCCTCGGCTGGGACGATGACTACTTCTACGTGGCGGCCCATCTGGACGAGCCCCACGTGCAGGCCACGCTGACCGAGCGCGACGCGGTGATCTACCACGACAACGACTTCGAGGTCTTCATCGATCCCGATGGGGACAACCACCTGTACGGCGAACTGGAGATCAACGCGCTGGGCACCGTCTGGGACCTGCTCCTGGTCAGCCCGTACCGCGACGGCGGGCCGGCCGTGGACGCCTGGGACATCAACGGCTTGAAGTCGGCGGTGACCGTCGACGGCACGCTGAACGATCCGGCCGACCGCGACCGCGGCTGGACCGTGGAACTGGCCATCCCCTGGAAGGTGCTGGGGCCGATCGCCGGCCGCGCCTGCCCCCCGGCGCCGGGCGACATCTGGCGCGTGAATTTCTCGCGCGTGCAATGGCGCACCGAGGTGGTCGAGGGCCGCTATCGAAAGATCCTCGACGAGGCGACCGGGCGCGCGCTGCCCGAGGACAACTGGGTGTGGTCGCCCCAGGGGCTGATTGCCATGCACTGTCCCGAGATGTGGGGCCTGGTGCGGTTCGTCGAACGGCCTGTCGATGGCGACGGGCCGGGCTCCGTAGCGACCGCTGCCGGCGAACGCGCGCGGATCGCGATGGCCAACGGGTTGATGCCGCTCTACTATCGCCAGCAGGCGCGGCGCGAGGCCACCGGAAGCTACGCCGGCGCTCTGACCGACCTGGAGATTCCGGCCGGCCACTGGCCGCTGTGGCCGGGTGAAACGGGCCCCGACGGCACGCAGACGGCGCCGCTGCCCGCAGGCTGGATTCTCGAGTTGAACGGCGGCGACGCCTGGTTCCACGCCACGTTGTCCACACCGCTGGGCACCGCCATGATCGACCACACCGGCAAACTGGAGCGCACCCCATGATTCTGCGTCGGCATCCCAACGGACCGATCATCACCCGGCGCGATCTGCCGCCCATGCCCGGCCTCATCGAACCGAGCGCCGTCTTCAATCCCGGCGCGGTCCGCCTCGACGGGGTGCCCTACCTGCTGCTGCGCGTGCAGAGCCGCGGCCGCCGCACGTTCCTGGTGCCGGCGCGCGGCCACACGGACCGACGCTTCGAATCCGCGAACGTGCCGACGGTGCTCGAGAACCAGGACAGCCTGCGCGAGCCGGACACCGGCCAGGCCCTGGTGATCTACCATGTCTACGATCCCCGGTTGACGGTGTGCGACGGCCGGTTGCTGGTCGTCACCGCCGTGGACACCGACCGCGGCTGCCGCCTGGTCATCTGGCGCGCGGCCGGCGATCCGGCCGACGGATTCGCGGGTCTGGAGCGTCTGGAGCCGCTGGCGGTGACCGGCTGCGCCGATACGCGCAACGGCGTGCTCTTTTCCCATCCGGTGAAAGGGCGCTGGCTCATGCTCGAGCGCCCCAACCGGCCGCAGGGCACGGGCGCGCCGACGTCGGGCGAAGCCATCACGCTGTCGTCGTCCGCCGACCTGAAGCAGTGGCGGACCGAAGGCGCGGTGCTGACCGGACGTCCCCACTACTGGGATGAGCTGGTGGGTGCCGGACCGCCGCCGCTGCTGACGCGCGAGGGCTGGCTGCTGCTCTACCACGGCGTGGCCACGCACTTCCGCAGCGTGAACATCTACCAGGCGGGAGCGGCGCTGCTGGACCGCGAGGATCCGCGGAAGGTGCTCGCGCGCACCAGCGAGAACATCTTCGAGCCGCGCGCCCTCTACGAACTGACCGGCCAGGTGCCGAACGTGGTTTTTCCCAGCGGCCTGACCGTCGACCACGTGGACGATGACGGATGCGCGCCACCCGACGCCCGCGTGTGGGTCTATTACGGCGCCGCCGACACAGCTGTCTGCGTGGCGACCACGACGGTCGCCGCCCTGTTGGACGCCTGCCGCAGCTAGCGGGCCGGCCGGAAACGGAGCCTTTGCCGTGACGACTCAACCGCGTCGCGCTTTCCTCGTGTCGCACACCCACTGGGACCGCGAGTGGTACCTGCCGTTCAGCCGCTTCCGCGTGCACCTGCTGGAGGTGGTCACGCGCGTGCTGGACCAGTTGGATGGCGATCCCGGTTTCCGCGCCTTCGTGCTGGACGGCCAGGGTTGCGCGCTGGAGGACTTCCTCGCCGCCGCGCCGCACGAGCAGGAACGCGTGACCCGGCTGGCGCGCGACCGGCGTCTGGCCGTCGGCCCCTGGTACATCCTGCCCGACGAATTCCTGGTCAGCGCCGAGGCCACCGTGCGCAACCTGCACTACGGGCGCCTGGCCGCCCCGGCCGGCGGCCTGCAGGCGGTCGGCTACATGCCCGACAGTTTCGGGCACATCGCGCAGATGCCGCAGATCCTGCGGCTGGCCGGCATCGATTCGTTCATCTTCACGCGCGGGCTGGGCGACGAGGCGACGGACCTGGGGTGGCTGTTCCGCTGGACGGCTCCCGACGGCAGCGAGGTCCTGGCGGTCAACCAGTGCGACGGCTACTGCAATGCCGGCGGACTGGGCTTCGCCGAGATCTGGCACGCGCACACCAACCGCATCCCCTGTCCCGACAGGGCCGTCGCCCGCGTGGACGAACTGTTCGGAAAGATGGCCGCGCGCCCCGGCGGCGAGCCGGCGCTGCTGAACAACGGCTGCGACCATTTCGGCCCGCAGCAGCGGTTCGGGGACATCGTGGCCGCGTTGCGCGCGGCGTATCCGGACACGGCGTTCACCCACGGCCGTTTCGAGGATTTCCTGGCCGCCGCGCGCGAAGAAGCGCCCGACGCGACGCGGCCGGCCTGGCGCGGCGAACTGCTGGGCGGCCGCGACCACCTGATCCTGTCGGGCGTGTGGTCGGCGCGCATGCCGCTCAAGCAGGAGAACGAGATCTGCCAGGGACTGCTCGCCCGCGTGGTCGAACCCCTGGCCGCGGCCGCGCATTTCCTGGGCGGCGAGACCTGGCCCGGCGGGCTGCTGGATGTCGCCTGGAAGGAACTGCTGCGCAACCACCCGCACGACTCGATCTGCGGCTGCAGCACCGACGAAGTGCACCGCGAGATGGCCACGCGCTTCGCCGCCGTGCGGCAGACCGGCGAACACTGGCTGGCGCGCCGGCTCAACCGCATCTGCCCGATGTTCGGCCCGACGCCCGACGACGACCGCGACACCGTCATCGCCGTGGCCAACCCGCTGCCGCGGCAGCGCACCGAGGTCATCGAGCGCGTGGTCGTCCTGCAGCCGTTCGGCTACGACCTGGACAACCTGCGGCTGGTGGACGACCAGGGACGGACGGTGCCCTGCGACATCGTGCGGCGACGATTCCTGGAGCGCTTCTGGGGCATCGACTACCGCGCCGAGCTGTCGGGCGCCAACCAGCTGGCGATGCTGGAGCCCTACCTGAAGCGGTTCGGCGACCGCATCGTCGGCAGCGAACGCGACCGCGACGTGAAGGACTGCTTCCTGCACCTGCGCTTCCTGGCGCGCGACCTGCCGGCGACCGGCCACGCGCTGTACCGCCTGACCGACGAGCCGGGACCGGCGGCGCGCGCCGACGGGTTCACGAAAGTGACGGCCGAACGGCGCGGCGAGGACGCGGTGCTGGACAACGGCCTGCTGCAGGCGGTGCTGCATCCGGACGGCACGATCGACCTGACCGACCTGGTCACGGGTCGACTTTACGCCGGCCTGAATCTGCTGGAAGACAGCGAGGACACCGGCGACGAGTACGACTTCGGCCCGGCCGCCGTGCCCGAGACGGTGTTCGCCGGCGGCGCGCCCGGCGAGATCCGCCTGTGCGACCCCAGCCCGCTGCTGGGCGCCGCCGAAACGACGCTGCGCTTCGACCTGCCGCGCTCGCTGACCCGCGGCCGACGCGGCCGCGATCCCCGCACGACGCCCTGCGACGTGCAGGTGCGCATCAGCCTGGCCACCGGTTCGCGCCGCCTGGACATCGAGACGACCGTCAACAACCGCGCTTTCGACCACCGTCTGCGGGCCTGGTTCCCCACCGGACTGGCCTGCGACGAAGTGGTCAGCGACGGCCATTTCCTGCTGAACCGCCGGCCGTGCAACCGCCCGACCAACGCGGCCTGGCCGCAGCCGGCGCCGCCCACCTGGCCCCAGCAGGACTTCAGCGTGCTGAGCGACGGCGCCGCCTCGCTGGCGGTATTCAACCGCGGCCTGCCCGAGTTCGAGGTGCTGGACGACGGCCGTGGCCACGCCATTTTCGCGCTGACACTGCTGCGCTGCGTGGACTGGCTGTCACGCGACGACTTCGCCGCGCGCCGGAACACCAATGCCGGTCCGACGCTCTTCACGCCCGAGGCGCAGCTGATCGGGCGCCGCGCGTTCCACTACGCGGTGATGCCGGGCGGCGCCGATCTGTTCGTCGACGACGTGAAGGGCGAGAGCGAACGCTACCGGGCCGCGCCGACCACGCACCAGGGCGTGCTGGCCGGATCGATGGCCGGCGGCTCGTCGCTGCTGCGCTGCGACGAACCGCGCGTGACGGTCACGGCCGTGAAGCGGGCCGCGGACGGGCGCGCTCTGGTCGTGCGGCTGTGCAACCTGGACACGGCGCCGGTGACGGCGACGCTGGCGCTGGGGTTCGCGGCGACGGCCTGCCGCAAGACGGGACTGCTGGAAGACGAACTGCCGGTGTCGCGCGAGGCGCCGTCACTGGCCGCGGACGGGTCCGGAGTGCGGGTGCCGCTGGTCGGCGGCGAGATCGCGACGGTGGCCATCGAGCCGGCGCCCTGAGCGGCGCCGCCGAAAGAGAGACAACCATGACCACGCGGCGGGAGTTCCTGATCGGCACGGGCGCGGGGTTGGCCGCGCTGGGCGTCACGGGGATCGGCGGCGCCCGGCCGGCCGCGGCGCAGGATCCGGGCCGTGCAGTGGGTACCGGAGCGCTGTCCACCCTGCCGCTGATCGACCGCGTCGTGCCCCCGCGCGGCGGTCCGGGCCGCAAGCCCCTGGTCGTCAGCACCTGGCGGCACGGGGTGCCGGCCAACGAAGCCGCCTGGCCCGTGCTGGCGGGCGGCGGCCGCGCGCTGGACGCGGTCGAGACCGGTGTGCGCGTCTGCGAGGCCGACCCCGAGGTGACGAGCGTGGGCTACGGCGGCCGGCCCGACCGCGAAGGCCACGTCACGCTGGACGCCTGCATCATGGACGAGCGCGGCGAAGCCGGCGCCGTCGCCTTCCTGCAGGGCATCATGCATCCGGTCAGCGTGGCGCGGAAGGTGATGGAACTCACGCCGCACGTCATGCTGGTCGGCGAGGGCGCGCAACGCTTCGCGTTGGCCCAGGGCTTTCCCGAGCAGGACCTGTTGACGGACCGGGCGCGCGCCGACTGGCAGGAATGGCTGAAGACCGGCGACTACAAGCCGTGGACCCCGCCCACCGACCCGAAGAGCACCGGCAGCGCGCGGCCGAAGCCCGTCGACAACCACGACACCATCAGCATGCTGGCAATCGATGCCGCAGGCAACCTGTCGGGCGCCTGCACGACCAGCGGCCTGGCCTACAAGATGCACGGCCGGGTGGGCGACTCGCCCATCATCGGCGCGGCGCTGTTCGTCGACAACGAAGTGGGCGCCGCCTGCGCGACGGGTACGGGCGAAGAGGTGATGAAGACGCTCGGCAGCTTCCTCATCGTCGAACTGATGCGGCAGGGCGCCACGCCGCAGGAGGCCTGCGAAGAGGGCATCGCGCGCATCCGCCATCGCCACCGTCACGACGACATCTCGAAGGTGCAGGTCGGGTACCTGGCGATCGATCGCTACGGCAACGTCGGCGCCTACGACATCCAGCCGTGGTTCCAGTACGCGATCAGCGACGAAGCCGAAGGGACGCGACTGCTTGACGCCGCGAGCTTCCTGAAGCGGGGATGACGAGGCGGTTTGCCGCCGTCGGCCTGATCGGTTCCACTATGGTCGAGGAGGGCGCCGGGCATCGCCCCCAGTTGATCCACGGTGAACGGGCCGCGGTCCAGCGCGCCGCACGCAGGCTAGAACGACAGGTGCAGCGAAGCCACGGCGTAGTGCAGCCAGGCGAAAGCGTAGACCTCGTCGACATCGGCGCCGCCTTCGACCAACCGGTAGCCGATCGCCACGCGGGCCCGCTCGCCCAGGTTGCGCGACAGCTTCAACGCCACGTCCTCGGCGCGGCCGGGACCGCCGGCCAGCGCGTCGGCGTCGAAGATCACGCTCCACTTTGCCGACGGCCGCCATTCGCCCGCCAGGTGCGCCAGGGGCACGAAGCCCAGGTCGTCCTTCACCGAGCGCGCGCCGTCCTGCTCCAGCGCGATCTGCGCGTCGCGGATCTTGGCCGTGAAGCCCCACCACCACGACCAGTGCGCGCCCTGATGGAAGCGCTGGCGGTAGCTGAGCCGGTAGGAATTGAACTTGTAGGTCGCGTCGACCGGGCCGGCGGTGAAGTCGCCGCCGGCGAACGACACCGGGCCGGCCAGTTCGCCCGCTTCGTTGATCGACAGCGGCGCGTAAAGAGCGCGCAGCGAGCTCTTCTCGCTGAGCTTCCAACTCAGGTAGACGCGCCCCGCGGACCACGGCCCTTTACCCGCGACATCGACCAGCGAGATGCGCGTGCCGGTCCCGTCGTTGGGGATCTGCACGTCGTTGACGGTCTGCCAGACGGGTCCGGCCTCCACTTCCAGGTCCCAGCGGTGCGGCGTCGCGGCCGCCTGCGCCGCGGCAGGCGACCCGGGCGCCGTGATCACAACGAGCGTCATCATCATCACGAAAGCGGAGCGGTACGGGGACATGCCTGACCTTTCCAGGAATCCAAGGGGGGGAACACCGCCCGAGCGGGTGCGGCCCAGACTACCACACCAGCTCGCCGACGGCCAGGGACCCGTGCATTCCCTCGAGGTCATGGACATGCTGCACCGTCAACGCGACGTGAGCCCGCCCCCCGCCGACAACGCACGCGGGAACAGGACATTGTTCTCGAGGTGGATGTGTTCCATGAGTTCGGCTTCGAGGTTGTCGAGCCGCAGGTAGAGCGCCTGCCAGGTCGTGCAGGCCTCCTGCGGCGGCACGAAATCGTGCGCCAGTTCGCGCGTGCGCCGCAGGTTCCGGGCGTGGTCGAGATGCTCATGCTCCATCACCTGGATGGGGCTGCCGGCGCGGGCGCCCAGCCCGTCGACGATCATCGGGAAGAGGATCTCCTCCTCCTTCGCCAGGTGCGAGAGCACCGCCTCGTGCACCTGGCCGAGGTGCGCCGCCAGACCGCGCGGGCAGGTGGATTTTTCGGCGTGCCGGTCCTCGACCTTCTCGGCGAGGGCCACCAGTTCGGGCAGCTCGAGCCGCGCGAAATAGATGTCGCGGGCCCGTTCCTCGGTGCAATTGGGTAGGACGATGCAGAACTCGCCGCCGCCGTAGCGGAAGCAGCCGTCCTGAGCCCGCGAGACCCGCTTCACGACCGCGCCGACCTCACTGAGGATCTCGTCCCCGCGCAGGTGCCCGGCCATCATCCTCCGTGAAGGCAAGCAGCTCGAAGCGTCGCTTCACGTCGGGCTCGGTGATGCGCAACTGGTCCAGAAGGGACAGTTCCGTCGGCTTCATCTGCGCACCGCCCTCGCTGGCGGCCCGCCCTGCGAGGAGGAACCCGGCCGCGGGGCCCGATGGCCCCGAATCGCGCCGCCTCCGGTTGCCGTGACGATCCCGTCGTGCCGATTCGCCACCCTATCTTGTGGCAGCACTTCCGGTGCCACCCCATCCATGGCCGTCCCGTGCGGACCGTGTTTATTCGCCTTTATTTCGTGTTTTCTGCTTGACAATACAGACATATGTCTGTTTTAATCATCCCGTAGCCGAACCGGTTCAAGGCGAACCACCGGCTGGACGAAAGGCCGCCTATGCCCACGCGCAGCACCCCGAAAGCTTCCCACCCCCGCGGTCCGATCCGCAGCCAGGTGCTCGCCTTCGTGCGCGAGCGGCTGGCCGCCGGATCGCCGCCGACGGTGCGCGAAGTGCAGCAGGCATTCGGGTTCAAGGCCGTCGAGTCGGCGCGTCAACACCTGGAAGCGCTGGTGGCCGAAGGCCGGCTGGCCAAGGAGCCGGGCCGCTCCCGCGGGTATCGCCTGCCCGCGGCGGGCGGCCCGGCAGCGAACATCAGGCTGGTGCCGAAGCTGGGCCGGGTGCAGGCCGGCGCGCTGCGCGAGGCGATCGAGAATCCTGATCGCTGGGACCCGGAAGCCTGGCTGCCGGTCGAAACACCGGGAACCGGCGAGGAATTGTTCGCCCTGACCGTGCGGGGCGAGAGCATGACCGGCGCGGGCATCCTGCCCGACGATGTGGTCATTGTGCGTCGGCAGGACACCGCGCGTGACGGCGAGATCGTCGTGGCGTTGGTGCGTGACGAAGCCACGGTCAAGCGGTTGAGGCTGCGCGAGGGGCGGCTCGAGCTGTGGCCCGAGAACCCGGCCTTCGCGCCGCTGGTTTTCGCGCCATTGGTTTCCGCGCCGGATACGGAGATCCGGATCCTGGGCAGGGTTGTGGAAGTCCGCCGACGGCTGGCCTGACGGCCGGTCCTGAAGCCCACGCCTGCATCGGGTACCGGCGCAAAATCCTGGCGTCCCCAGCGCCGGGAGTTGGGTCGGAGCATCCCTGGTCCCCGTGAAACCGGAGGTCGGTCATGGCTGTCGTCGCCCATGATCCCGCGTTGTCGTCCCTGCCCTTGGTGGATCATTTCGCCGTGGCTGACCATTTCGCCGTGGCTGGTCATTTCACCGTGGCGGGCAATCTGGCGCTCGATGTGTTCAAACATCCCGCGCTGCATCGCCTGGGCGAAGCTCTCGAACCCGTGCCCGCGGGCAGACCCGCCTGGTCACGCGCCGAACTGGCCGGACGGCTGTGCGAACTGAGCGCCGGGCAGGACGGCTCGCTGCTGTCAGCGGCCATCGGCCTGGTGGTCGATGCGCAGCGCGGCGGCGAGCCCGTGGCCTGGATCTCGGCCACGCACGCGGTCTTCTTCCCGCCCGACGCGGCGGCCTGCGGCGTCGACCTGGCGACGCTGGTCGTGGTGCAGGCGAAGGACGGCGCGATGGCCGGTCGCGCGGCCGATGTGCTCCTGCGTTCGGGGGCGTTCGGGCTGGTGGTGCTCGATCTGGGGACGAGCGCCGCCATGCCCACGCCCCTGCAGGGGCGCCTCGTGCAGCTGGCGCTGAAACACGACGCGGCGGTGGTGTGCCTGACCGGCAAGCAGCCGGACGAGGCGTCGCTGGGCTCGCTCGTGTCGCTGCGCGGGCAGGCCGTGCGCCGGCGCTCGCGGGATGGCCGGCGCTTCATCTGCCGCATCACCACGCTGAAGGACAAGCGCCGCGGACCCGGCTGGACCTGGCAGGAGGTGCGCCATGGTCCGGAAGGGCTTTCCTGAAGCGCGCGGCTCCCGTGTGAAGCACGACGAGTCGCGCCGCGTCCCGCTCGATGACGACGGCCAGCCCGTCACGGATGAAGGGGCGAACGCAGAAGAGCCGGAAGATCGCGCCCTCCCCCCGCGCCCGGCCTCCGCCGCCGCCATCACGCGCACCGACCGTCTGGCCTGCGTGGCCCTGCCCGCGTTCCCGCTGCAACTGGTGCTGCGGCAACAGCCGGACTGGCGGGGCGTGCCGGCCGCGGTGCTCGGCCAGGACAACCCTCTGGCACCGCTGCTGTGGGTCAACGAGGCCGCGCTGCGGGTCGGCATCCTGCCGGGCATGCGCTACGCGGCGGCGCTTTCGGTCGACCATCGACTGCGCGCGACCACCGTCGACGACGACCGTCGCGACAAGGCCGTCGCCGCGCTGCACCGCCACCTGCTGCGCTACAGCCCGCGCGTCGAGCCTTCGCGTGACGACCCCGGCGTGTTCTGGCTGGACGCCGGCGGACTCGAGCGCGTCGGCGGCACGCCGCGCCAGTGGGCGGCGCGGCTGTGGGAGTCGCTGCGGCGCGCGCGCTTCGTGGCCGGGGTCACCGTCGGCTATTCACGCTTCGGCACCTGCTGCCTGAGCCGCGCCCACCGCCAGGTGCTGGTTCTGGATGCGCCCGCGGCCGAACAGGCGGCCTGCCGGCGCGTGCCGCTCTCGCGGCTGGACCTGGCGCCCGACGTGCGCGACGACCTGGCGCGGCTCGGCCTGAAAACGGTCGCCGACCTGCTGAGGCTGCCGGCGGCCGGCCTGGGCGCGCGGTTCGGCGCCGCCACGCTGCGGCTCGTGCTGCTGGCGCGCGGCCTGGGATTCGACCCGCTGCGGCCGGCCTTGCCGCCCGAGCCGGTGAGCGCCGTCACCTCGTTCGATGAACCGGAGACCGATGCGTGGCGCCTGCTGTTCGTGATCAAACGGCTGCTGCATCCGCTCCTGGCGCGGCTGGCCGACGAAACCCGCGCCGCAGCCGGTCT